>ERZ1673752.3241-NODE-3241-length-16045-cov-4.488931_pt1 | contig 16045 bp, 14 predicted proteins | sample MGYA00580195_ERZ1673752 | MGnify/ENA primary metagenome ERZ1673752 (study PRJEB41218, sample SAMN15661744) | gut metagenome | host: Homo sapiens | place: Canada: London | collected 2015-08-20/2019-03-30 | study: EMG produced TPA metagenomics assembly of...
ACAAAAGTTGGATTTTCACTATATTTTTTTATTACTGTAGGTCTAGAATCGTCAATTTCAGAAGCTCTTAATATGGGCTTCATCGAAAACAAAGAATTCTCATATTTAAAATCAAACTCATCTCTTATATATTTTTTAGCCATACTTGACATATAAGTCCATGCTGTTTGTGGTCTATTAGAGCACAAGTTACAATTTCCAAGCTGTTTAGAAGAGCAATAATCTTCATTCCCATTTTGACATTTAAATATAGGGTGTTCATCATAACTTGTTTCGTGAGGTGTAAAAGTAACCGATGTTAATGAGTGATAGCCCGTTTTTCCAAATGGCATTATCGAAAAGAACGGACCATCCATTACCGTTATTCCTTTATTTTTCAAATTACCATTTACAGAACACAAAATAATTTCACATAATTCATATTTAATTTTAAATTTCTCATAACCAACACGATCTAATATCTGATTCACAGATGCATATGTCGCATTCAACAAAAATGGAGTTTCATATTTTTGCCCATCATTTGACAAAACAATATATTCTTTCTCTTTCTTCTCAATGTTTTTTATTCTGAACCCATATATTATATCAATATTTTTTCTATTAGCTATTTCTTTTAAAAAATGATCTTTTAAAATCATTGCATCATATGTGTATTCTTTTGTTAAAAAAGCACCATCACACATTCCCGGCTTAAAATAAGCGTTAGGATTTAATTCTTGACATTTTATATTTGCAATATCACAAAATTTTTTAAATTGCTCCGCACTCGTCCAAGAAAAATTTTGTGAAGTTGCATATATTTGTTCAAATTGATCATGAATACTAAACCCATATTCTTCACAAAATCGATCAAAATAATGAGCCGATTTTATTGCTGTAGAAAAAGAGCGTGGATAATGATAGCCCATATGTACTCTCGCTTGGTTTATATACGTTGCTCTTGAAAAGGGATTTTGATCATATTCTACTACTAAAACTTTCTCATCTTTTTTCCCACAAAATGTAGCTGCATAAAGACCATATAGCCCAGCACCTATTATTATACGATCGTATTTCATACTAATATTCTCCTCTTTGTCTCAAGACAAAACTCTTCAAATCATCTAGAATTATTTTTTTAGAACATATATATCCGTCTTTACCTCCAAAAAATTGATCATATTTTGTTTTTAAATTGTACATAATTGGATGATCCGAAATTTGATTATCAAAAACTTTACCATCTACAAATCCACATAACTCTGAAGCTGAAATTGGTTCTGTAACAATATTCAAAATATCAATATTATTTTCTAATGCCAAAATAATATGTTGATATAAATAGGTCAAATTATAAAACTGATATTTAGCTCGCGAATCTGTATAATTTATTGCATCAATATCAAAACTTTTCAATATAATTTTAACATTTCTTCGATCTTCATCACTTAGATTTTTACATTGATAATATCCATTTCCAACGTCAATATAAGAATCATATATAAGGGGAAATTCTGAGCCAATATTTTTAACTACTTCTTTTTTTAACATTGGCGGAATATGATATATAAAATCGTATATAAAATTTTTCTTAATGTTATTACCATATAAAGCAGGGAGCCTTATAATCAAATAATCTTTAACATTATTGATAACCCATTGCTCTAATTCATATCTATGTTTTCCATATGCATGCAGTTTTTTGCTATCTATAACATAATCTTCGCAATGATCATTCAAATCAGAATATACATCCACTGTTGAAATAAGAACTGTCTTTTTTGCATGAATTTTCTTTATATTTTGAATTGCACTTTTTATAATTTCTTCATCCTTATTCGGCTGATAATTTGCAAGGAATTTTGTTCCAGTAACTCCCGCATATATCATTAAATCTGGATTAAGTCCATAAGCTTCATTAACATTTTTAGAATTAAAAACTCTTTCAAAGTTACTCATTTGTTTTAAATTACTTCCTACAAAACCTGTATATCCGACAAGAACATTCATATTCCTATTAACTCCCTTAAATATTTTACCTCTACAATTTTTTCATCATCAAGCAAATTCACTTTATCTCATTACTTTCACTACTTTTTTTATAAATTCTCCATATAAACTTTGCTAGTATTTTAGGCCAAAATTTTTGAAACATTTCCAATTCTTCCTTATCCCGAATATGATTTCTAATCACTTCAGAAGTTAAAGAATCTTCATGAATACGATGTCCCATCAATGGCTTGTCACAATAAATAAACTCACCTTTCATCTTTGACAACTTTTCCCAAGCATCCCAATCCAAAACACTCTTGTACTGATCCGTGAATATTGGATTAGAAATTTTTTCTTTATTAAATGTAACAGCAGGACAACAAATTGGAGATCCCAATGATAATATTCTTCTTCTTATCCATTTTCTTTTTGAAAACGCATGAATTTTTAACGGAGATAATAATATTCTTTTTACTAGTAATAATGTATTTTTATCAACACGCTTCTTATTTCTTAATTCAAAATAATTAGAGAAAAAAATTAATATATCAGCTCCTCCATTACACTTTTTTAAAAGCCACTCGACATACTCATCACAATATATATCATCTTGATGACATATGGTTACTAACTTTGTTTTCGCACATTCGTACGCAAAATTCCAATCTTCAACTATTCCTGCCATATTCTTCTTATTGACAAATAATGGTATCCCATACTTTTCTGACATAGATTTAATATATGAATTCACGGTAGATGTAGTTATAATAACCTGACTTTTAACTTTTTGATTCAAAACCGATTTTATACATTCTTCTAAATACACACTTTCTCCATATGCGCACACAGCAAATGTATGATCCCTCTTATTGTAACTCATAATCTATAATTCCTTTTCTCTAAAATTGATATAATATGATTGCATTTTTTACTACACTATCTTTTAATATTCATTATTACTATCCCCAAAATAATAATTATTGCACCTACTATCATATTTATAGTCATCTTTTCTTTTAAAACCCAAATAGCTGAAATCATAATTAAAATATTTATAATTCCACCTACAATAGGAATTATAATTCCTAGATCAAATTTTGTAATTACCCCCATATACAACACAAAACTCATTCCATAACAAAATAATCCCGCAATAAAATACCATGATATCGGAATATTAATGAATGGAATAACGACTTTTGTCAACTCTATGTGATTACCACTATACTTAATCAATGTCAACCCAGATACTGAAAACAAAATATATATGACACATAAAAAATATTTATTCATACTATAACATTCATGTCCTTTCTTTATTATCACTAAAAATTTTTCATTTTTCTAAATTTCTTTGCTCTTTAAATTCATCTAGTGCACTTCGCTGAGCTAAAATTCTTACCTGTTCAGACAGTTTAGAAATTACATATGTTTGTGTGTATATAATAATAAGTGTTAATAGGAAACCCAAAAAGAATAACATATTAACAGGAGTTAAAATTCCTAATAATGAAGTTACTCTATCTAACAACGATGGAAAAGCAGAAAAAATCAGCACCACAAAATCCAATAATAACCACGAAAGTGTAAATTTAATATCCACCTTTCTTTTTCTAATCTGACCTACCAAATAAAACATAACTACAATACCAACAAAAATTAGTATCACTTGCAATCTTAAACTCATTTCTTACTTATTCCTTTCTTGTAACTCGCAATCGTTCCATAACCATAGCTAGTGTAACTTTTATCATATAATATATTGATTTCTTCGTGTTAATTGATGAAACTCCCCCTTGTCTACTGCGCATAACTACTGGTATTTCTTTTACTTTTTTATTTTTGCAAATAACAGCCACAACGCTTTCTGGTTCTGGATAATCTCTTGGATAATCATTCGCAAACATCTCAATAACTTCTCTATCAATCATACGTAAACCAGATGTCGGATCTGTAATAGTAACACCTGTAAGTAGTTTAATAAGTATTGTAAAATATTTAATTCCCATTCTTCTTAACTTAGAAGACTGAAATCCCTCTTTCTCTATAAACCTGGAACCTATAACCATATTTAAATTTTCAGATTCTAATATTTGAGCCATTAACCTTAAAAATGCCGGATCATGCTGTCCATCTCCATCAACCTGTACTGCTATATCATAATTGTATTCATACGCATATTTATAACCCGTTTGAACAGCTCCACCTATACCTAAATTAATTGGCAGATTAATTATATTAAATTTGTTTTTTTCACAGATCTGACGTGTATTATCAGTAGAGCAATCATTAATTACCACATAATCAAAATCAGTTACCGTATCAATAATATTCTGCACAGTTTTTTCAATATTTTCTGCTTCATTAAATGCAGGAATAATAATTAATTTTCTCATTATCTTTTGTATAATTATTCATGATATAAATAATCAACTATCCTCCTATAATAATTTATAATCTAAAAACAATATTTTTGTTTTCACCTTTACTTTCAAATACTCATAACAACATTTTATATATTTCCCATTAAAACAGATCATTTTGGTTCGATAAGAATAGAACTTAAAGCTATCGCCAAAACACGTTCGTCTTGACTTCCTTCATTTTGCTTTGGAGATATCGCGTTAGGTAGCAATATTGTAAATCCACATTCTTTATCCGTTATTGGAGTTTCAAATACGATCTGACCTTTGCCCATAACTTTCCCTTCGCTTAATATTTCATTATTTTTGCATATTATATATAGTTGTTCTCCATTGTATGTATTTTCAACATTAACAGTAACTTTTGCTTTAGAAGAATTAACATTTTTCACATTAATTTCTATTTCTTTTCCTACACTCCATGTAAATTTTCCCTCACAGACGCTTAAACCAGATTGTGTATATAAATCAGCATTATTATTTTCAGATGTATAAGAAATGTTTATATCAGCCTTACTATTTTTTAGTTCTAATGTACTACTATCGAGATTTTTATATACATAAAATTCTTTACCTCCAATTAAATCAACCTTCTCAATTCCATCAATTAAATTTTCAAATTTTTTTTGTTCTTTCCCCACTACTATGAAATAATCGATATTTTTCACAGTATACGGTGTTGCCCATACTATCTCATTAAACGTAATATCCTCTATTCGTTCGCTACAGTCATCATTGCTTATCAAATTTCTTAGTTTATCATAATCCAATTCCATTTCTCTATTAGCAGCATCAAAATATAAATCATAAATTTTTGCATCAATTGAAAACGCTCCCGTACCAATATACATAACGTTTGCAGAATCCAAATTATTATCAGAAAAAAAATTATTAATTTTCCCCATTTCCGTTATCATTTCAGTATCCCCCTTATAGTAATAACGCAACGAGACATAATTATAAGTTAAATTTACTACACATATACAAATTACTACAAAAGAAAATATATTTACCGCCTTTTCCTTTTTTAACACTTGTTTATACTTGATATAAATAAAACAAGATAGCGAAATCAATATTACAACAATCCAAGCAGTAGGATAAAAGATCACGCTCTGTGTTTCATACCCTCCGATATCAGGTATATATCTTTTAATTAAATTAGTATATACCAAAGACATATTTTCGGTGACACACCCAGCATTTACCCCCTTAAAAATTGCAATTGCCAAAACGCTTATCAGAATCCATATTTGATAAACTATATTTTTCTTTACATGTTCCTCCTTATTTGAAATTACAGAAAAGAATAATGGCAAAAATAAACCTATCTCAGGAAAAAAATATCTTAGATGTATCCTTGGAATACTTTTTCCAAGATCCTCTTTTATACTTATGGTTATTGCAATTACCATAATAGTTCCTAAGAGCTGAAAAATAGCAAATATATATGATTTTTTTTGAATTTGACTTAATTGTTTAAATTTAAGTGCCGGTACAACCAAAGGCATAACAAAAAAAGCTATCACACATGCAACTAGATAATAAATTAAAACATAACATAAATAAATAATTTTATATAAATCTTTAAACAATGCTAAATCTATTGCACCGTTTTTCATATAAAAATTCTGAACACCCGTTATAAAAAAGATTTTCACTATCATATAGCTAACCAAAAATGACAGAATATAAAATATAACTTTCTTAATATCTCTATACTGCGTAATTCTTTTTTCCTTAACATTTAAAATAAAAAAAGTAAAATACGTTGCTACGCAAGCCAAAGGTATACACAATCCAACTTCCTTACAAAAATATGCTAAATACGAAAAAACACCTGCAATCCAACTCCAAATATACTTATCATTCTTATACATTTTAATACAAAAGAACATAGCAAATAAACTAATTGGAAAATATAAATTTTCAGACATAAAAGTTGCTGCATTCAACATATCTGGCCATACATACATAATTGCAAGTACAATCCACAAATATTTTTTTTTAATATTAAATTCTTTACAAATCAAATAAACTGGCAAAAGAGAAATTGAAACTAAAAAACAGTTGACTAGCGTTATTAAGTTTACTCTTGTAATTGTATTTCCAACCAAAAATAAGGGAGCCAAAATAATTGAATATAAAATATTGGTAAATTCCAATGGAACTCCATGTATTGCAAATGTTTCATTATGTGCGATACTTTTAGCAATATCAATATATATCAATTCATCCCCATATGTTTCAGGCCTCTTACTAAAACCACAAAATAAATATAATAAAATTACATGACTCAAGATTAAAATTAATAATAATATTTTATCATCTATATTAGCTAATTTAGTTTTCATATTATAAATAATCCGCCTTTCTGCAAAAATTCCAATATATCTCGCAAAACATGAACTCTTTTTCAATTTCAATATCCTGTATTTTTGATAGCTTTACTCCACAATAATGCCAAAATATATAAAAGCAAAACTATATAATTCTCCTAAAATACTCCATATATTTTTCAACAATAACATTCCAGTCAAAATTATTTAATACATATTCTCTGCCATTATGCCCCATTAAATCAGCAAATTCTATATTATTCCAATAAAAATTAACTGCTCCCTCAAAATCAAAATAATCCTTAAACCATAATCCGCCATTTGATTCTTTAACAAAGTTAGTTGTCACTGCGCATTCTTCGCACACAAGAACTGGCCGTTTTGCAAGCCAGCTCTCCATTATAACAAGTGAAAAACTTTCATTATGCGAAGGCTGACATAATACTGTAGCAGCCGCGTACGCATCATATTTATCCTGAATATCTACAAATCCCAGATCATGTACACAGTCTTTACATCCTGATGGTATCTCCATCTCTCCACCGCCAATTAAGACTAAGTGTATATCGTTATTATTTCGTTTCTTATACTCATTAAAATATTCTAACAGTGTGTTCACATTTTTACCAACATCTTTTCGGCCTGCATACAAAATAAAATTTTCATTTATTCCATATTTTTTTCTAAACCGAATGCCATCCCCTGTTTGTGAGGTGTCCATACCGATCCCCATTACAATTTGTTTTACATTAGGATTCAAATCATAATTAGCTTCTGTCAGTATTTTTTCTGGAGCTGCATTATAAATTATTCCAGCAACTTTTGAATACATTTCTTTAAATATATTCATATGAAAATATGCTTCATCGTGAAAACAAGGAATCAAGACGGCTTTTTCCGGTGCTGCTTTCACTCCAAAATATGTAGTACCAAACATATATGGTATAAATACAAATGCAACATACTCATCCTTATGTTCTTCAATATATTTATACATATCCGGACTATTAATCATCTCTTTTATAAACGTGTTTTCCTCGTCTTCTGAAATTGGAATTTTATTTATTAATTTATAATTTACTGCATCAAAGGCCTTGGTATCACGTTTCCTGACTTTAAACCGCCTTATATCTATCTGCTTTTCATTTATCAATCCGGGTTTATAAAAATTTACATTCCAATCACTTGCAAATTTTTCTACACAAGTTGTTATTATTTCAACCGGCTGTCCCATCTCATGTAAATGCAATACAACTTCTCTCAGTTCAGATTCCGCCCCACCTGGAATATTCCATCCAAACCAAGGAATTACAAAGCCAATTTTTTTTTCTAACATTTCCATAAAAACATATCCTTTTCTATATTGCCTCAATCAAAGAAGACAATCTATCTATAATTATATCCCACTGATAATTTTCATTTACATATTGGTATGCATTTTCACACATTACTTTAACTATTGTTTCGTTTTTAATCAAGTAATTAATCTCCCCTTCAAACTCAAAATAATTATTATAATAAAAAGCACCATTACTTTTTGTGCAATGTCCTCTCAAAACAGGACATTTTCCGTTCACTATAACAGGCGTCTTTAAATACATAGCCTCTAATACCACCATTGAAAGACTTTCAAATTCGGATGGAAGTATGAGCATTTTTGCGCCTTTAATGCCATCAAATTTATCATCATCACTCACAAACCCTAAACTAACAATGTCTTCGTTTTGAGGAATATCAATTACCGGCTTTCCCATTAGCACTAATTTCAATCCATTGTTATTTCTTTTTTTATACTCTCGAAAATATTTAAAAAGTACATGACAATTTTTTCCCTCATCAATTCGTCCAACATATAACATATAGTCATTAAGATTATATTTCACCTTAAATCTTCTTTCATCGATCACATCCGGAATATCAACGCCCACGCCACCTAACAAGCTTGGAATAAATTCATTATGATACTTTTTATGTATAAGCACACGTTCTTCTTCTGTATTGAAAAAAAAAGCTCTTGGTTTCAAAAAAACATTATCGAAAATTTTCATCTTAAGAAACGGTTCATCATGTGCTGTTGGGATGACAATTGCTTTATCCGCAACTTTTGGTACTCCCATGGCTGTAGGATAATATAGATATGTAAAGAAAATAAACACATCATAGCATTCATAGTTCTTTTCTAAATAAGATATTAAAGCTGGTACAGCGGGTCCTTGCTTGTCCATCCATTCCTGTTCTCGATCTACTGACAAACGCCCTTCAAAAAATTCAGCATTTATCAAATCAAATGTTTTTTGATTTCTAGGATGGCTAACAGAAAATCTATGAACATGAACCCCATTTATATCCTCTTCTTCTTTTTCATATTCGTCTTTCCATGTCATATAATCAATTGCTTTAGTAGTCAATACATGTATATCACGATATTTCTTTAATAAATGCTCTGCCAATTGTCTACAATGTAACTCAGCGCCACCATTTACTTCTATCCCATATCTTTGCACAACAAAACAAATTCTTTTGCTCATTATATATTCCCCAAAAATTCTTTCAAATAATTTTTAAATAGCCCTATTACTTTTTTATTAGAATATTCTTTTAAACGCTCTCTTTGCCTTTCAACTACACGTTCTCTGAACTCTTTATTTTCAATCAAATAATTTATCATTCCCGCATATTCTAGCAAACTATTATCTTTTAGTAAAACTCCAGAATTTTCCATTGTATAACCTATTGCAGATGTATCTCTAGCAATAATCGGAACATTAAAACACATTGCTTCAACCAACGGAACGCAAAATCCTTCATGCTCGCTCATGCATAAAAATATATCTGCGATCTTATAATATGCAAGTATTTCATCAAATTTTATATGTCCTGTAAAAATCACATCATCATTTGTTAATCCTAATGCTTGATAATAATCCACCAATCTTTGATAATAATTCTCCAATCCAGAATATGAACCAACTAAAAACAATTTTGAATTAATATTGTAATTTTTATGATATTCATAAAACGTTTTAATCACATTTTCTTGCTTCTTATTCGGAGCAATCCTTCCAACAAATACAATATTTACACAATCTTTGGTATCATATTTACTGATAACTTTCCTATTTGGCACTTTCTCATAATCTTCAAATGGGATCAAAATGGGAAGAACCTTGATATCACATTTATATCCCATTTTTCTTAATTCCTGCATATTATATTCCGAATCAGCATATATTACATCAAATGTATCATTTAATAATTTTACCTGTTCATATCCCATTTCACATAATAATTGGCTACCTTTATTATATTCTCTAAAAAAATAAGGTGGAGTGATATTGTGATAAATCATAATTTTTCTACATTTTTGTTTCTTAATCCAATAGTTTAAATCTGTTCCTGTAGAAAGATGATAAATAATAACATCTTCATCTTTTAAATTTCCTATTTTATCTATATATTCCACATTATTTTTCTTCAGACGTGGATCAATATTTTCTGCATATATACTTGAATTAAAGCCCATTTCATCAAGTACATTCTGTAATGCAACAGTATCATTTCCAACAGCATCTCCAAAGGATAACGTAGTAAGTACTTGTATTACTCTCATTTCAACTCCAATACTCTTATTTCTTAAGTTTATTTATCTCTTTCTCTAAATCACTAATTTTTGTTTCAAGTTCTCTAATGTATAAATTCATCTGATTTAATGTTCTTACGCTTGAAGCATTATACGTTTCCTGACGTTCGCACACAGGCAACATAATCGGTGCTATCAATTTTCTGATAATTTTTTTTATGACAGCTTTAATACCATTACCTATGTTAGTGCTGTAAAACCCTAGATTTACATATGCGTTTGCTTGACTCAAAGAATGCATATACTCATTCTTATCAAAAATATTCGTCAAGATTTCGTCTCTTTCCTTAACCTCTATATCGGTAAAACTTAAATCTGATTCCTTGTATCCTTTTTCTTTTATTTCTTCTCGAATTTTTTCCATTATCTCCTGAACATCAATCTGATTTTCCATAACTTTTGCCTCTCTATCACTTTATTTTTTTTCTTGCAATAATTGCATAGTCCTGACTACCAAATAGCATTTGTCCAATTTTATCCATTGCGTCATTAAATTCCTGACTCTCTTTTCCAACATCAATCTTCGGTATATTTATTTTTACTTTACTTGATTCCGTAAACAAAATCTGAGTATCATCAAATCCTGCATTTTGTAAAAAATACTGTAATGTTAATGGATGTACCGGTTTTACATGAGAAGGATCCATATAAAATGCATTTGTATAAATACTCAATGAAGTAGGATTTGGAGTCTCAAAAATGGCACAACCTCCATCTTTTAATTTTTGATAAGAAATATTACATAGTTCAACTAGCTTCTCTAAGCTTAAATGTTCTACAACTTGTCCCACAAAAATCCCTTCAACTTTTTCTTCTAATTCTGATAAAAACTGAATTCCATCTCCTTGTGTAACATTCAGTTTATTCATCTGACAATAATCGACATACTCTTGATAAACATCTACGCCTATTCCTTTATATCCCGCTTCTTTTAACAATTGAAGAAATTCTCCCCGTCCACATCCTACATCTACAATTATCCCCGCCTTCGAAAAATACTTTAAATATTGCTTCTGATTTTCCTTAATGATATCTTGTGAACCTCTAAAATGATTTTCAAAATCAAAATAATCAATTATCGCATACTGATCATTACTCTCTGTGTCCACTGACACAGTATTATTTTTTAATTTTATAGCCTCTTTCTGTATACCTTTACTATTTTTCTTTAGCCCTTGCATCCTGACATTTAAAATGTCAATTTTTCCGCGATTCAATTCCAACTCGGCATTATTATTTCTAAGATTCTCAGAGATTGATTCTATATTCTTCCTTATCCCGGCTATTTCATCTGGTATATGCACATTTATATTTCGTAAATTTTCAGATATTATCTCCATGTCTCTTTTTATACCATTTATTTCTTCTGGTATACTTGCATTTATATTTCGTAGATTTTCAGATACTGTTCTCATTTCTCTTTTTATATCTTCTATTTCTTCCGATATACTTCCGCTTATTTTTTGCAAACCTTCATTATATAAATCCATATCCTTTTGTAAGTCTGCAACCTTTTCATTCAAACTTCTTTTCTTTGTTAATGATAAAACTTTATTTTTTATCTTCATGATCCCCATCACAATCATCACTCCACATTTATTATATTATAAAATTTCTGCACCATATATAGCATCATGCTTTATTTCAGAAAGCATATTTTCTTTTCACTACTCTTTTACATAAATATCTTCTATTCCTATCCCTAAAGATCTGTGATCTTCGCTTTTAAATAATTCAAAAGGAGTTTCGATAATATCTATAACAAATTTAATTTCCAGACTATCTTTCTTGATTTCTGACGGAATATCCACTACAATTTTTCTTTGAAGATCTGAATTACTATCAACATATACTTCCTTTCCATTTATGAGAATTTTAACTTTCGCTTCTTTAATCAATTTTCTATAAGCAATACCGATTTTTTTATTTTTTTCAATATTTGCAACAAACACTTTAGATACAAAATCGCAACTCCAACATAAACAGCTTCCATCTTCATATCGTTCTATATCATTCCATCCACAATAATCAATAAGAGCACATCCAACTCTTCTTTGTGTATCTAATTGATACGCTGTGGATATTTCAGTTTGCGAAATCCCCAATGATTGTCCATATAGATTTACTTCTCGATTCAATTCACACGGATTTGAACACCCCTTACAAAAAATTACAGTTTGTGCATATACATCACTCCTTTTGTCCCTATCTGCTAATATCTCATCCAATGTATGTTCTTTTAAATCTCCAATGCAAAATTTATTTCTTTCATCTTTTCCTTTATAATAAGCTCCCGTAAGACACACATACACTTTCCCATCAGGTCCTATTACAATATTTTTTTCTCCGGCATGACACCCTTTCACACCGAATTTTCCTTTTGACAAAATCTTTTTTTTATCTAAAAGAGAAGTTTCATATTTCCATAACCTTTCTTGATACTCTGAAGTATATACTCCACAATCTTTTTCACCAATATCTGTAGCAAAAGGAATAAAATTCACCATAATATCAGGGGATATTTTTCTAAAGTATGCTTTTAACTCTTCTAGTTCATAAATATTGTCTGTCTGTACAACAGTATTAATATTTACACATAATCCCTCATTTACAAGATATTTTATTGTTTTAAGTGCATTTTGAAATGAATAAGAATTTCTTCTAATTTTATTATGTGTTTTTTCCACACCATCAATAGAAATATTAAATGTAAGACGCTCTCTATTTTTGTGCTCAATTTGACTAACTATTTGTTTAATTCTATCATAAAAGTAACCATTAGTAGTAACTCCAAATTTGAATTTTGTATTTCTGATTCCATTTAATATAAACTGCTCCAAAGATAGATTTAAAAATGGCTCCCCGCCACTAATAGCAATCGTCATTGAACTATCTATTAAACTACTTTCTGCTAATTTACATAAAATATCGCCACTATTCATCTCCATTTCTTTTGTTATATCTTGTTTTTCCCCACAATGCTTACAATTTAAGTTACATCTAACAGAAGGCAAATAAATAATCTCTTGAATTTTTTCCATTTCCTATCTCCTTTGGAGTTCTTCCCCATCAACTATCCACTTATGTTCTATTCGCCCAATCCCAACTTCATCATAATTGTTTATAATATCAAAAGTAACCGCACTGTATATATGATGATAGGTCATTCCCAGTTCATCATGAAATGCAATATCTATATTATATCTCCCTTGCAGTAATAAAACAGGATTAAACTCAACTAAAACGCTTCCATGATCCTTCAATACAATTTTAGCCATCTTATCCAATAACGTATTGCTACCGTAGCAGTCGACACCATCAGTTCGAAAAATATTAAATCCAAACTCACACTCTAAAACATCTTTATTGCATCTCTCATACTCTACCTTCAATATCATTTTAGATCCAATTGTGTAAATGGATGATGCTTTTCCTTCTCCATCTATTAATTCTGCCTTGATAATTCTAACACTATAATTTCCTAATTCCTTTGTCTTTTCTGCTCTTTCACTTACATCCTTTTTAGTATTTTCATTATCGCCTATTTTTTGTACATCCTCGAAATTTCGTTTTTCATTTACTTGCTTTTCGATTCTCTCTTTGCGTTTTTTTCCCATACAATCTAAATAAATTGGATGAACTTCCCGAGGTGTACCCTCCTCTTTAATTTTCCCCTCATCAATCCATAGACTTCTATCACAAATTTGTTCAATCTGTCCAAGTGAATGAGATACTATAACTATCGTTGTCCCCTTTGCCTTAATTTCCCGTAATTTTTCAAAACATTTTGCCTGAAAATTTGTATCTCCAACAGCCAAAATTTCATCTATCAACAATATTTCCGCATTTACATTAATCGCTACCGCAAACGCAAGTCTCATATACATTCCTGATGAATAAGTTCTTACAGGATTATCAATAAACTCTTCCAACTCCGAAAAAGCAATAATATCCTCTACTCGATCATCAATTTCCTTCTTTGTAAGTCCAAAGATAGATGCATTAATATATATATTATCCCTTCCACTCATATCCGGATGAAAACCCGCCCCAAGTTCAATCAAACTAGAAACGCGGCCTTTCATCTCAATTGTGCCGCTATCCGGGTACATGATTTTGGTCAAAAGTTTCAATGTTGTACTTTTTCCACATCCATTATGTCCAATCAGCCCAACTGCTTCACCCTTTTTCACCTCAAAGCTGATGCCATTGAGAACACTGCGTTCTTCGTATTTTCTTCGATTTCGAAAAAGTGTCTTTTCTTTTAATGTATGGCCTTTATCCAAGTAAACCTTAAATTTCTTTGTAATATTTTTAACTTCTATTGCATTCTCTGGTTTCATTATAATTCCTCTACAAAATGTTTCTGTAACCGTTCAAAAACAATCCAACCAATTATTAACGCTACGATTCCTATCACGATAGCTGATAACAAATTCTCTAATTCAGGTACTTTCGCATAATACAAAATATCACGATATGCAATAATTACATATGACATAGGGTTAAGTGAAAATACCCAACGTACTTTCTCCGGAACCATATCATAAGAATACATAACAGGTGTAAGGAACTGCCATGCCATAGTAAGAATTCCAAGTACATATTCCAGATCCCGCAAATATACAGTTAATGAACACATGATCATTGTAAGCCCCAATGCCAAAACATATTCTACAATCATTACAATTGGCAGACATAACAATGCCGTCGGTTTCAATGGATACCTAGCAGCAATAAGCACAATAAAAATAACTATAAAACTAAGAAGCATATTAATAAACTGACTTGTCACATATGAAATTGGTAGCACTTCACGTGGAAAATATATCTTTTTCACCATATCCTGCTGTGCCATAATGCAGCTTGCGCCTCCCGCCAAAGATGTGCTGAAGAAAATCCACGGAATAAGTGCAACAAATAAAAACAAGTAGTAATCCTTAATTCCAGCCCTCATTATCGTAGAAAAAACCATCGTATAAACAATCAACTGAAACAACGGATTAAGAAATGTCCATAAAAAACCTAATGCAGATCCTTTATACCGTCCCTTTAAATCCCTTTTCACAAGAGAAACTATCATTTCTCTATATGCATATATTTCCTTTATTCGTTCTATCATGACATACTTCCTTTTAGTTATACTTCATTTGTCTAATAATTTCAATCACTTGCTGTGCAGAGTCTTCCCAACGAAATTTTTTTGCACGTTCAATTCCCTTTTCACTTAACACCCCTTGCATCTTCTTATTCTCTGCCAAATATAACATCGCCTCTGCAATCTGATCTACATTCATGGGGTCCACCAATATTCCTGCGTCTCCTACCACTTCCGGAAGTGAAGCTACATTTGAAGTAATTACTGGAGCACCACTTGCCATTGCTTCTAATGGTGGCAACCCAAATCCCTCATATAAAGATGGATACACAAAGGCAACTGCACCTCGCATCAATTTTGAAATATCTTCCAAATCTATGTATCCCAAAAATTTCACCACATTATTTAAGTGTAACTTATTTACTTCCTCAAAAATTTCATCATAAAGCCATCCTTTTTTTCCCGCAAGAACCAATTCTGGAATGTTTTCTCCTTTTCCCTGCATTTTTCCATATGCCTGTATCAATCGTTTTAAATTTTTGCGTGGTTCTATTGTCCCCTGGTAAAAGAA
>ERZ1673752.3246-NODE-3246-length-16031-cov-6.609039_pt1 | contig 16031 bp, 10 predicted proteins | sample MGYA00580195_ERZ1673752 | MGnify/ENA primary metagenome ERZ1673752 (study PRJEB41218, sample SAMN15661744) | gut metagenome | host: Homo sapiens | place: Canada: London | collected 2015-08-20/2019-03-30 | study: EMG produced TPA metagenomics assembly of...
TATACTCATTTATATTTTTTTGTCATGTAAAAAATGGTAATTAATCAGTGTTTCCAAAAGGAAACGGTATGGGTAAAAATTTTTTGAGTGCGGGAACCGATGTGAAGCGTAACAGCGCCGACCGCCTATCGGTGGGCGGGTACCGCAGCAATTCGAAGGAAAAGAGGCGGGCGTCCGGTGCGTAAAAGCTTTATAAAAACAGTGCTAAAAACGCAATCGGTTACTAAAAAAAATGCGAACGCTTGTTGAAAGTTTATTTTTAAGGTATACTTTCTTTGCGATAGAGAAAGACAATGAAGGAATTTTTTTTTAAAGCGGTAAAAGCGGCAGCCGGAAAATGTGCGGGAACGCCGAGCTATTCAAAAAACCAAACGGTGGTATATACTGCAATTTTTTTGTGTGCGGTTGCGGTTTTTATTCCGAATAAAATTACTCATTTTTCTTCGCAGCTGAAAAATCAGTACACAAAAAATATAATTCAAGCGGTTTCGCAGCCGATGGTCGATTTTGCTCAAATGCTACCTTTCAGTGCGTTTTTTGCGAATGCGAGAAAAAATGTTTTAACCGCATGCGGAGTACAGAACGATTACCACTGGGATAATTTTTACTATACGGAAAAAAATGCACTCACCGTTGCGGCTTGTTCGGACGGCAATGGTGACATCGATAAAGCGCATGCGTTACCGGAAATGCAAACCGGCGACGCTCATACGTTTTCACCTTCCGCGCTGTTGGCGGAAAAAGCAAAAGCGCTACCGGAAAACAATTCTCTGCTCGTGGCACACTACGATTACACAAAAGAGCATCCCTTGCGAATTTTATTCGCAGGCGATTCACAAATGCAAAGTATCGCCGAAGGTTTTAAACGGAACATCGGCACCGAATCGGCGTTTGAAGCGATCGACCTTGCGGTAGTGTCTTCGGGATTTATCCGCACCGATTATTATAATTGGCCGGCAAAGTTTACCGCACTTTTCAAGGAAGCCGAAAATGAAGAAAAACCTTTTGATGTTGTTGTGTTACTTTTGGGTATGAATGATTATCAAAATTTTTTTGACGGCAACAGAAAGCTGTTTCGTTTCGGAACCGATGAGTGGATTGCCGCATACATTGAAAAAATTAAAACCGTGATGAATATTTTGCAAAGTTCGGTAAAAAAAGTGTACTGGCTCGGTTTACCGGCGGTAAAGTCTCCGTCGTTGAATGCCGATATCACCGCCGTTGAAAACGCCCAAATAAAAGCGATGGCGGCACTGGCGGACACGAACGTGCAACGGATTTCTTTGCGGGAACTTATCAGCGGCGGAAGTAGCGTTTACACCGACCAAGTACAAACTGCCGACGGAAAGCGGATTCAGCTGATGCGCGAGGACGGGACGCATTATTCGCTGGCAGGCGGTTCATTCGTTATGAGCGAAATCGAAAAGTATTTTTACTTTGATTTTAATATTGAAAAATATAAAAGTATAACGCATTGACAATCGCTTTTTTATGAACTATAATAGAACATCGGAGAATAGTATGCACGATTTTTTTTCGTTTTTCTTTTCGTATTTTTGGTTAATTCTTTTTATTATTTTGGTTGTCATTGAGATTTCTACCTATAATCTTACCACGATTTGGTTTGCACTCAGTTGTATTCCGCTCATTTTTTTGTCGAAACTCGGATGGCGGTATCAGCTTTTAATTTTTGTTACGCTTTCAACACTCTTTTTGGCGTTTACGCGTCCGCTTGTACTTAAAAAGCTCAAACAAAAAAAGAATCCCAATGATCTTACCGGTAAAAAAATTATTGTTACTAAAAAAGTTACCGAACTGCAAAACGGTGAAGGCAAAACACAAAACGGCGTTATCTGGAATATTGTTTCAAGCGACGGTGGTGAAATTGAACCGGAGACGATGTGCGAAATTGTAAAAGTGAGCGGAAATACGTTAACGGTAAAACCGGTGTGTAACGCTAAAAGTGAAGTTTAAAAAATTTAGAAAAACGTTTGAAATGAGAAAAACACCCTTGCATAAAGTTTTTTTTTGTATTACAATTTTTACATGAAAACAGATATTGAAATAGCGAGAGAAACGAAGCTAAAAAAAATCGTTCAAGTGGCTGAAGGTTTAGGTATTAAAGAAGATGATTTAGTACCTTATGGAAAATATATTGCGAAAGTGCCGTACACCAATATTGATGACGCAAAGATTAAAAAGCATAAGCTCATTTTGGTTACCGCAATTACGCCGACCAAAGCCGGTATCGGGAAAACAACCGTTTCAGTCGGTTTGGCGCTCGGTATGCAGAAAATCGGCAAGAATGCGGTTGTTGCACTGCGCGAGCCTTCCTTGGGTCCGTGTTTCGGTATGAAAGGCGGTGCGGCAGGCGGCGGTTATGCTCAGGTTCTTCCGATGGAAAACATTAACCTGCACTTTACCGGCGACTTCCACGCGATTACTACGGCACACAATATGATCAGCGCCTTAGTTGATAACTACAATTTCCGTAACCGCGGAACTCCGAAACAGATGAAAAAGGTTATTTGGAAACGCGTTTTGGATGTCAACGATCGAGCGCTGCGGAATGTGATTACCGGTTTGGGTGCGGGAAACGGGGTTGTTACGGAATCGGGCTTTGATATTACGCCGGCTTCCGAAATTATGGCAATTTTCTGCTTGGCAACGAGCATTGATGATTTGCGCCGTCGCATTGAAAAAATTATTGTCGGCTATGACGGTGAAAACAATCCGGTTACGGTAAAAGATATGGGCGTTGCAGGTTCCATTGTGGTTTTGCTCAAAGACGCGTTGAATCCGAACCTCGTACAGACAACCGAAAACGGTCCCGCATTTATTCACGGCGGACCTTTTGCAAATATCGCGCACGGCTGTAACTCAATCATTGCGACTAAAACAGCCCTCACCTACGGCGACTATGTAATTACCGAGGCAGGATTCGCCGCTGACTTGGGTGCCGAAAAATTCTTTGACATAAAGTGCCGAAAAGCGGGGCTTTCTCCGGCATTAACGATTATCGCTGCAACGACCGGCGGTTTAAAAATGCACGGCGGCGTTCCCGAAAAAGAAATTTCCAAGCCGAATGCGGAAGCCTTGAAAAAAGGTATGGCAAACTTGGATAAGCACATCGAAAACATGAAAAAGTTCGGACAAACGGTTATTGTCGCTTTGAACAAATACGGCTATGACACGGACGAAGAGCTGAACATTATAAAAGAACATTGCGAAAAACAGGGCGTCGGTTTTGCCGTTAACAGCGCATTCGGTGAAGGCGGAAAAGGTGCGGAAGCTTTGGCAAAATTAGTCGTGGAAAAGATCGAAAAAGAGCCGTCAAAGCCTTTGAAGTTTTTGTACAACGACGACGATACATTGAAAACGAAGATTGAAAAAATCTGTAAAGAAATTTACGGAGCTGCGAGCGTTACCTTTGAAGCCGGTGCTGCAAAAGACCTTGAAAAATTGCAGGGAACCGAAGCCGCAAAGTATCCGGTTTGTATCGCAAAAACCCAGTATTCGTTCTCGGCTGACCCGAAACTCTACGGGGTACCGACCGGCTTTGAAATGCATGTCCGCGAAGTTGTCCTGAACAACGGTTCGGAAATTGTTGTCCCGATTATGGGAGACATGATGCGCATGCCGGGCTTGCCGAAAGAACCGCAGGCAGTGCATATTGACTTTGTTAATGGGCATGTTGAAGGCTTAAGCTAATTTTGAAAATATGCGACCAACTACTTCGTCGTCGGCACGGATGCCGACAGCGGAGTACAGCAGGTGAGTTTTGAAAATACAAATGTATCAAATTTTCAAAACTCAGCCGTCTTCCGAAAGACCTAAGGATGTTTTTCGGAAGACGCAAATGCTCAACGTATCATAGATACGCCTCCGCTTCGGTTTTGTTCGCTCCTTGTATTTGACTCGCCTCTTTCCAAAATTGATAGGTGAAGTGTCAACTACTATGTCGGCACTGATTAATTCAATCGATAATTGAGGGCATCTTTCAAAAACTGATGTTTTTAAAAGACTTCTTTCAGTGCCAACATTTAAATCTCTTGTTTCGAAAATATTCAGAGGCACTTATGCTGAACATCGAGAAACAATAGGGAAACGCTGTTAAACGGCGTCAAGCCTTTAATCAGCGTATGCCTATGGGGCTCCGGTCGTTAAAATTCCTTTTATCGTCTTTGAAAAATAAGGTCTTTTTTGTATTTTACCAAAAACGTACTATGTTTTCCCCAAAAACATAGTACGAAATTTTTAAAACATACTATGTTTTTTTTAAAACACAGTATGTTTTCACCTAAATCATAGTAAGAATTCGGCGTACGCTGATACACGGTGTCAAGCCTTTAATCAGCATTTCCTTGTGTCTTTGTTTTTTAATGCAATTTTATTAAAACTCTTTATGAATTCTTTGTTAGCTTATTGACAAAAACAGAAAAAAGGTAAATAATACGCGTATTTGCACTTTACGTGTGAAAATTTTATAGTTTTAAGAAGGTGATTTATGAAGAATAAAAAGAAAGGTTTTCTTTCGGCGTTTTCAATCTGTTTTATTGTAGTTATCTTGGCGGTTATACTGACATGGATAATACCTGCCGGATCGTACAGTACCATCGAGTATTCGGAGGATAAAAGCGCATTTTTAATAACCGATGTTGACGGGGCGATTACGGAAATGCCTGCAACACAGGAAGTACTTGACGAGTATCGGATTACGGCAAAGCTGGAAAACTTTTTAAACGGCAATATTACAAAGCCCATGTCCATACCGGGCACTTATAAGAAAATGGAACGGCAACCGCAGGGACCGAAAGAGTTTTTAGACTCGATTGTTACCGGTACCGCCGATGGTTTTGACATTATCTTTTTTATCTTTATGCTCGGCGGGACGATCGGTATCATCAATCATATCGGCGCTTTTAATGCCGGAATCGGGGCGCTTGCCAAAATATCAAAAGGCAGAGAGCAGATTATTATTATTGTGGTAACGATTCTCATTGCGTTTGCCGGAACCGTCGAAGGCTTTTGCGAAGAAACGATTGCACTTTATCCCGTACTGATCCCCGTATTTCTTGCAGCCGGCTTTGATGCAATTACGGCTGTCGGTGCCGTATACATGGGTTCGACCATCGGTTGTATGTTTTCAACGCTCAACCCGTTTTCAGTCGGTATCGCGTCGTATGCTGCCGGTACTACGATGAGTAGCGGTATTTTATTTCGTGTCATCGGTCTCGTTTTCGGAACGGCAATAACCATTTTATATTTAATGCACTACGGCAGAAAAATAAAAAAAGATCCGAGCAAGTCGTTAATCTTCGCGCAAAAAGACGACATTGAAGCAAAATTTTCAACGAGCGATATAGAAAATATTCCGACGTTTACTTTGCGTATGAAACTTGCGTTGGGGATTTTCGTGTTGATGTTCGGCGTTATGATTTGGGGAATTTCAGCACGCGGTTGGTGGTTTACCGAATTGGCGGAATTGTTCCTCGTCGGTGCAATCATTATCGGTATAGTCGGCGGACTCGGTGAAAAGGAAATAGTTGATACGTTTGTCTCGGGTTCGGCAGATCTTATGGGTGTGGCGCTTATTTTGGGTGTGGCACGCGCGGTTACCATTATTATGGATAACGGCAGAATTTCCGGCACTATCCTTGAAGGATTATCAACTGCCGTTTCGGGGCTTCCCGCTGCAGTGTTTTTAGTGCTTTTGATGCTGATCTATGTATTGCTGGGCTTTTTTGTGAACTCGTCTTCGGGACTTGCGGTACTGTCCATACCGATTATGGCACCGCTTGCCGATGTGGTCGGTATCCCTCGAGAGCTTATTGTGTCCGCATATGTGTACGGTTTGGGCATCATTACTTTTATAACGCCGACCGGTATTATTATGCCTTCGTTGGAAGTGGTCAATGTTAGCTATGATAAATGGCTGAAATTTTGTATGCCGCTTCTCGGAATGCTCACGGCGTTCGCCGCTGTTATGCTCGTCGTTCAGTATATGTTTGCATAAGATGATATGGTCTTCTGAAAACGCACTATTTTCAGGAGACTTTTTATATTTGGAAATAAAAAAACTATATTTTAAGGAGAAAAAAAATGTCTGTTTTACAAGGCTATGAACCGAAAGATGTGTTGATGTATTTTGAAGAGCTTTCAAAAATTCCCCGCGGTTCGGGAAACACCAAGGCGGTAAGCAATTGGTTGAAAGCTTTCGGTGAACAACGAGGACTCGAAACATATCAGGACGAGTTGGGCGATATAACCATCATAAAAGAAGCAAGTAAGGGATTCGAAGGAAGGTCTCCGGTAATCCTGCAGGGGCACATGGATATGGTGTGTCAAAAAACGCCCGATTGCAAAAAAGATATGGAAAAAGAAGGTTTAGACCTTTTTGTTGACGGAGATTTATTAAAAGCGCGCGGAACAACGTTGGGGGCGGATAACGGCATTGCGGTCGCGATGATGCTTGCTTTACTTGCCGGCGATTACCAACGTCCTCGTATTGAGTGTGTATTTACCGTTGATGAAGAAACCGGTTTGTACGGTGCCGAATCCTATGATCCCAAGCATCTGAAAGGTAAAAAACTAATAAACCTTGACTCCGAAGAAGAAGGCGTTGTCACGGTGAGTTGCGCCGGCGGAACCGCCCTGAATGGAAGTATACCTGTTTCGCGGGAAGCGTTTGGTAGCAAAACCTTAGCGCTGCATGTACATGGCTTAACGGGCGGCCATTCCGGTTCGGAGATAAACAAGGGGCGCGGTAATGCAAACAAGGTTTTGGCACGACTTTTGCAAGAACTTTCTCGGCAGATTGAGCTACGGCTTATTTCGATAGACGGCGGCACTGCCGACAATGTTATTCCCAAAGAGTCAAAGGCATATATTGCCGTAAAAAATGCTGAAGAAGCCGAGCGTTTGAGCCGAACGATCGGTGAAGAACTTGCGCAGCAGCATAAGGCGGATCCAGCATTTACGCTCGATATTGCCGAAGAGCATGATTCTAAACTGTTGCCGATGAGCGAAGTTTCAAGTAATGAGATTATTGCATTTTTGAATATAGTGCCGAACGGTGTACAAAAAATGACTTTCGGTATGAGCGACTTGGTACAAACATCATTGAGTTTGGGGATTGTCGCTACGACGGAGCGGGAAGTTAAAATCGTCAGTTGCGTTCGAAGCGCGGCGGACAGCGAGCGGGATATGCTGTGTCATGAAATTGAAGCGATGATACGACTTTTGAACGGTACCTGTACCCTCGAAGGCACCTATCCGGGTTGGCAGTACGCGGAAAAATCTCCGCTTCGCGATTTGGTGTGCGATATTTACAAAGAGCAAACCGGCACCGCGATGAAAGTCGAGGCGATTCATGCCGGTTTGGAATGCGGTTATTTCGTGGAAAAAATTCACGGTCTTGAAGCTATTTCTATCGGACCTGATATGCAGAATGTGCACACGCCCGATGAGCAGCTTTCGATTTCCTCGACCGAGCGGACATTCAAGCTTTTAAAAGCAGTACTTATGAAGATATAGCAACGCAGAAAGCTTTTAAAAACTGAGCGCTTATCTTTTTTTGATGCTCAGTCCGTGATGAACCACTGATTAAAGGTGAGCACGGAAAGGTAGTCTTTTAAAAACTTTTAGTTTTGAAAGGCTACCTTAAGGAAACGCTGATTAAAGGCTTGACGCCGTTTAACATCGTTTCCTAATTGTTTCTCAATGTTCAGTATAAAGGTAGATTCTGAACATTTGCGAAACAACGATTTTAAAGGTGAGCACTGATTAATTCTCGATTGAATTAATCAGTGCCTCCTTAACCGTACAATATCGTACTCGTTCTCAAATCTCAAAATAAACGGGCATAAAATAAAAGAGGTAATGATATGGATAGCCGCAAAAAAGCATCGCCTGCGTTGGTGTTTATTATTCTGTTCGGAATGGTGAGTTTATTTTCCGATATGACGCACGAAGCCGCTTCCAGTATCCGCGGTGCATTTTTCAGTTTGCTCGGAGCCTCAAGCGCCGCAATCGGTTTTGCTTCGGGTTTGGGAGAATTGGTCGGTTATTCGCTGCGCTATGCGTTCGGAAAGTTAGCGGACAAAACAAAAAAGTACTGGACATTCGTTATTTTGGGCTACATTCTTGATATTTTGGCAGTTCCCGCTTTGGCTTTGGTCGGTGAACACGGTTGGATTGCAGCCTGCGCCTTGTTGATTATTCAGCGCACCGGTAAAGCGCTTAAAAAACCTGCAAAAGATACGCTCATGTCGTTTGCCGCAACACAGGAGGGTATCGGTAAAAGTTTTGCGATACAGGAGCTTTTGGATCAAATCGGCGCTTTTTTGGGACCGCTTTTTTTTAGCTTTGTGATGCTTTTCAAATCGCAGCTTCCCGTGTACCGGCGCTATGCAGCGGCTTTCGCATTTACGGCAATTCCCGGAGCTCTTACTTTGCTCCTGCTGTTTGTTACAAAAAAAGCGTTTCCGAATCCGGAACAATTCGAGCCGGAAGTGAAAGCGGATGCCGCCTTAAAAGTGGATAAGCGTTTTATCTTTTACATCATCGGGATCAGTTTTTTTGCATTCGGTTTTTTGGATTATGCGCTCATTGTTATGCATGTGTCGCGGACCTTTGTCGGCACGACCGGACCGATTACCGTTGAAACCCTGCCGCTTTTATACGCGGGCGCTATGCTGGTTGACGCGGCGGCGGCTTTTGTGTTCGGGATTTGGTACGATAAAAAAGGCATGCAGGCGCTCATCGTTTCGGGTTTGATTGCAGCGCCTTTTGTATTTTTTCTTTTTGCTGTACATTCGGTACCGAGCCTCATCGTTGCGCTTGTTTTATGGGGCATCGGAATGGGGGCACAGGAGTCCATTTTGAAAGCCGTGGTTGCAAGCATTATTCCAAAATCAATGCGGGCAACCGGCTACGGCATTTTTGAATTTTTCTTCGGCATAAGTTTCTTTTTCGGCAGCTGGCTGCTCGGTGCACTCTACGAGCGTAGCATGTGGGTTATGGTCGCTGTTTCGTTTACGGCACAACTGTTTGCAATTCCGTTTTACTTTCTTGCCCGCATTAAACCGCCGGTAAAAAAATAACGATGGTGCCGGCGGCGGCACGGATTTTATATCGGTATCAATTTCAGAAAGTGCGTGTGTATTTCACACCTTAAACTTTTCGACTTCAGTAACTAAGTTTTCTATTGCTTCTTTATTCTTTTGGGTAATTTGATTTACATCCTGTACTGCATTATTTATCTGTACCGCCCCCGATGCCATTTCATTCATACTTTCGGTAATAACGCGTGTTAAGTCATCAAGCTTTTTCATTTCACCGGCAACTTGCTTGCCGCCTTTCAGGATTTCCGCAGAACCGTCTCGTACTTCTAATGTTACCGCGTTAATATTTTTAATTGCCGATAAAACTTCTCGGCTTCCGTTTTCCTGTTCCTGCATAGCTTGCATCAGTACGCTACTCGTCTTTTTTACTTCTTCTCCTCTTTTTCGAGGCTCACCAGTTTTTTCATTACGCGGTTAAATCCGGTGAGACGTTTTTTCACGGCGGCGGAAATTTCTTCCGTGCTACGTTCGGTAAAAAGCGTTACGACTTCATCAATTTTTGTTGCAGTGTAAACGGTAAACGTTTCCGCCTTAATCGCTTGCAGAATTTCGTCCGGTAAAAATAAATCTTGCACATTCGCTTCAGGAATGACAACGCCTTGTGTGCCGGTAAAGCCGAGAATTTTGCACGCGTTAAAAAAACCAGCGATTTTTTCGCTCACGCCACCGATAGGCTGGACATCGCCGTGCTGATTTAAGCTGCCGGTAATAGCGAGGTCTTGACGGATTGCGATTTCCGCAATCGAAGAAAGTAAGGCGATAAACTCCGCACACGAAGCCGAATCGCCTTCGACCATACCGTAGGATTGCTCAAAACATACGGACGCATCCACGGAAAGTTTTGTGTCCCGTGCGTAGGTGTTTTTTAAAAGCGATGAAATAATTAAATGAGCTTTGTCGTAAATTTCACCGGAAAAGCCGACTTCCGTTTCAATGTTAATAACGCCCGTTTCTCCGGGAGAACTTTGTGCGGTGATTACTTCCGGTATGCCGAAAGAAAAATATCCGCGATCTTGAACGGCGAGACCGTTGATGCTTCCGATTTTTTTACCGGCGACGGTTAAAAACAAAATGCCGCATCGCAGTTCTTCGAGGTATTCCTGTTCGGGCAGCGAAGAAAAAAAGCGAACCCGCTCCAGCGTTCGCGCAATGATTGCATCGTTGATGGTTTTCGCGCCGCTTTCTTCGGCAATCAATGATGCCTGTAACAGTATATCTGAAATTTTTGCGAACTGTGTTGAAATAAATTGACGGGAGCCTGCAAGTTTACACGCATACGCTAACAAGCTGGCATATCCGGAATTGTCAATTTTTTTGATGGCGTAGTTTTTTGCCATTCGTTCAACGAGCGAAAGAAAAGCGGCTTCGTTTTCATCGGTACGGAGCATCACCGGAGAAAATTCCGCGCATATTTTAAAGAGCTTCGAAAAATCCGCATCGGTTTGGTAAATCGCATCGTAGGTGTTTTCTTCTCCGATTAAAATAACTTTAAAGTTTGCCGGAATTGCGACCGGCTTAAAAATACTTGTAGGATTATTGCTGCTCGGCGAAATTTGAATTTCGATTTTACCCGATTGCAGTACGCGCTTCAAATAAAAGTAACTGTCTTCGTCGGCGATTAAATCGCTGAAGCGCAGTACCAAATATCCGCCGAAGGCTTTGTGAACGGCGCCTGCCGCAATTCGCATGTGCGCATCGCTGAAGCCGATATCATTTGCCGATGAGCTTTCAATCGTACCGAAAAGATTTGAAAAGGTTGGCAAATTTTCCGTGATTAAATAATCTTTATCGACTGAATTTTCACAGACTATATTGATGTCATACTTTGCTAAAAACCTTTTCTTTTGATTTGCATTTTTAAAATTATGGGTAAACGTGTATGTCCGCGTTTTTAAATCGGAACTGACTGCCGTTAAAAATTGGATAATTTTTTCGCAGTATTCTTTTCCGTTTGTTTTAAATTTTTTCTCAAACGTTTTGACCGAGGCAAAAAGCGGTTTAAGATTTTCATCGATAATCGGTTTTACCGAACCGTCAAGAAGTTCATCCAATCTTTTTTGAGTATCTTCTTGATTCGCTTTTATCGCATCAAACAATTCATTCATCGATTCGACGCAGCGGTAGTAATTTTTTTTTATTGTTTCAAACTCTTTTTTAGTAATCGCTTTTTGTTCAACGAGTTCCCGCAATTCCAAAAAGCTTACTTCATTGCCGTTAACAATCGGATTTAAATCAAAACTGCTGGGTGCGCCTTCCTGTTTTATTTGCACAAACTTAAAACCGGCTTCTTTTGTTTTTGCTTCAAAACTCATCAAAAGTTCCGTCTCGCGAGAACTGCCTTCGTTGATGAGCCGGTTTGCAGCGGTTAAATAACTTTCCGAGTGAACAAGGGTGGAACCGCTTGAAACAATTTTTGAAATCGCCTGCTTGAGTTTTGTTTTAAAAGTGGCGCCTTCACCGCCCGGAAAAAAAAGTGCATCCGGCTCCAGTTGCTTTTTAAAATTATGCACGTATGCGATGTCGGTTAATTCTTTGTAGTTCGGTTTCAACTTTTTTGCAAGCTCAGTAATGGTCGTGCGTCTTCCGGTGCCGGAACTTCCCATCACAAAAATATTAAATCCGGGTGCTTGCAATTTCAATCCCATATTGATTGCATCAACGGCACGCTGCTGTCCGATGATTTCCGATTCAATGTTTACTTTTTTTATTTTTTCAATTTTTGAAGGATCAAAACTAAATTGGGCTTCGTTAAAATCAATTTTTCTCATCGTTATTTTTATCATCTCCAAAGTAAGGTTAAAGTTTACCATAAAGCGGGGAAAAAAGCAATTGACGCGTGTTGTACTATGGCGTGTTTATTGGTAGCAACTGCAAGGTATTGGAAAGATATTTGTACCTAAAAACACCGCCGGCATATTGTCATGGATATTTTACATTCGCTCAATATGGCGGAAATGCAACACTACTGTAATGAGCGTTTTTATATTCTCCGGTTTTTTGCGTTCTTTTCGTCGGCGGTTACATCTTAGGGAAACGCTATTAAACGACCGTCAAGGAAACGCTGATTAAAGGCGTGACGCCGTTTAACAGCGTTTCCTAATTGTTTCTCAATGTTCAGTATAATAATGTAGATTCTGAACATTTACGAAACAATAGATTTTAAATGTGGGCACTGATTAATTCTCGATTGAATTAATCAGTGCCTCCTCAAGCCGTTAATCAGTTTTTCCTAAAACATTTTGCAAAAAAACTGCAAGTAGAAGTTTTTATATCTTTACAGTACAATGTAAATGGAGCAAATTAAATTTATGGATGATGAAAAAGAAAAACTCATTCACGATTTTCTGAAAGATAAAAATTATACTCCCGAAGAAAAGCAACGTATCACGGACGCGTGGCATTTTTTGTGCGAACGGACGGGTGGAAAAACATTCGGTGAAATCGAGCCGGAACCGTTATATCTGCACTATTTACGTGTTGCAACTATTTTAGCGGAAAACGGCATGAACGGCACGGGAATAGTTGCAGGACTTTTGCATGATATTTATCGGCACGGTGCAAACGAAGCCGAGGTGAAAAATAAGTTCGGTGAAGCGGTTGCGAAAATCGTAGACGGCACTTCTAAAATTATGCAAATGCCGATTCATACAAAAACGCTGCAACAGTCTGCCGCGATTCGAAAAATGTTTTTCGCTTTGGCTGATGACATTCGGGTTATTATTATCAAGTTGGCGGATCAGTTGGATCGGATCCATCACATAAAAAAATTCACCCCCGATGAACAAAAAGCGCTTGCCAGTGAAGTGTTGGAAATATGGGCGCCATTAGCCGATCGCTTGGGCATGTCAAAAGAGAAAAATGAATTTGAGGATTTAAACTTAAAATACACCAACCCGGAAGCATTTCAGCAAATTAAAAAGCTCGTCAACCAAAAACAGAGTGAGCGGAAAGCATACTTGGAAACGGCAATGCAAAAAATAACGGAGGCTGCCGAGAAAAACGGTTTTAAAGTGAGCATCAGCAGCCGGGCAAAACATTTTTATTCCATTTACCAAAAGATACGGAAACGGAATGTGCCGGCAGACCAAATTTTTGATTTATTTGCCTTAAGAATTATTTGTGACACGGAACAGGATTGTTACACGTTAATCGGTGTGGTGCACAGCCTTTGGAAACCGCTTGACGGTAAATTTAAAGATTATATTGCGATGCCGAAATCGAACGGGTATCAGTCGCTCCATACGACCGTTATGTGTGAAGGTCATCCTCTGGAGATTCAAATCCGTACGCAAAAAATGCACGACATTGCCGAACACGGTATCGCGTCCCATTGGCTTTATAAAAAAGGTTCAACGCATGATTTAGTCAGCGAAAGCGGCTTGTCCATTTTTAATCAGTTGCGGGAAGTTTCAAGTAAGGATTTTAATAACGATGAAGCGTTTTTTCGGGACTTTAAAAATGAGCTTTTAAGCGACACGGTTTTGGTTTTTACGCCCGCCGGTGATGTAAAAGAATTGCCTATTGGAGCGACTGCGGTTGATTTTGCGTACAGCATTCACTCGGATATCGGGCAAAAAATCGTCGGTGCAAAAGCGAACGGAAAAATCATTCCGTTGAATCGACCCTTACAAAACACTGAGATTATCGAAGTTCTCACGCACCCGATGGCGCATCCGCAAGAAGGACAGCTGGAATATGTAAAAACGGCAAAGGCGCGCCAAAAAATAAACGCATATATTGCATCTCATCTCACTGATATGCCTGAAAAACCGGTGCGCACGGATAAACCGCGTCCTGCTGCACATGGTAAAAAAACAACCGCCGGCAATACTATTGAGCTCGATCGGCGAAAAGTGGTGATTGCAAATGAAAAAAACTTTTTGGTACGTTTTGCGCAGTGCTGCAACCCGCAATACAATGAACCGATTTCAGGATATGTTTCTCGGGGGAGGGGAGTTATCATTCATCGGGCGGACTGCACGATTTTTCAACAGATTCCGGATATTGAGCATCGCACCATTGACGTTCATTGGGCGGAACCGAAGGAGCCGGCGAAGTAAGCGGAGCGATGGAAATCAACTTTCATAATTTAAAAAAAAACGATATAAAAGGCATGGGAACGATAGACATTTTTGATTACTTTGAAACGCATGCAAAATTTGAGCGTTTCAAAGTGCAGAGTCTGACCGTTTAACGAGCCGTGCTATTTCAGTGCGAAGTTAAACGTCCAGAATTCTACCTTATTATACTGAACATTGAGAAACAATAGGGAAACGCTGTTAAACGGCATCAAGCCTTTAATCAGCGTTTCCATAAGGGCTGCGTAAGCCCTTATTCAATCAACTACCGCTTCAAGCTCAATGCCGTTTCAAGCATCGTGTCCGAAGTTTGAATGGTTTTTGCGTTACCTTGGAAACCGCGCTGCGTTACAATCATATCAACAAATTGGTCTGCCAAATCGACGTTACTCATTTCCAGCGTACCGGCGATTAGTTTACCCTTGCCGACCGTTCCCGACGTTGAAATATTCGCATAGCCGGAGTTATTCGATTCAACATAGGTGTTTTCTCCCGCTTTTTCCAAACCGCCCTGGTTTGAAAAACTCGCCATAGCAATCTGTCCGATATCTTGGCGGACGCCGTTTGAATACACGCCCGTAATCACACCCGAGTTGTCAATCTTGAAGTTTTCCAAATAACCCATAGCGTATCCGTCCTGCGTATATGCTTTGGTCGTACTCGTTTCGGCAAATTGTGTTACCGAATTTTTTGAAGTACCGGTTTGTCCGAGATTAATCATAAAGTTTCCGCGGGTCGGATTTCCGTCGGGTCCGACCGTTGCTTCCGGTACGTTGTATGAAACCTGCAGCATAACCTGCCCGCCTTCATTCGTAACGTTGCCGGCGGTGTCGGTTACTTGCAGTAAATGTCCGTAGTTGTCAAATTCCAAAATAAAGGTATTTCCCACTCCATCCGTTGTACCGACCCCGGTACGGGTTTCCGTTTCGGCTCCGGTCATCGGATCAAGCACATTGACCGTTCCCTGCCACTGGTTCGTTGTTCCCGGCACTCGTGTAAACGCGATGCTCAACTCTTGCGTATTGCCGAAACTGTCGTACACTTTAAACTGTGTTTGCCATGTCGACTCAAGAATCTCTGCCGGGTTTGCATTTTCGGGGAGAACCGGAAGGCGCTTGTCCAAGTTACAGGCGTAATTCACCACCGTTGTTGCTTTCGCATCCAACTTTTGCCCAACCGGAATAATCAAATCCTCAACATTGCCGGAAGTATTCAGCACGCGGGCACCTTCGGCTTCCTGCACCATCCAACCCTGTACACGCATACCGTTCGCCGGATTTACCAAAGTTCCGTCGCGGTCAACGCCGAATGCACCGTCTCGGGTATAAAACATTTTTTCGCCGTCTTTCAGTACAAAAAAGCCGTTTCCCTGCACCGAAATATCGGTATTGATACCCGTCGTTTGCAAAGCTCCCTGCGTATGCACCGTATCAATGGTTGCTACCATCATACCGAGTCCGACTTCTTTCGGATTTACACCGCCCAAATTTTCCGTCGGTCTCGAAGCACCGTTCAGTTGCTGCGAAATCAAATCCTGAAAATTCACCCGACCGCGTTTAAAACCCGTCGTGTTTACGTTTGCTACGTTGTTACCAATCACATCCATTCTTGTTTGGTGATTCTGCATACCCGAAACACCTGAATACAATGACCTCATCATATGAGTATCCTCCCACTCGTTTTAGTTTTTCATTTTATTTTCCGGGCGTGTCGGCTTTGTCTTTATTCCTTGAGGACAAAGCCGTCGGGCTTTCCGAGGCTCCGCTTTCGCTTCGGTACGAACGCACCGAAATAGCTGTGCGTTCGGGGACGGTGCCGTGCATTTTGG
>ERZ1673752.3258-NODE-3258-length-15995-cov-5.748871_pt1 | contig 15995 bp, 15 predicted proteins | sample MGYA00580195_ERZ1673752 | MGnify/ENA primary metagenome ERZ1673752 (study PRJEB41218, sample SAMN15661744) | gut metagenome | host: Homo sapiens | place: Canada: London | collected 2015-08-20/2019-03-30 | study: EMG produced TPA metagenomics assembly of...
CATTACGATACACTTCGATACACTTTAATACGTTTCGATACGTTTCGATACACTTTGATACACTTTAATACGTTTCGATACGTTACGATACACTTCGATACACTTTAATACGTTTCGATACACTTTAATACGTTTCGATACACTTTAATACGTTTCGATACGTTACGATACACTTTGATACACTTTAATACGTTTCGATACATTCCGCCGTGGGCGATGTACTACCTTTGCACCGCAATACCGAATGAACAGACCTTTATACGAAACGCAAACAGACGGCTGCATTGTTCTTTCATTCGGGTAAATAGGTTACCTTTGCAACCGTTGGGCAAACAGATTATTATGACTGAATACACGAACAAGACCATCCTGATTACCGGCGGTGCCGGATTTATCGGCTCCAACCTCACTAAACACTTTTTGGAACAAGGCTACAAAGTGCGTTGCCTGGATAACTTTGCTACCGGCAAACCACAAAATATAGCGGAGTTTCTTACCCATCCGAACTACCTCTTTATAGGTGGGGATATACGTCGCCCCGAGGATTGCCGCAAGGCTTGCGAGGGAGCGGATTACATACTCCACGAAGCGGCACTCGGCTCGGTTCCGCGCTCCGTAAAAGATCCCGCCACAACCAACGAAGTCAATATATCGGGCTTCCTAAATATGCTGATTGCGGCACGCGATGCCGGAGTAAAGCGTTTTGTATTTGCCGCCAGTAGTTCCACCTATGGGGATAGCACTACGCTGCCTAAGGTGGAGCCGAACATCGGTCGCCCGCTCAGCCCCTACGCGGTAACTAAGTACGTGAATGAGCTTTATGCCGATGTTTTTGCGCGTACTTACGGAATTGAATACATCGGGTTGCGCTACTTTAACGTGTTCGGGCCCAAGCAGGATCCGCACGGCGCATACGCAGCCGTGATACCGCTTTTTACTAAAGCACTGATGGAGCACCAACAACCGGTAATCAACGGCGACGGCTCCTACAGCCGCGACTTTACTTTTGTGGAAAACGTGGTACAGACAAACCGCCTTGCCATAGAAACCACCAATCCGGACGCGGTAAACCAAATATACAATGTAGCCTTTGGCGAGCGGACTACGCTCAATCAGTTAGTGGGCTACTTGAAGGATAACTTGGCGAAGCACGACCCTGAAGTTGCCACCATCGAACCGCTCCACGGACCCAACCGCGTGGGCGACATACCGCACTCCTTGGCATGCATCGATAAGGCGCGGCAGCTGCTCGGCTACGCACCGCGCTACTCCGTAAAAGAGGGCCTCGCCATTGCTTGCGACTGGTACCGACAGAACTTGTAGATCAAATTAAATAGTGAAAGTATGAATAACTTAAACAACACTCGGATAGCCGTTATCGGCTTAGGCTATGTAGGCTTGCCCCTTGCACGCCTTTTTTCCACCAAATACCCCACCATCGGGTTTGATATGAATCCGCATCGGGTAGCCGCTCTGATGGAGGGGCACGATGCTACTCTGGAAGTTTCGGACGAATTGCTGCAATCCGCTCTGAACAACGGGTTCCGTTGCACTTCCGACCTTGAAGAGATCCGCAACTGCAACTTTTATGTAGTTGCCGTACCCACACCCGTGGACGAAAATCATACCCCCGACCTGACCCCCTTAATCGGAGCCAGCACCACCATCGGCAAGGTAATTGCCCGCGGCGATGTAGTGGTGTACGAAAGCACCGTCTATCCCGGCGTAACCGAAGACGAATGCATTCCGGTGGTAGAGAAAGTATCGGGACTTAAGCTCAATCAAGATTTTTATGCCGGCTATAGCCCCGAGCGCATCAACCCCGGTGATAAACAGCATACCGTAGAGCATATCAAAAAGGTCACCTCCGGCTCCACGCCCGAAGTCGGCAAGTATGTGAATGCCGTCTACAGCTCCGTAATCACCGCCGGCACCCATCTGGCACCCAGCATCAAAGTAGCGGAAGCGGCTAAGGTGATCGAAAACTCCCAACGCGATATCAATATAGCTTTTGTCAATGAGCTGGCGAAAATTTTCCATCGGATGGGCATTGATACGCAAGAAGTTTTGGAGGCCGCCGGCACTAAATGGAACTTTTTGCCCTTCAAACCGGGGCTCGTGGGCGGGCACTGCATCGGAGTGGATCCCTACTACTTAGCGCAATGCGCACAGCGGCACGGCTATAACCCCGAAATCATCCTCGCCGGACGACGCATGAACGACGGAATGGGAGCCTACGTAGCGGACCAAGTGGTTAAACTGATGCTCAAAAAGGGCATTCAGGTGCTTAATGCCCAGGTGCTGATTCTCGGCTTTACCTTTAAGGAGAACTGCCCCGATGTACGCAATACCAAAGTGATCGACATTGTAAAGACGCTGCGCGACTACAACGTGAACGTTACCATCCACGACCCCTGGGCCAACTCCGAAGTGGCTCGGCGCGAATACGGCGTAGAGGTGCACAATACCCTTCCCCAAGCAAGCTACGATGCTGTCATCCTCGCCGTCTCCCACAGAGAATTTGAAGCACTTGACCTCGTTCCCCTGAAAGCCGCCAATGCGGTTGTCTACGACGTAAAGTCCGCCCTCCCCGCCGGCACCTACGACCAACGACTGTAACACCATCCTCCTCAGCGAGAGGCATGCGCCTATCACCCTCGGTTGATTAAAAAGAAATATCATGGATAAGCTACAGATACATCTCTCAAACTTTAGGGCTATCGAAGATGCACAGATAGCCTTAAATGGAATCACTGTACTCACTGGCCTCAACGCCACTGGCAAGAGTACGATCAGTCGCATGATGTACTATGCAGGTTATTATGCAAGTCACTACGAAGAGCTGATTGATGCTCATCTGGCAAAAAGGATGAAGAGTATTGCTTTTTATTTCATCCGATCTTTAGACCTGTTATCAGATGATTTGAGATTGTCTTTTATGGAAAAAGGCTATAGCTTCTATTTACACAAACCTTTTTCCAAAGAGGACTCATATCAGATAATTGCAGCTCTACAAGCGTACTATGAGGGTGGTGCTCAAGTAAAGTCCGTGGATAGAGAGCGGTTGGGACAAATCTTTGGCAAGAAAATCAAGAACAGATACGACTTCCTAAACCATCTAGATGGGCTAAAGAGCGAGATTGATGACATTTACGATGATTATAACAAGACCCTTTATGAGCGACCATCTCTCCATCTATTAAACAAGCTCGTTGAGCTTTTCGACACATCAAAAGAGACCTTGATGAATTCTTTAGAGGTGAAGGAAGATGATATAGAAATCATTAGCTCTAAACGGAAGAGCATTGGACTTTTCGCCTCATTCGATAATGTCTTTTACATTAACACTCCTGTGATTGCCAATTTCTCAGTTGATTTTCTAACAAGTCTGCTTGATCAGAATTGGGTTGATCTCATTAAGATTTTCTATAATAGAGAATCAACGATGTTGAGTGATAAGGAACTCGAGGTCTTAGCCTTCCTCACAAAGATTACACATGGTCAAGTGGAACTCCCTTCTAATAGTCAAGAGAGCATATGGCAGATGCGTAACATATTCTTTACCGAGAGCAGTGGGGAGAGCTACGCTATCAAAGAGGTCGCCACGGGCATCAAGAGCTTTGCACTCATACAGTCGCTACTTCAGAAGGGACTACTTACTGAGAGGACTCTGCTTATCATAGACGAGCCTGAGGCTCACCTGCATCCGCAGTGGACGGTTGAGTACGCTCGTATCATCACAACATTGCACCGAGAGCTGGGCGTCAAATTTCTCCTTGCGACCCACAGCCCGAGGCTGGTACAGTCGCTCTCCTTGTTCGCCAGCGAAGAGGAGGAGACCGCGAAGTCCCTGCTATTCTATATGAGTGAGCCGACAGGGACCACGCCCGTGCGCTACCGCTTTAGAAAGTTGACCGAAGAGGAGGGTATAGAGCCTATCTTCAGCTGCTTCAATACAGCCTACGACGTTATGAACCAGTATATTGCAGAGGAGTAAGAAGATGGCACAAAAGAAGCGACTCCAAATATCTCTTGCCCCATACAGCACAGAGCTAACGAAGGTTTTGGCTCACAAATTGAGTCATGCAAAGCCTCTCTCTGAACTCTTGACGGATGAGGGGGCGAAAGCGAATGCGAATGTAATCCCCCAAGACCCAGTTATTGATGTGGATGCGTTGGCAACGGCTGCATCACTGGCAGATAAGCCCAGTAGTGTAGACCTGCTCTTCGGTTGTACGAACAATCTGATTCAGCTTGTCGAGTGTAAATATCGAGTAGGGGGCAAAAAGAGTGATCGTAAGAGCCTCACGCCACCTACGAAAGGTGAGCTAGAGAATAAAGTTAGTGACACGAAGCAGCTGTTGTCTGGAGAAGATCTCGGTGCTGGCTTTGCCCCCGTTCTGTTGCTCCTACTCAGCGACAGACACATAGAGCAAGCTCGTGCCTGGGTCAACGACTACAACGCGGGAAAGAAGACCCCTCTCTACAAAGAGATGACTACCGCTGACTTTCTAGCCACTTTCTTCCACCCCTAATCAACACTTACCCAACGTCACTAGCCCTAATGACCTTTCAAGAGAACATCGATAAGCAACTCCACAATACTACTATCTAGACTATGATTCGGAACTTCATACGAGGAATATATCATTACTATCTGAAAAAGATTCGTTTTAGAAGGAAATGCCTAATGCTGGGAAATGTTTATTTTTCAAGATCAACAAAGATTATAACCTCTGCTGGCTCTACTCCTTCTGATATTACAATAGAAGATGGTTGTAGGATAGCTGGTACTCTTCAAAGCCAAAACCAAGGTAAAATCGTATTTAAGAAAAGGGCTCTAATGCGCTCTGGCGCTCAAATTCTATGTTCCAATTATGTGGAAATAGGGGAGGGTTCCCAAATTGCTAGCGATACTAAAATTGTAGACAATAACAATCATCCTGTTAATCCGAAGGATCGATGGTTGCTATACCTATCTCCTTGGGATACCTCTAAAAGAATATGGAAATACTCTGACTCAGCCCCTATTATCGTAGGGAAAAATGTGTGGATTGGTAGTGACGCAAGAATTTGCAAAGGCGTTACAATTGGAGATGGAGCCATTATTGCTGCTAATGCAGTAGTTACAAAGTCATGTCCTCCAAATTGTATTATGGGGGGGAATCCTGCAAAAATAATAAAGAGAGACATAGATACGGTACACCGATACTTTGAAGATGATTAGGAACTTCTCATCAGTAGCATTAGGTGGGCTTGTTAGCACTATAGCGACCTATTTTCTAACTGTTATTCTATCTCATCTTTTGACGACAGAGGAGTATGGAATGATGGCGAGATGGCTTACCGATATTGGATACGTAAGTATCTTCTTTACTTTGGGCCTGAATGCGTCTATGATATTCTTTACTCGTCATGATATAAGGATATCAGAAAGTATGGGGTTCAATTTGGTAATGTACACCTCTATTTTATTCGTGTTGATTATTGTGTCAGTGCTTTTTGCCTCAAAATGGTTATATCTACTCACCTTGTTGCTGACTGTGTTCTGTTTTTCTCTGAATGAGGTTGTACGAGCGAATTATCAATTTGAACAGAGGTTTCGAATGTTCAACTTTATGGTTGTCTTTAGGCCCTTACTGCTTCTAGCTGTATTCTTTTTTCTATACTACTCCGTACGTAGCATAGGAATAGATACATCTCTTATTTTCTACACCATCTCGATGGCAGCATCGACAATGTTGTTCTTCCTCATCTACTTCTTTAATGGGAATAGAATCTCGTTTCCTCCTAAGAGTAGATTTAATTATAAAAACTACTTCTCATACGGAGCAAAAAGCATTCTAAATGGATTACTCTCATTATCTTTATATGCTATATCTATTTATATGGTTTCGTGGATAGGGGATTATACTTATGTCGCTTACTTTTTTGTAGCCAGCTCTATATCTAAAATGGTTTGGGTGTTACCTGACTCTTCTGGAAATATACTATATCCTATCTTCATCAAAGCAACTGATGAAGAAAAGAAAAGAGAAGCTCTGAAGAGTATGTACACTCATGCTCAACTAGTGTTTCTCTTAAACACGCTAGCTTTTTTGCTTTTTGGGCTGTTAGGAAGATGGATTTTGTCAATCCTGTACGAAGAGGTTTATCAACAGGCTTTTGTGCCTATTCTTATACTCTTAGTCGGAAATCAAGGCATGGTTTACTATAAGCTTTTTAGTCGATGGCATGCAGCCCAAAACACTTGGAAGTATGTCTACATAGCGACAGCATTGGGTATTATTACAAATGTGCTGCTTAATCTCATTCTCATAGCTCAATATGGATTATTAGGTGTTGCTATTGCAACAAGTATTTCTTTTTGGGTTTGTGGAATAGCCATCTGCATTCCGATAAAAGGAAGCTTTTGGAACTTCCTGAATTTAGCTAACCTTTGGAAACGTAGAGCTGTTATATGGAGATAGATAAAAGAAATGCCTCGTTACGTGAGTCGCTTTTAGCTCTCCCACTGCTGTTAATAACGATATCCGTTATGACAGGACCTCTCTTTCTACTATTTTATAAGCCTAGTGTATTGCTAAAAAGTGAGCGTCTAGAGGAATATGTAAGTATTACATCTTATCTGACAGCACTTTTTCTTCTATTTGTCGTCTGTATGGGTCGTTTAAGTCAATACATCGTCCAGGAGAAAAAGGCTTTTATTGCATTGGTTTTCCTATGGCTAATTCTTCTCTTCTCAAGTCTTATTTATCCGATATCACCAGTCAATATACCATTTAATTGGGGTTTCTTAGGAGCGATTCTTTTTTATGTCTCTGCGGTTGGTGTGCTAAAAGAGTACCCTCAACTACAAAGCAGGGTGCTAATTACCTACGTTATAGCTTCTGGGTTAACTTCTATCATTTATCTGACACTTATAGGATCATCTTTGGCTCCTGTCTCTTCTGGTCGATATTTCTTCCTTGGAGAAAATCCAAACTCTTATAGTGCTCGTATGGTGATAAGTGTTGTTATAACACTTTTTCTGTTGCCCACAGTTAGCCAAAAGTTTCGACTAGTCTCATTATTGCTATTGCCTTCACAATTGATCGTTATCTACCTTTCAGGATCTCGAGGGGCTCTTCTTATGTTGTCTATAGCATTTATGATATTTCTATTCGCCTCTAAACTTACTATTTCAAGTAAGACCTTATACTCCCTTTTAATTTTAGTTGGGCTGATTGGATTTGTTAGTTTCTATGGAGAGAGTAATATAACGGAGGCTAGTGGATTGGAACGACTACTTACTCTCTTTGAGTCTGGAGATAGTGGAAGAGAACATTTGTGGAGTCAAACATTCTCGATATTCTTAGACAACCCGATTATAGGTGTCGGACAAAGCGGGTTCACATACGAAATGATGAGTCAATATGGTGAAAATCGCGATGCTCACAATTTGTTCCTTTTTTTGCTTGCAAGTGGAGGATTAATTGGGATCTCTCTGTTTTTGATTTTTTATCTTTCCCTCTTTTCTTCGGTGATAAAGGTGAGAACCAAAAGCCCTATGAGTTTATCTTTGTTTTTAGTTATGCTTCTGTTCATTCTGAAGTCAGGGGGCATCTTGGGCTACTCTTTGATGTGGTTTGTTTTTGCAATAGTAAGAAGTCAAAGTCAACTGATTAGATATCATGAAAACATTGACGCAATATAAAAAGCTAGCGATTTTCTCAGGTTGGTCTCTATATCTATACAATGATGATTATTACACAATATCGCCACATTGGTCTTATATAGAGAGAATGCAAGAGTTATTTGAAGAGATAACTCTTGTCGCCCCCGTTAAAGTGGTTAAGATAAAGGATGAAGTACGATCTCTTAGGAAGATCCCGTCAAATCAGCTTTCTATAGATGCTCTTCCCTATAGTAAAGGAAGTGTAGATGCCCTTAAGTACAGGCGGACGTATAAAAAAACTATCAAGAAGGTTGCTTCAAAGACAGACTTCTTCTACTGCAGAGTGCCGGATCCATTTTGCTGGATGCCCGCACGACTCACGGATAAGCCGGTGATTATGCATTTCGTAGGGGATACAGCGGATGCCACGAAGCACAACATCCACTTTTCTTGGTTGAAGAAACAGATTTTACTTGCCGGTTATTCCTTTGAGTATAGGCGCATCTTAAAGAGTGCCCGAAAATCAACTGTTTATACGAATGGAACGCATCTAAGCGCAAAATTGCAGAAACATGGCATAACTGCCACTCCGGTAATCAGTTCAACCATTACCAGAAACGACTTGGCGCTTGAACCATTGCGTCCTATGGAACACAACCCATTCACAATTATCTATGTAGGATACTTGCGCTATGCAAAAGGGATAGATACCTTAATCGAAGTGATCAAGAGGCTTGAAGAGAGGCATTTCAATTATCAATTTCATATCGTAGGCGATGGAGACATGTATTCCACATTGCATGCCTTGGTTAGCGAATTAAAAGCCGAAAATCACATTCATCTACATGGGCACATTGACAATCGGGACAAACTTCTCTCTCTTCTTCGCTCTAGTGACCTCTTTTTCTTCCCTAGTCTGAGTGAGGGGTCTCCCCGAGTCGTCATCGAAGCAATGAGCCAAGGGTGTCCGGTCTTATCCACTCCTGTAGGCTCTTTACCAGGCTGTTTTGAGGCGGACAAGGATATCTTATTTTTTCCTTTTAAAAATGCTACGATTGCCACTAATAAGATTCTTGAAATAAGCGAAGATCTTGAAATGCTTACGAGATTACGAGATTGTGCATACCAAAAAGTATCAGAAAAATTCACAATGGAAGAATTCATACGCACTATAACCACTTATAAATATGAAGCATAAACTTCTTTTACTCTATAGTTGGTTCGTGCGAACTGTGCTAATCTGGCTCCCCGATGTGCCATTTATTATGCGCTTTCGTGGATGGCTCTATGGGTTAGGCATGAAGAGCTGTGGCAAAAACTTTCAAGTGGCTCATGATGTGAATATCAAATGCCTTGACGGGATGTCCGTAGGAACTAATTGCTATGTGGCCAACAACAATATAATACTAGGAAGTGGTATGATTGTAATTGAAAATGAAGTGCAGATAGGACCTAATTGTGTGCTTGCCTCCGGAAATCATGTTTCAATAAATGGGTCATACTATAATAGTAAGGGAGATATTGGAAGTATTTACCTAGGCAAAGGTTCTTGGGTGGCTGCAAATTGCACCTTAGCAAAAGGTGCCGTACTCCCCAACAATTCTGCTCTTGCTGCCAATAGCTTTTTAGGAGCAAAGCTACCGAAACCTAACTCTGTTTACGGAGGAGTTCCTGCAAAACTTATTAAAAGCAATGATCCCTCATAAGGTATGATTGAGCGTGTTGTGTTTACGGGAGATATCAACTTCTCTGATGCTTATTTTGATATGGGCTTCGGAGTTGGTTCTGCTATTCAGAAAGGAGAGGATCCATTTAAGCATATCAAGCGCTCCCCAACGGATTATTGGGTGGGTAATTGTGAGTGTGTTGTTTCTGAAGTTTCTAGCTATTCTGATTTGAGAAAGAATCTGTTTAGAATAGATCCTTCTGTTATGAGGTCTGTAGCTCACTTAGATTGTTATGCAATTGCTAACAACCACGTAATGCAACATGGGGAGGTTGCATATCAGTCTATGAAAGACTACTTCGCTTGTGAAAAGATATCATACGTAGGTGCTATAGATGTTCCATACATAATACAATCTATCTATGGGAAGAATATCGCTATTCTTGCTTTCTCACAGCGAATAGAACGCTTCACAGATGAAAGTAGCCCGTATTACTATATCCCTGAGTATAGCCATATATTAGCTAAGATCAAAGAAGTCAAGAAAGAGGTAGACTTTTTAGTAGTGTACGTTCATTGGGGGAATGAGTTTATCAACTACCCCTATCAAGATCAAAAACAATTTGCGCATCTATTAGTTGATGAAGGAGCTGATCTTATTGTAGGTATGCATCCTCATGTTCTACAAGGATTTGAGGTGTATAAGGGGGTACACATATTCTATTCAATTGGTAACTTCGTCTTCAATATGCCAATACAAGATGCTAAATACGGAGCTGTCGTAACCTTTACCATCGATTCAGCTGGAAAGCCTTCTATAGATTTTGAATATACTCGAATAGGTAAAGACTACTTCCCCAGCATCGTATCCAAAGAATTCGTGCCAGAAGAATTCCGCTTTGACTATCTCAATAAACTATTCGCAAAGAAAGAGAACAATGAAGAGTACTACGCTGAGACGAAAAAGAAGTATAAACGATATCGGATCCGAAACATTCTTGATATCCTACGTAACACTCCAAAGTTCAGGAAAAAAGATCTTCGATACATGTTATCTGACTTTATAAAACGACGTTTTTAGCTATGCACATAACAACAAGCAAAACGGCTTCTAAGATGCTTTATCCATTGATAAAGCTTACAGAGTATCTGGGAATACATCATCCAGTATTTCTAGTCAAGCTTCGGTACTTTGTGCGGTTTAGGAGACTGCCAAATCTAAAGAATCCGAAAGATCTAAATGAAAAGATCTTATATCTAAAGCTTTATACGGAAACAAGAGAATGGACTCGCTTAGCTGACAAGTATAGAGTACGTGAATATATCAAGGAATGTGGATTGGGTGATATTCTGATACCCTTGTATGGGGTATGGGATAAGGCTTCAGATATTACACTGACGAACTTGCCAAAGAGCTTTATCCTTAAAGCAAACAATGGTGATGGCAAAGGTAGTTTCCTCGTAGTAAAAGATAAGGAGGCTATAACTCTTGAAGAGGTTAAGCAGCAGGCTGAAAAATGGCTCTCTGAAAGAAATATTGGAGCTTTAGCAGCAGAGCCTCAGTATCGCAATATTCCTCCGAGAGTCCTTGCTGAAAAATTATTGGAGCCTGAGTCAGGACGACTTATTGACTATAAGATTTGGTGTTTCAATGGTATCCCCCATTCCATTCTGACCTGCTCGGATCGCTCTAACAACTCTGTAGCCTTAGGAGCTTACGACTTGAATTGGAATCGACTAGAGGGTGCTTTAATCCCCTCAAGAGAGTATCCAGCAGGAGAGCTTTTACCTCGTCCTGAAAATCTCTCTAAGATGATAGATGTTGCGGAGAAGCTCTCCAAGCCTTTCCCAGAAGTAAGAGTAGACTTGTACGATGTTAATGGACGAGTCTATTTTGGTGAATTGACTTTTACTTCTCTAGGAGGAATGATGCTCTATTATACGCCGAAAGCCTTACAAGAGATGGGGGCTCGTGTTAACCTCAACCACTCCAATATATGAAGCGAATCTCTATCGTCATTCCCGCATACAATGAGGTATGCCTTACTGGGCAAAGATAAGTAAGAGGAAACTGACATCTCATTCTTCTCTTCTTATGGAGATAAGTGCCATCCCAAAAGTGCTCAAGACATAGCAGAGAAGTTGGAAAGGATGCTAATGCGTTATGAGGACTATTTTATAGATGAGAATTATTTAAGAAATCATTTTGATTGGGATATAGTCGCAGACAAATATCTTGCTATAATGGAGCAATACAAAACTATAACAGATAAAAAGATATGAATATAGCAGTAGCAGGAACAGGATATGTAGGACTCTCTATTGCAGTCCTACTTGCGCAACACAACAATGTGATTGCTGTAGATGTTGATCCAAGGCGTGTCGAATTGGTAAATAAGAGGCAATCACCTATACAAGATGACTACATTGAGGAGTTTCTTGCCTCAAAGCCTCTAAAGCTTAAGGCTACTCTTGATGCTAAGGAGGGGTATGGCGATGCGGACTTTGTAGTCATTGCTACCCCGACAAACTATGATAGTGCTAAGAACTTCTTCAATACATCTGCTGTTGAAGAGGTTATCAAGCTGGTAATGACGATAAATCCCTCAGCCACAATCGTTATTAAGTCCACAGTACCTGTGGGATATACTCAAGTAATTAGAAAGGAACTGGGAACTCAGAATATTATCTTTGCTCCAGAGTTTCTTAGGGAGAGTAAAGCTCTCTATGATAATCTCTACCCGTCACGTATTATCGTAGGCTTTGACCACAGCTCAGACTTTCTGAGAGAAAAGGCTCACCAGTTTGCTCAGCTCATCTATGAGGGAGCTATAAAGGAAGATATACCTATTCTTGAGATGGGCTCTACAGAAGCTGAAGCGGTGAAGCTCTTTGCTAATACTTATCTAGCTTTGCGGGTCTCTTACTTCAACGAGCTAGACACCTATGCAGAGTTGAAAGGGTTAGACTCTCGAGAGATAATCAAGGGTGTATGTCTTGACCCTCGAATAGGAGACCACTACAACAATCCATCCTTTGGATATGGAGGATACTGTCTACCTAAAGATACCAAGCAACTCTTAGCAAACTATGCTGATGTACCCCAAAATATGATGAGTGCTATCGTCGAGAGTAATAGTACCAGAAAGGACTTCATTGCAGACCAAATACTCAAGAGATCTGGTTACTATGACTATTATGACGAAGGGCAGTTTGCTCCACATAAAGAAAAAGAGTGCGTCATAGGAGTCTTTCGCTTAACGATGAAAAAGAGCAGTGACAACTTCCGACAGTCCTCTATTCAAGGAGTCATGAAACGCATCAAGGCAAAGGGTGCTAAGATTATTATCTATGAACCAACTCTAGAAAATCATTCTACGTTCTTTGGGAGTGTCGTAGAAAACGATCTATCTACCTTCAAGGCTATATCTCAAGTCATCGTAGCCAATCGCTACGAGCCAGAACTTGAAGATGTGCAAGGAAAGGTTTACACACGAGATCTATTCAATTGCGATTAAACAGCTAATAACTTTTTGCACCTATGTATCCTACAGTATCTGTAATTATCCCCGCATACAATGAAGAGCGCTTTATCGAGGATTGTCTCAATTCGGTCTATCAGCAAGATTACCCCAAGGAGCTACTAGAGGTGATCGTGATAGATGGCAACAGTCAAGATCGGACCGCAGAGGTTATCCGAGAGAAGTTTCCTCAAGTAAAGCTCTTACATAACCCTCGGAAGATAGTACCTATATCGATGAATATGGGGCTAGAAAAAGCTCAAGGAGTTTATATCATCCGACTAGATGCACACTGTACCTATCCAATAAACTACTTTAGCCGTCTCATTGTGTTTATGGAAACCCATCCAGAGGCAGATAATGTTGGTGGCGTATGGAATACGCTACCAGCTAATAGTTCTTCTCAAGCTGAGGCAATTGCCATTGCTCTTACATCAAAGTTTGGTATAGGTAATGCTGAATATCGATTGGGTGGCGAAGATGTCAAAGAGGTAGACACGGTTCCCTTTGGGTGCTATCGTCGAGAGGTCTTTGACAAGATAGGTGGCTATGACGAGGAGCTGACACGCAACCAAGACAACGAGCTTAACTCTCGTCTCAAGCAGCATGGGGGACGCATCTTTCTACTCCCGGATCTACTGATTGACTACTATGCCCGCCCCACACTCAAAAAATGTGGCAGAATGTTTTATCAATATGGTTTATTCAACCCATTGGTGGATAAGAAGCTGGGGCAGTTCACTTCGCTGAGACGTATGGTACCCCTCTTCTTTGTGCTCTACTTAATTCTGTTTGTAGTGCTAAGTGTGCTTATGCCGAAGTTGACCCTTTGGTTTGCCATTCCGCTACTTCTCTATATACTGGTAGATATTGCGGCATCCCTGCGGCATATAGCCAAGCCCAAAGTGGCTTTATGGCTACTATGCGTTTACCCCACAATCCATATTAATTACGGATTGGGCTATATAGACGGCATCTACCGTCTCATTTTCAACCGCTCCTTCGTAGCAGAAGCAAATAGATAAATATGTGGGCAAAGTGGTTGTTTGACAGAGTGTTTTCTTTGATAGGGTTGATTTTGCTTAGTCCGCTCTTTGTAGTGGTAGCGATTTTGATCCACGTAAAGATGCCCGATGGTCCCATTCTATTCAAACAGATACGGGTGGGGCGCTACGGCAAACCGTTTACACTCTATAAGTTTAGAAGTATGGTGGTTACGCATAAAGGGGCTACTATTTCTGTTGCAGGTGAAGCGCGCATTACTCCCTTAGGGGCAAAGCTGCGCAAATACAAATTGGATGAACTGCCCCAGTTGTGGAATGTTTTTATCGGTGATATGAGCTTTGTGGGTCCGCGCCCCGATGTGCAAGAGTGGATTGACAAACTTACCGAAAACGAGCGCGTGATACTCACGTTGCGTCCCGGTATCACTGGTCCTGCTTCACTTAAATACCACAACGAGGAAGAACTGTTACGAAACGCAGATAATCCGCTTGAGTACTATGAGCAGGTTATATTCCCGGATAAAAACAGAATCAATATGGAATATCTGCACCATTGGAGTTTTTGGAAAGACGTCAAATACATTATTCAAACTATAATATAATCAACAGCTTATTATGAAAATACCATTTTCTCCACCTTACATAGATGATGCAGTAATCGGGGAAGTAACGGATACGCTTCGCTCGGGTTGGATTACAACCGGTCCGAAGTGTAAAGCATTGGAAGAGGAAATCCGCAAATTAACCGGTGCCGGGGCCGTCTTGACTGTCAACTCCTGGACCTCAGGAGCTATCCTGATACTTAACTGGTTAGGTCTTAAGCCGGGGGACGAAGTGATCGTGCCGGCATATACTTATTCAGCCACTGCTCTTGCTGTGCTACATGCAGGAGGTACTCCCGTAATGGTTGATGTGAATGAAGACTTTAACATTAATATGGACAAAATACGGGCAGCTATTACGGAACGGACAAAAGCCGTTATACCTGTAGATATCGCCGGGCTTCCTTGCAACTATGATGCTTTGATGGCTTTGGTAAAAGAAGCAGATTTAGTAAAGAAGTTTCATGCGACTTCGCCGGTACAGCAACAGTTGGGTAGAATCCTTGTATTGAGCGATGCGGCACATTCCATAGGAGCATATTACAAACCCGCGCAACGAACAGGCTCCATCACGGACGTGGCTATTTTCTCCCTTCATGCCGTCAAGAACATTACTACTGCCGAGGGGGGAGCAATTTGCTTAAATCTACCGGATCCCTTTGACAATGAAAATGTTTATTCGTTTCTCCGACAATATTCCCTCAATTGTCAAACCAAAGATGCTTTTAGTAAGTCCAAAGCAGGCGGTTGGCGTTACGATATTACCGGGTTAGGGTTCAAAATGAATATGGCTGACGTAAACGCTGCCATAGGATTAGCCCAAATACGACAAATTGACACGCTCCAAGCAGAACGGAAAAGAGTTTTTAATCGGTACAAAGAATTGCTGAGCAGATATGACTGGGCGGTTATTCCTCCTAACGGCGCAGACGAAGGCAAGGAATCGTCCTATCACATTTTTGCGCTTCGCATAAAAAATATAAGCGAAACCAGGCGTGACGCAATGATTAATTTCATTACCACTAAAGAGGTTGCTGTAAATGTACATTTTATTCCTCTTCCCTTACTTTCTTTCTTTAAGGAAAAAGGATACCGCATTGAGGACTATCCGCAAGCATATAAAAACTATTCTTGTGTAATATCGCTTCCAATATATCCTCAACTCACGGATGATATGATAGACACTGTGGTATCAGCAGTCATAGACGCTTATAAAGCTACGGAGTGAACATTTTGGGCGGCTCAGCTGTTTAGAGTTTGTTATGCGGATAGTAATGGTAGGATGCGGTTACGTGGGTCTGGTTACCGGCGTTTGCTTTGCAGCAATGGGGAACCGGGTCTGTTGTGTAGATACGGATGTGGCAAAAATCGCGCAACTGCAACAGGGGGTATCCCCCATCTACGAGCCTGGCTTGGAAGCACTAATCCGCGAAAATGCAGCAAAGGGGCAACTATGCTTTAGCGAAAGCCTCGAAAAAGCGCTCCCGACGGCGGAAATGGTATTCATCGCCGTAGGCACGCCGGCTCGCGAGGATGGAGGGGCTG
>ERZ1673752.3263-NODE-3263-length-15978-cov-4.057715_pt1 | contig 15978 bp, 9 predicted proteins | sample MGYA00580195_ERZ1673752 | MGnify/ENA primary metagenome ERZ1673752 (study PRJEB41218, sample SAMN15661744) | gut metagenome | host: Homo sapiens | place: Canada: London | collected 2015-08-20/2019-03-30 | study: EMG produced TPA metagenomics assembly of...
GGAAGGCAGAGCAATGCTGAAACTGCAGGAAGGAAGTACACACCATGGCGGATGTGGCAATTGCGGAGGTGACAGATAATGGCAGATAAGAAGAACAGAGTACCTGTACGTGAACAGGCACCGGAAGTACGTGCGAAGAATTTTGAAGAAGTATGTCTTGGCTACAACAAGGAAGAGGCAATGGAAGAAGCTTCCAGATGTCTGAACTGTAAGAATGCAAGATGTATCACAGGATGTCCTGTCAATATCAATATCCCTGCATTTATCGCAGAAGTAAAGGAAGGCAATTTTGAGAAAGCATCTCAGGTGATTGGCGAATCTTCAGCGCTTCCTGCAGTATGCGGCCGTGTATGCCCTCAGGAATCCCAGTGTGAAGGCAAATGTATCCTTGGTATCAAGGGTGAGCCTGTCTCCATCGGTAAGCTTGAGCGTTTTACAGCAGATTGGGCAAGAGAGAACAATATTGCACCTGTTCCTGCCAAGGAGAAGAAAGGCAAGAAGGTTGCTGTTATCGGTTCCGGTCCTGCAGGGCTGACATGTGCCGGTGATCTGGCAAAGATGGGTTATGATGTGAAGATCTTTGAAGCCCTTCATGAAGCCGGCGGCGTACTGGTATATGGTATTCCTGAGTTCCGTCTGCCAAAGCAGACAGTTGTAGCTCATGAAGTAGAAAACGTGAAGAAACTGGGCGTTGAGATTGAGACGAATGTGATCATCGGCAAATCCATTACCATTGATGAACTGATCAATGAAGAGGGTTATGATGCAGTCTTCATTGGTTCAGGTGCCGGCCTTCCGAAGTTCATGGGTATCCCTGGTGAGCAGGCAAACGGCGTTTTCTCTGCCAATGAGTTCCTGACACGAAACAACCTGATGAAAGCCTTCAGAGATGATTATGATACACCGATTCATCAGGGCAAGAAAGTTGCTGTTATCGGTGGCGGTAACGTTGCTATGGATGCGGCCAGAACAGCCCTTCGTCTCGGCGCAGAGACTTATATTGTCTACAGAAGAAGTGAGAAAGAGCTTCCTGCCCGTGTGGAAGAAGTGCATCATGCAAAGGAAGAGGGTATCCAGTTCCATCTGCTCCGCAATCCGAAGGAAATCCTTGTGGATGAGAATGGCTGGGTGAAGGGCCTTCGTGTCATCAAGATGGAACTTGGTGAACCGGATGAATCCGGCAGAAGAAGACCTGTAGAAGTGCCTGGTTCAGAATATGACCTGGATGTCGATACAGTAATCATGGCCCTTGGTACATCACCAAACCCTCTGATTTCTTCTACAACAAAGGGGCTGGATGTGAATAAATGGCAGTGTATCATCGCAGATGAGAATAATGGCGCAACAACCAAAGAGGGTGTTTATGCCGGCGGTGATGCTGTAACAGGTGCTGCAACGGTTATTCTGGCTATGGGTGCAGGTAAAGCAGCTGCGAAGGGGATTGATGAATACCTGAGCAATAAATAATCCATGGATCAGGACGAATTCCGGATTCTGTACTTATATCAATAATTTCTGAAATTTGGAAAAAAATGATTGACATTTTATATTTCAGGGGTATAATAGAGACATATTTGAGAACAACGGCGTTCCTTTTTAAGGGGCGCCGTTTTATTATTTTATAGAAACTTGTTTTCTGTGAAAATAATTAAATACTCTGCATAGAGGGTATTGAATAGCAAATTCCATTGGAATCAGGAGGTTGTGTCATGAAAAAATTAGAGATTATTATCAAACCGGAAAAACTGGAAAGTTTGAAGAATATTTTGAATGACTGCGAAGCAAGTGGTCTGATGATTACAAACATTATGGGTTATGGTAATCAGAAAGGTTACACACGTATGTACAGAGGAACAACATATAATGTCAACCTTCTGCCAAAGGTAAAGGTTGAAACCGTTGTTGCAGATGATGCATCAGAGAAGATTATTGAGAGAGTTGTCAAAGAAATCAGCACCGGTAATTACGGTGATGGTAAGATTTTTGTTTACAACATCGAAGATGTTGTTCGTATCCGTACCGGTGAGCGCGGTGCAGATGCTGTTTAATATCAGATTCAGACAATCTGATAACATTTTATTCGGCTTTAGCTTTGAGACATTTTGTATGTTTTGAGGTTATTGTAAATACATTCTATTTCCCTAATAAGGCCTTATCGTAAGATAAGGCCTTCCCCCGTTTTATGGGGTTTGATCAATGTGATATTTTTTCAGTTTGCGGTAAAGTACCGTACGGTCAATACCGAGAAGACGGGCGGCTTTGGCTTTATTGCCGTCTGTTTGGCGAAGCGTCTGACGGATCAGGTCTATTTCTGCATTGCAGCGCTGTTCCTGCAGGGAGGAAGCAGCAGAGAAAGCAGGTTTTGAAAGTGTATTTTCCCCGGACATTTTATGAATAAGAAAGTCACAGGATGAAAGATGAATGGTGCTATGGCCGTTCAAAAAGCAGAGACGTTCGATGACATGCTCCAGCTCGCGGACATTGCCGGGCCAGGTATATTGCTGCATCAGCGCCAGAACTTCCTGATCGATCCCCTGGGTGTAACTGCCGTTTTCACGGTTAAATTTCTGGATAAAGAAATTGCAGAGTTCAGGAATATCATCCAGACGATCCCGGAGCGGCGGTATGGCAAGTTCGATGGTATTAATACGGTAGTAAAGGTCGGCACGGAAACGGCCTTCCTGGATTAACTGGGTCAGGTTCTGGTTTGTACTGCAGATAAGGCGGACATCGACTTTGATAGGTGTGATACCACCGACACGTTCAATTTCTTTTTCCTGCAGAACCCGCAGAAGTTTGGACTGGAGCGGAAGGGGCATTTCTCCGATTTCATCCAGAAGCAAAGTACCTCCATCGGCCAGTTCAAACTTGCCGATTTTGCCGCCCTTTTTGGCGCCTGTGAATGCACCGCCCTCATAGCCGAAGAGCTCGGATTCCAGCAGATCTTTTGGAATAGCAGCGCAGTTGATCTTGACAAAGTTGCTGGCACTTCGGCTGCTGAGCTGGTGGAGTGCATTGGCGAAAACTTCTTTGCCGACGCCGGTTTCACCGGTGAGCAAAAGTGAAAGTCCGGAATTGGCAAAAATAGCAATGGTAGATTTGATATGACCGATAGCCTGCGAAGAACCGATAATATAATCCAGCGGATTGGTCTGTTTGCGCAGCTGCTCTATGGTCTGTTGATACAATTCGTTCTGCTGCTGCATCTTTTCAACTTCTGAATACAGATGATAAATCTCTCCCATCTCATTAAAAGTGGAAATGGCAACGCCACCGATAATCTCGCCATCTTCGATCAGGGGAATACGATTGCAGACAAATCGGATATCTCTGCTGGTTTTGTGATCATAAAGTGTCATTAATGCACCGATGTCAGCTTTGCCGGAAGCCATGACTTCAGGAAGCTTTGTGGTCGGAATAATGCTTTTGATGGGTTTGCCGATGACATCTTCCAATTTTATGTTCAGAATCTCAGTATAAGGTTTGTTCATATAGGCAATGCGGCAGCGTTCATCCACAATGATAAAATTGGAAAAAGCATTGAGTGCGGCTGTCCATAAAGGTGTAAAATTCATTTGATCATCTCCTGATTGATTGCTATGCGCTGTGAGGTGTTTCATTTTCTGATGGACAATGAAATAAGTTTTTAATTAAGTCTATGATACAGCGGGTGACACAAAAAAGCAACAAAAATGTGGCATAAAGCAACATATCTGTGCGCGGATATTAAAGTGTGCGGATAGAAAGGACGTAAAACCCTGTAAATCTGGCAAAAGTATTGGAGTTGCAGTTTGGCACAGGATTTGCTATTTATTGATAGTATAGAAACAAAAAAACAAGAACTTTATGGTGTGAGAAAGGAAACGAGAATGATGAAAAAAGCAGTTATTGTTAGTGCATGCAGAACAGCTATTGGTGCATTTGGGGGTACATTAAAGGATGTTCCTGCAGCTGAACTTGGAGCAATTGTGGTCAAAGAAGCAGTCTCAAGAGCTGGTATCAAACCGGAGCAGGTGGATGAGGTTATTTTTGGTAATGTATTACAGGCAGGTCTCGGTCAGAATGTAGCTCGTCAGGTTACATTAAAGGCAGGGCTTCCGATTGAGACAACAGCTATGACCATCAACATCGTGTGTGGTTCCGGTTTAAAGAGTGTTGCCCTTGCAGCGAATCAGATTCTTGCAGGTGAATCTGAGATTGTTGTCTGTGGCGGTACTGAGAATATGAGTGCGGCACCGTATGCCATTCCAAGTGCACGCTGGGGTGCGAGAATGAACAATACAAAAATGATCGATGTGATGGTTAACGATGGCCTGTGGGATGCATTTAATCAGTATCATATGGGTATTACAGCTGAAAATGTTGCAGAAAAATATGGTATTACAAGAGAAATGCAGGACGAATTCGCCGTTGCTTCCCAGAGTAAGGCGGAGGCAGCCATCAAAGGCGGCAAATTCAAAGATGAAATCGTTCCTGTTGTGATTCATGGTAAAAAAGGTGACACTGTTTTTGATACGGATGAATATCCTAAATTCGGAACAACCATTGAGAAAGTTGCAAAATTAAAACCGGCATTCAAGAGAGACGGCGGCACAGTGACAGCAGCCAATGCATCCGGTATCAATGACAGTGCGGCAGCATTTGTTGTGATGAGCCAGGAAAAAGCAGAGGAACTTGGTCTGAAGCCGATGGCATCCATCGTGTCCTATGCAACAGGCGGTGTAGACCCTTCAATTATGGGGGTTGGTCCCGTTCCGGCAGTGACAAAGGCGATGGCCAAAGCAAATCTGGTAATCGATGATATTGATCTGATAGAAGCCAATGAAGCTTTCGCAGCTCAGTCTCTGGCAGTTGCCAAAGAACTGAAATTTGATATGAACAAAGTCAATGTTAACGGCGGTGCTATTGCACTGGGACACCCGATCGGTGCATCAGGTGCCAGAATCCTTGTGACATTATTGTACGAAATGCAGAAGAGAGAAGAGGCAAAGAAAGGTCTTGCAACACTGTGTATCGGCGGTGGTCAGGGCCAGGCACTGATCGTAGAAAAAGCTTAAATCCTGTCTTTGTATATATCCACTTCAAAAATACCCCGGCAGTCTGTAAGAACAGACTGGCCGGGGTATTTGCTTTGTGTGGCGTCTGATCTGGCGGTTCAAATCAGGCTTTGAATTTAAAGACCGAGTTCTGCAATGACCTTTTCAGCTTCATCAAGAACAGAGGAGAAAACAGAAAGAGCACTGGCAACAGGGAATTTGGTAGTCATATCAACACCGGCTTTTTTTAGAACATTGATCGGATAGTCGGAGCCGCCGGCTTTTAAGAAATTGATATAATCTTCAACGGCCGGCTGACCTTCAGTCAGAATACGGTGGCTGAGGGCGATGGCAGCAGAAAATCCTGTTGCATACTGGTAGACATAGAACGGCATATAGAAATGTGGGATTCTTGCCCATTCCAGTGAGATCTCAGGGTCATTGGTCATATCAGGACCGAAGTACAGAGCATTTAAATCACCATAGATCCTGCACAGGGACTGGGCATTTAAAGTTTCGCCTGCTGCTGTTTTTTCGTGGGTGATTTTTTCAAATTCCGCAAACATGGTCTGACGGAATAAAGTACCTTTGAACATATCCAGATAATGATTCAGAAGCCAGAGCTTTTCATGGGGATCACTGCATCTGCCAAGCAGGTCATTCATGAGCAGTGCTTCATTGCAGGTGGAGGCAATTTCAGCGACAAAAATACTGTAGCTGGCGTCCACATAATGATGGGTATGGTTTGCATACCATGAATGCAGAGAATGACCCATTTCGTGTGCTAGAGTAAAGACATTGTCCAGCGTACCCTGATAATTCATCAGAACGAAAGGATGATGGGCATAATCGCCGCCGGAGTAAGCACCGGTTCGTTTGCCTTTGTTCTCATAGCGGTCGATCCAGCCACCGTGCATACCTTCATTCAGCAGCCGGATATAAGATTCGCCCAGGGGAGCCAGACCTCTGCTGACAATGGCCATTGCCTCATCAAAAGAAATATTGGCATGCTCACCTGAGACAAGAGGTGTGTAGACATCGTACATATGAAGCTCTTTGACACCGAGCATTTTACGGCGAAGACGGACATAGCGGTACATTTCCGGCAAAGCATCATGAACGGCTTCGATCAACTGCTCATAAACGGCTGTCGGAATATTGTTCTGCGACAGGTGGGCCTCCATGGAGGAAGTATAATGTCTTGCTTTTGTATAGAATAATTCTTTTTTCAGATTGGCGGCAAAAATGGCGGCTACGGTATTCTTATACTGGTTAAAGGAATGGTAATAAGACTGAAAGACCTTACGGCGCAGATCTCGGTCGGGGCTTTCAAGAAGGGGGACAAAACGACCGTGGGAAATATCGACTTCATGACCGTCTTTGTCAGTGACACTTTCAAATTGAATGTCCGCATTATTAAACATATAAAATATAGATTGCGGAGTGCTGTCCAGATCCATAGTCAGGGATAGCAGTGCTTCTTCTTCCCTGGAGAGGGTATGTGCTTTCATACGCAGTGTGTTCTCAAGATAGTGGGTGAATGGAACCAGATCCGGACAGGTACTTAATGCATCCGGTATAAAATTTTCAGGAAGAGAGAGCAGTTCAGGGTCTTCAAAGGCTGTCACTTCATAAAAGTGATTGCCGGTAAAATCTACCTGGCCTCGTAAATCCTGATAATGCGGATTAGAAGTATCTTCATCCGAACGATGTCCGGCATAGCAATAAAGACTGTCCAGTTCAACAAGAACCTTTTCTTTTTCTGTTAGGTAATGACAAAGTGTTTCGGCAGAATCTCCGAGATGGTTTTTAAATTCGGACAATGCATTGATATGGGTGCGGCATGCGGAAAGTGCTGTCAGAAATGCATTATCATCTGCAAAAATATCTTCTATGTGCCATTTATCACTGGAAGGTACTTTTTCACGCAAAGGAAGTGTATGTGTTGTTTGTTCAGCCATAAATGAACCTCCTAAAAATGATTTCTTTCCCTAATTATAACTGTTTGAACTTTCAAAATCAATGGAGCCATTATAGCTGCCTGAGCAGGGAAAAGTTTATAAAATCTTCACTGAATCCTATGGTATTCTTTGTTATAATAGAATGTAGAAGAGCCATTTGAAGGGGAGAAAATGAAATGCGGAATGGAGATTTTTATGAGAAATGCAATGAGCAAAGATTTTTTCAGAGAAATTAAATATACATTCAACAGATATGTGTCTATCCTGCTTATTGTAGCACTGGGAGTTGCATTTCTGGCAGGTATACGGGCAACCTGTCCGGACATGAAGCTTTCGTTGGATTATTATCTGGATCAGAGTGATTTCATGGATTTGCGGGTGTTATCCACATTAGGACTAACAGATGATGATCTACAGGCTATTTCATTCATTGAAGGGGTGAAAGTCGTCGAAGGTGCTTACAGTTATGACGCGGAGGTAATCGGAGAGAATGCCAAATGGATACTGCGTTTTTTGTCGGAGCCGCAGAACGTGAACAAGATCAGCCTCGTGGAAGGACGGGATATTGAAAATCCTGATGAGTGTATTGTGGACCGTCTGATGATTGATAAAGACGGTTATCAGATCGGAGATCAGCTGACAGTAACAGCAGCAGGAAAGGATGAGAATGTTTCGGACGCATTATCTGTGACGACATTTACAATTGTCGGGGCAGCTGCCAGCCCGAGCTATTTTACAAGTGCCAGAGACACAACTTCTATCGGAACCGGTCAGGCGGATGCGTTTGTGTATCTGTCCCCTAAAGTCTTTAAGTCAGAGGCATACAGCGCAGCGTATCTTACAGTGGAAGGCGCAGCAGAGAAAACTGCTTATTCAGATGCCTATGATAATGTGGTGGATCAGGTGAAGGATAAGCTGGAAGCCATCAGTGAGGAGAGAGAAGCTGCCAGATATAATGGCATTATGGATGATGCCAATACGGAACTGGATGATGCCAGATCAAAGCTTGCCGATGCAAAAGCAGATGCGGAATCAGAACTTTCCGATGCCTGGGCAAAGCTTCAGGACGGGGAACAGCAGATCAGAGATGGGCAAAAAACACTGGATGACAACAAGGCAGCTTATGAAGAGCAGATTACTTCGGCGAAGGCAAAACTTCAGAATAGTGAGCAGCAGCTTCAGAAAGGTGAAGCACAGGTCAGCGCCAATGAGAAGAAGCTCAAAGATGGCAGACAGCAGCTGAGTGAGGCAAGGCAGCAGCTTGAGGAATCCGGCCGTACATTAGAAGCAAAGAAACAGCAGTATGAGGAAGGGCTGAAAGCTGCCGAAGATGGACAGAAGCAGCTGGATGAGGGCAGGGCACAGCTGGCAGCGGCCTCAGAGAGTCTGAAAAGTCAGGAAGAAGCATTAAACACGCAAAAGAATGCACTGCAGGAACAGTATGAAACACTTCTGGTGCAGAAAGAAGAACTGGATGAAGGCATCATTCAGCTGGATAGACAAATTGGCGAGCTTTGTCAGCAGCGGGATGAGGCGGCCGCCGCGGAGGAACCGGATGAAGAACTCATCGCACAACTGGATGCGCAAATAGCAGAAGTGTCCGGAAAAAAATCCCAGCTAGAATCCCGGCGGGATGAAATTCAGGCTGGATTGTCCCAGGCAGAAAGCGGACTGTCGGAGATAGAATCTGGGCTCACACAGGTTGAGGCAGGAAAGGAAGAACTGAGTCAGCAGCAGGATAAGCTGGAGAGTCAGCAGACACAGCTGGATGAAACAAAAAAACAGCTGGATGACGCCGGAAAGCAGTTAGAGGCTGGAAGCAGTCAGCTAGAAGCAGGCAAACAGCAGCTGAATAACAAACAGCAGGAGCTGGAGAACGGACAGAATGCTTTAAATCAGGCAAAAAGGCAGCTGGAGAATGGCTGGTCGGAACTGGAAAGCGGCAGGAAGGAACTGCAGTCAAAGATGGCATCAGCACAATCCCAGTTTGAGGAAGCAGAGCAGAAGCTTACGGAAGCAAAGGCAGAGCTTGCGGATGCCAAAGAAAAATATGTCTCTGGCAAAGAAGAAGCCAAGGAGAAGATTGCAGATGCAGAGCAGGAAATTGCAGATGCAGAGGAACAACTGGGAGAGGTAGAGTATCCGGAATGGTATGTTCTTGACAGAAATGCCACGCAAAGTTACGTGGAATATGAACAGAATGCGGAACGTATCGGTGCCATCGGCAAAATATTTCCGTTGATATTCTTCCTTGTGGCGGCACTTGTGAGTCTGACAACTATGACGAGAATGGTAGAGTCACAGCGGACACAAATCGGTACTCTGAAGGCATTGGGGTACAGCGGTTGGTCTATTGCCAGCAAATATGTCTGGTATGCATTGTCAGCAAGTGTGATTGGCAGTGTGATCGGACTTATTTTCGGTCAGAAGTTTTTGCCATGGGTGATCATTACAGCCTATAGAGTTTTGTATCCGAATATTACGGTTATTTTGACACCGCTGAATCTTTATTATTCTGTAACGGCCTCAGGTGCTGCAATTCTATGCGTGACCGGTGCGGCATTGGCATCCTGCTGCCGTGAATTGGCAGCTTCGCCTGCAGAACTGATGCGTCCGGAGGCACCTGCAGCCGGAAAGAAGATTTTGTTGGAGCATGTGGGACCTGTCTGGAAACATATGAAGTTTACGTCTAAGGTTGCCATGAGAAATCTTTTCAGGTATAAAAAGCGTTTCTTTATGACGATTTTTGGCATCGGCGGATGTACGGCCCTTGTAGTTTTTGCATTTGGGCTGACAGATTCTATCAGCGGTGTTGCCCATAGACAGTATGATGAACTGTTTCATTATGATATGACCCTTACTTTGGAGGATCATGTGACGGATCAGGAGATGGAGAAACTTTATGATTTTCTGGATAATAATGATGGGTTGAAGGCAGAACAATATATCAGACTTCGTTCCATGAGTATGTCTGTTCAGGGAAGTACAACATCCTATACAGCCTATCTGACAGTGCCGGAGGATTCAGGGAAGTACGGCAGTTTTGTGGAACTGCAGGATCGCAAAACAGGAGTACCGTATTGTCTCAATGATACAGATGTGATCATTACAGAGAAGCTGGCAGAGCTTCTGGGGATCAAAGCCGGAGATACATTAAAGATTACAGACAAAGATATGGAGCGAGAGGTTACTGTCGGTGCAGTTGCCGAAAATTATCTGATGAGTTATGTGTATATGTCGCCGGCGTTGTATCGGCAGACATTTGGGCAGACACCGGAGTGGAATAAGATTGAGGCCTTTATTCCGGGATTGAACAGTGATAATTCGGATGATTATTCAGCACAACTACTGCAGTTGGAGGCTGTATCCGGAACATCAACGACGGATTATGTCCGAAGCAAGTTTGAAGAGGTGCTGGACAGTCTGGATATTGTGACACTGATCCTGATGACAGCCGCCGGCATGCTGGCATTTATTGTCCTGTATAATCTGAACAATATTAATATTACAGAACGCAGAAGAGAGCTGGCAACCATTAAAGTCCTGGGGTTTTACGATCTGGAAGTTGCGGAATATGTCTACAGAGAGAATGTGATGTTGACAGCTATCGGAGCATTGTGTGGTGCGGTGCTTGGCAAGTATCTTCATGCTTTTATCATTACATCAGTGGAGACAGATGTGATTATGTTTATCCGTCGTGCGGACTTTTCAAGCTATGTTTATGCCGTGGTGATTACCTTTGGATTTTCGATTTTTGTCAACTGGCTGATGTATTTCAGATTAAGAAAAATTGATATGGTTGAATCGTTGAAATCCGTTGAATAACTGTCAATTTCAATAAAAAATACTTGATTTTTATGGATGAAATGGTATAATGTGATAGACAATTTAATAATGGGAGAAATATTACAGAAAAAAGAGGTTTAAACGATTATGAAAAAGAAATCTGTCACAAAGATTCTTTTAAGTGTAATGGTGCTTTTGGTATCTGTTGCATTCTGCGCATGCGGAAGCAATAAGAGTACAGAGTCTTCTGAAACTGGTAATAGTTCTTCAGAAAAGACAACTGAATCTGCAGCAGATGGCACACAGTCTGACGCAGCAAATTCAGATACTTCCTGTTTTACAGTAGGTCTGTCACAGGAAATCAGCAGTCTTGACCCGCACGAAGATACGGATGCAGGAACTCGCAGTGTCTTATTTAACGTTTTTGAAGGTTTGGTAAAACCTACTACAGATGGTGATGTCACTCCAGCGGTAGCAAGTGATTACACAATCTCTGATGATGCGAAGACTTATACTTTCACATTAAGAGATGGAATTACTTTCCAGGATGGCAACCCTGTAACTGTCGAAGATATTAAATATTCATTAGAGAGAAGTGCGGAAATGGACGGCGAGTCTTCCGCACTTTCTGTTATTTCAGATATCAAAATTGTGGATGACAAGACAATCGAGCTGACACTGTCAGAGGCAAACTCAGAATTTATCTACAATCTGACAATTGCAATCCTCGAACAGGCCAACGATGCTGAGCAGGCAACAAACCCAATCGGTACAGGTCCTTTCAAGATCACGAACTTTGCAGAAGGTCAGTATCTTGAGATGGAGAGATATGATGGTTACTGGAACAAAGAACTTGACTGCATCCAGCATGCCAAGTTCAAATTCATTGCAGATGCTCAGTCCGCTTTTGTGGAACTTCAGGGCGGTACCATTGATATGCTTCAGTATCTGACCAATGATCAGGTAGCGGCACTTGGAACTGAGAATTACAATATTGTAGAGTCTACAATGATGCTGGTTCACGGTCTTTTCCTGAATAACGCTTATGAGCCACTGAAGGATGTTCGTGTCAGACAGGCACTGAATTATGCAGTTGACAGAGATGCCATCAATGAATTCCTGTTCGGCGGAAAGAGCAAGATTATCCAGACACATGGTTATCCGACTATCACAGCATGGTACAATGCAGATACAGAAGGCACTTATACATATGATGTAGATAAAGCCAAAGAACTCCTTGCTGAAGCAGGTTATGCAGATGGTTTTGATCTTGAGATCACTGTACCTAGCAGTTATACACAGCATGTTCAGACTGCAGAGATCATTGCAGAACAGCTGGCAGCTGTAGGCGTGAATGTAACTATCAACCAGGTTGAATGGAGTTCATGGTTATCAGATGTTTACCAGGGCAGAGATTATCAGTCTACAGTCATCGGCTTTGACATCAGCTCTCTTTCTCCGGCTACATGGTATAAGAGATATTACACTGATTCCAGCAGTGACTTTACAAACTTCAGCGATGCATCATATGATGAAGTATACGGCAAAGCACTGGCAACTATTGATCATGATGAGAAGCATCAGCTGTATGGTGAACTTCAGCAGATTCTTACAGATCAGGCAGCATCTGTATTTATCGAAGATCCGGCTGACTTTATTGCAGTCAGCAACAAGTATACAGGTTACCAGAGTTATCCGGTTTCTGCAATTGACCTTTCACTTGTCAAACCGGTTCAGTAATCTGAATCATCAATAGAAATTAAATAGAGCACATCGATCAGGTTCCTATAAGCGGAACCTGTCGCGGAGGTCATAATGAAATATTTTATAAAAAAAATCATTACTCTCATTATAACATTGTTATTTATTTCACTTCTGACCTTTACCGCTTTTAGTGTCATACCGGGAGATGCCGCCGTTTCCAAACTGGGAGTGGATGCATCTCCCGAAGCTATTGCCAGGGTCAGAGCAGAGTATGAGTTGGATCAGCCTGTTTTGACCCGCTATGTGCATTGGCTTGGTAAGGCATTACATGGCGATTTTGGTCAATCCTACAAATACGATACAATGACAGTGACGCAGCTTTTAAAGTCACGACTTCCGGTCACGATTCTGTTGGCTGTGATGTCCTTTGTCATTATCGTTGTTATCGCTCTTCCATTGGGAATGCTGTCAGCACGCTATGCCGGCAAATGGCTGGATGTAATAATCAATCAGGTGACGCAGATCACAATGGCGATTCCGTCTTTCTTTCTGGGAATTATCCTGACGGTTATTTTTGGTCTGGTGCTTAAGGTGTTTCAGCCAGGAGGTTATGTCAGTATGGAAGAGGACATGAAAGGATGTATTGAATATCTGATCCTTCCTGCAGTTGCAGTAGCGCTTCCGAAGATTGCAATGGTTGTGAAATATCTTCGTAATTCCGTTTTGAGTGAGATGAAGAAAGATTATGTCAGAACCGCTTACAGCAAAGGTAATTCTGTGAATCAGGTTTTGTACGGTCATGTTCTTCGTAATGCGCTGATACCGGTCATTACGTTTGTTGCGATGGTTGTTGCAGAGATTCTCGCCGGAAGCCTTGTGATTGAACAGGTTTTCAGTATCCCGGGGATGGGACGTCTGATGATTACATCGATCTCAACCCGTGATTATCCGGTTGTTCAGGCAGCTGTTTTATATATTACATCTATCGTTGTCATTATCAATTTCCTTGTGGATGTTTTATATCAGCTGGCAGACCCAAGAGTTCGGACAGCGTAGGAGTGTAAGAAATGAAGAAACGTAATTACAGCCTGATCATCGGTTTGATCCTGACAGGCATTATCCTCATTATAACGATTATCGGTCAGTTCTGGACACCGTATGCGGTTACCGGAATGGACAGTCTGGCCAAGAATCAGGCGCCAAGTCTGATTCATCTGATGGGAACAGATAATTTCGGAAGAGATGTTTTCAGCCGTGTCATGAACGGCTGCGGCACAACCTTTTTTGTGGCACTTTCCACTGTGGCGATCGGTTGCTTCTTCGGTGTTATCATCGGCTCTCTGACAGGATTTTATGGTGGTCTGCTTGATGAGATCGTTATGCGAATCAATGATGTTTTATTATCATTTCCAAGTGTGCTGCTTGTCTTGATTTTTATCAGTTTTATCGGAACAGGTAAATACAAGATTATCATTGCACTGGGTGTGATGTTTATTCCAAGCTTTGCACGAATAGTGCGAAGCGAAGTGATACGATACAAATCCCAGGAATTTGTCCGGAGTGCCCAGGTGATGGGTGCAGGCAATCTGAGAATTATATTTGTTCATATTCTGCCAAATACAGCGGTCAGCCTGCTGACAGCGGCAGCAATCGGCTTTAACAATGCCGTTTTAGCAGAGGCAAGTATGAGTTATCTCGGATTGGGGGTACAGCCACCGGATCCAAGTCTCGGACGTATGCTTTCGGAGGCGCAGGCGTATATATTTACTGCACCGTGGTATGCTATTTGGCCAGGTGTTGTCATCGTGCTTATTATTCTCGGCTTCAGTCAGATCAGTGAAGGGCTGAGGGCCATCAGCGATTAGGAGGAACCTATGGATAAGGAATTATTAAAAATTGAGAATTTGACCATTGGTTTTCCAACAAAGAGTGGCATACACACAGTTGTGGATCATGTCAATCTTGAGGTGGGAAAAGGAGAAATCGTAGGAATCGTCGGTGAATCCGGTTCCGGCAAATCCATGACATCCCTTGCGGTGATGGGATTACTGAGTGAAGAGGCTCAGGTGTCTGAGGGATCCATCCGTCTGAACGGGCAGGAGCTGCTTGGCATGAGCCGTGAGGAAAGACGAAAGATCCAGGGGAGAAATATGTCCATGATCTTTCAGGAGCCGATGACTTCATTAAATCCGGTTATGAAAATCGGTACCCAGGTGGGTGAAAGTCTGAAACTGCATACAGATTTAGATAAGGAAACCATTCGAAAACGTGTGATTGAGACCCTGGCAAGTGTTGGCCTGAGAAATCCGGAGACACTGATTGATCAGTATCCTCATGAGATTTCAGGAGGTATGCGTCAGCGAGTGATGATCGCCATGGCCATCATCAATCATCCGGATCTGATTATTGCGGATGAACCGACAACTGCCCTTGATGTAACTGTGCAGGCACAGATTTTGAATCTGCTGAAGAAGATTCACAGGGATACGGGAAGTTCAATTCTGTTTATTTCCCATGACTTGAATGTTATCAAGGAAGTCTGTCAGAAGGTTGTTGTCATGTACAAGGGCGTGATCGTAGAACGCGGTGACGCCAAGGAAGTACTGAAGCATCCAAAACATGAATATACCCGCAAACTGGTGGCGTCTATGCCGGATCAGGTCAAGAAGAGTCAGAATATAAAGAAGCTTCTTGAAGTGAGCAATCTGAACGTTTATTATAAGGAAAACAAAAAGCTGTTTTCAAGTAAAAATCAGCGCAAACATATTATCCACAATATGAGCTTTGATCTGTATGAAGGAGAAATCCTCGGCGTTGTAGGAGAGAGTGGATGCGGAAAATCTACACTGGCCAAGACGATTGTCGGTTTGAACAAAGAATTCGACGGCAAGATGGAGATGGATCATCTGAAACCGCAGATGGTTTTCCAGGATCCCTTCAGTTCCCTGAATCCGGCCAGAAAGATTGGCTGGATCATGGAGGAGCCTTTGAAATTAAAAGGTATAAAAGATAAGAAGCAGAGAAAAGAAATGGTTGACCAGATGCTGGTCGAAATTGGTCTGGATCCGTCCTTTGCCAATCGTTATGCGAGAGAGCTTTCAGGTGGACAGCGTCAGAGAATCAGTATTGGCCTTTCACTGATGCGAGGTGAGAAGCTGATTATTGCAGATGAACCTGTTTCTGCACTTGATGTGACGGTACAGTCCCAGATTCTGCGCTTGCTTTTGAAGCTGCATGATGAAAAGAATCTGACCTACATGTTTATCTCTCATGATTTGAATGTTGTCCATCATATGTGCCACAGAGTAATCGTTATGTATCTTGGAAGAATTGTGGAGATGGCAGATGTGGATGAGCTCTACGATCATCCGTGTCATCCGTATACGAGAATGCTGTTTGACAGTATCCTCACGGATGAGGAAAAAACAGCAACAGATTGTGTCACTGTTAATGAATTATTGCAGGATGCCAGTGAGAATGAGGGTGGATGT
>ERZ1673752.3266-NODE-3266-length-15965-cov-4.136204_pt1 | contig 15965 bp, 13 predicted proteins | sample MGYA00580195_ERZ1673752 | MGnify/ENA primary metagenome ERZ1673752 (study PRJEB41218, sample SAMN15661744) | gut metagenome | host: Homo sapiens | place: Canada: London | collected 2015-08-20/2019-03-30 | study: EMG produced TPA metagenomics assembly of...
CGTCCTCAAAACATAACAATACAGAAATATGGACTTTCACAAGGGCGCATTTCTGTCTCTCTTATGCAACATTCCCTTCTATAAAAATATGGAGGAAATATCTGGAGAGGATATTATTATGTGGGAAATTTAGTTTATAGTCTTAAAAGCAATCTGATTGCATCAAAGTGATGAACGATAGGCAGTCCGAATATATTCTCCTACTGCATTGTCATCATTGATTTCTATGTATTTTTTCAATAAATCCGCAAATCCGGATTTTATCTGTTCCGTTTGCTTGTTCTCGCAGGCTGTAGAATATTCATCAACAGCCATGAGAAAATCCTGCATTCGTTCATTCAGCATTGTTCCTCCTGTGCAAACCACATCGGAAATATAGGCTTGGATACTACCATTTTCTATGACAACAGGGAGGCGGTATTCCAGTCCCGATTTGTTGGCACGAATAGAAAGCACTTTTACTACGGGCGACACAATAGTCACCGTATCGGAAAAATCAAACTTTCCGTGGATTATTTCTGCACTATCTACCGGCTGCCCGCTCGAAACATCTTTCATATAAACCATTTTTCCCTCGAATTCGGGCAAAGGTGCACTGCCGTTAATCTCGTAACCTTTTATCTGATGCCCGGTGCAAGCCACTATCAGACATATTCCCGGAAGAAAAGATAAAAGTTTCACATATCTGTTCATTAAGCTCTTCATTCTTCTTTAAAAAAGAAAAGCCGTCCGCACTATCAGCTGAACGGCTTTCTCTTTTCATTCATACATTTGTATAATCATTCATCCTTAGAATCTGAATCCCAGTTTCACCACAGGCATTTCAAATATTTTGATATTGTGGTGACTGGCGTTATATTTATCAAATCCTTTCGGGCAAATCTGTATCAAATCATAGCGGTAAGCCAGAGGGTGCATTTCGAAACCGAAAACAAAACCTTTGGCAATGCTATACTCAATACCTGCTACGGCAGCTACTTTGAAACCGTACATCTGACCGGCTTTACTTCCGGAAACATAGACCTGTGACGGAAGTTCTTCCGAGTCGTCACTATCCTTGTAGGTGTCTCCGGTGTATGGTTCGGCCGTTTCAATGCGTGCCATCTGGAAGCCGAGTGCGCCTCCGAGATATGGATGAATACGTTCGTTGCGAGTCTTGAAATAGTAGTTGGAACCGACAGATACATACCAGTTGTTGGTCATCTGCGCATTGATATAACTTTGCGCAGGGATAATCATGTCAGGTACACTGTTGTCTCCTTCTACATAGTCTTTCTTAGGAGTGAGGCTGACGTTCATGCTGAACTGGAAATTTACATCCCAATTGTCAGACACAAAATACTTACCTTCAATTCCGGCTATATTGACCAGACTATTATTATTCAGACTCCCGATGTTCAGATAGCGGTTCAGATCGCCGGAGTTATCCTTCCCTCCATTGGGAAGTCCGACTACTCCTCCGTCATTGGAGAACTTAGGAAGCAGATAAGAAGTGTTCTCGTTAAAGAACTTTCCGCTACCAAGCAGGACTGAAACCTGCCACTGTCCTTTCTTCGGGGCAAACGACGCATCATCACTGCTGCTGTAACGCTGCGCCATTGAAGGCGCAGCTGTCATACAGGTCAGCAAAAGTAATGTGCATAGTTTTTTTATCATCTTGTTACTTTTACGTAGTTAGGGAATTATTTCAAGAAGATAGCAAGAAGTGCTTTCAATTGAGCGCTTGCAGCATCATAGTCTGCTTTGGCAGCATCATATTCAGTCTGTTTTACTTTGATCTTTTCCTGGATACTTACCAATGATTCAGTAATATAATCTGTATCAGTATAAGTACCTGCCGCTAATTTCTCTATATTTCTCTTAGCTTTAGCAACATCGGCCTTAGCGGCAGTGACATTTGCCAAAGCAATCATATGTTCTTGCTTAACCAAATTCTTGATAGCTTCCAAAGAACCTAAATCACCATTAGTAAAGTTATTATTCAAATAAACAGTGATTTCCGTTTCAATCTTACCTTTGATAATTTCATTATTGCCGTATTCTTTTTGTACTGTTGCAATATTATCATTTACTTCTTTAAAGACTTTATCATAAGCAGCCTGGGCTTCGTCGTTAGCTTTCTTAGCTTTATCTACAGCATCCGCCAAAGCAGTATTTGCTTTATCTTGAGCAGCCTGTTCTACAGCTTTTTGAGCAGTAAATGCTTCTTTCAAAGCTTTGTAAGTTTCTACCTGATCAATTATAGCTTGTAGACTAGCCGTTTCTGCTGTTGCCCAAATCATCTTACCAAGAGAACCATAATTACCATTCTTCAAGGCGTCTACATGATTACCACCAGCCGCAGCTATTACTTCGTCCTTAGATACTGGCAATCTTCTTGGATTATTACCTGAATTGAAATTATCGCTAAATACAGCAGAAGAAGCAGATTTCCACTTTTCCAATGGAGTCTTTACACTGGAGTCTTGCTCTACATCTATTAATTTTCCAATATTTTCTTTACTAATTTCATTTGCAGTAGCGATGTCACCAGCATCCCAAGTGATAAAGCCTAAATCTACTCCAACAACTTTCTTAAAGTTATCAGCGTCTGCTATCAGCCAAGCAGAGATTTTTTTCGTATCACTTCCTTTTGTCGCAGTTGCCTTAGTAACTTGTGCTTCTTTAGCCAATGCATCCTTATAGTATGCAACTAAAGCCGTAGCTACAGCATCAATATTAGCTTCTTTTTTTCTATCTTCCGGTTTAAGTCCATTATATTTCTTTATTGCAGCATTAGCGGCTACCTCTGATTTCTCCAATTCTATTTTCAGACTTTCATCATAAGCTGCCATTGCATCTTCCCATGCTTTATAATCTTTAGCATAGTTCTCTTCAGCTTCTTTTTGTGCTGCAAGAGCTGTAGCCAATTGTGGTTTGGCCCATTCTATATTTTCCAAATCAACACCTTTAGTAGCCTTATCAATTAGCTTAACCCAACCATCAATCTGACTTTGTGCTTCAGTAATTTGTATACCTTTAGCATAGGCAAAAGTACCAGTATTAGAATTATAACCAGCAACAGTTGTTCCACCAGATATTGCATCATTCAATCCTTTCTTTACACTTTCAGCCTCCACTTTCTTAGAATAAGCTGCAGCTGTTTTAGCTTTGTTCTTGTTAGAGTTCTGGTTATTTTTAGCAGTCTCCAACTTATTGCTAGTAGCTTCCAAGTCAGATATCAGTTTAGGATTAGCAACTTCCAACTTGCCTTTTTCAATATTATACTGTTGTTCCTTGACCTTTGCAGCAGCAATTTCTTCTTCCAGCTTCTTGACTTCTGCTTCCCAATCTGCAACAGTAGTATACTCATTATCCAAGATAGCTTTCAAGTTATCAGCATACTTCTGCGTCATTTCTAAAGCAAATTCTGCATTTTTCAATGCATTATCCAAAACCGCTTCTAAATTATTATCAGCTACTATATCAGAATAGTTAGCTAATTGCTCCTGAAGTTTTTTCAAGCTACCGGCTTTATAGCCATCCGCAGACTGGGTAGGATCTTCAGTAATAAGATAAACATAATACTTAGTCGTAGAAGAATTAGTCTCCGTGCTTTCATCCGGATTTGTAGTAGTAGTGGAATTCGCAACTTCCGATGACAGAATTCTTTTGATAACAGTTGTTGAATATCCATACATTGCCTTGTCCATTGCTTGTTTTGCATAGGCAACTTGCGCTTGTACACCATTCAAACGAGCTTGTTCTTCATCTGTCAACAAAACCTTGGAAGCTTCAATCTGTTCCATAGCTTGTTTGTAAGCTTCCTGTGCTTTAGCAGTGGCAGTTTCGGCAAGAAGCATTTTTTCCTTATACTGCTCAACAATCAATGCCTTTTCATTTTCCCACTTAGTTTTGTCAGCTTCCGCTTTTGCAATGGCAGCTTCCGCTTCTGCTTTTGCTTGTGCAGTAGCAGCTTCTTCCTTTTCAATCAGGAGTTGCTTCAACTGAATATCCAGTTCATGCAACTGCAAATCAATTTCTGCAGATTTATTCTGAAGTGCCAAACCTGCATTAACTAATTCTTGCTCTGCAACCTGTGCTTTTCTCAATTCAGCCTCTACAAGCTCAACTGCAGCTTGAGCTTTGATAAAATCAGACTTTGCTCCCCTAAGTTCTGCAATGCCTTCCGGTTCATCGGTATCAATACATCCCGTGAATGTCGCCGTCGTACCTGCCATGAGCAAGGTTGCGACTAAATACGTCCATTTTCTCATAAAAGTAAATTAAATGTTATACAATTAATAAATAAAAAATTTGTTTGTACTAATTCATGATTTATTTCGCTTCACTCCCCCTCTTCCCGTTACTTTGTAGGTAACGGGAAAACCCTTGTGCCTGCTCTTTTAGAGTAGTCTATACTAGAAAATAATACGATATATGACGAATCTTCTTACCCCTGCTTATGAGAAAAAGTAGAGGGGCGGGAAATCTATTGCAAAATTTAGACGTTAACAAAGCTCTAAGACAAAGAATCCACGTGTTCTTCTGTGTTTATTCCTATTTTGAGTAGTTTATTAGAAAAAATGTACGATTTTGTTTGGATGTTTTAAGAAATATGCTCATATTTGCAGCGTCTTTTCTTCCCGTTACCTACAAAGTAACAGCACTATCAATCAGCTACTTGCCACAAACATAGCTCCTTTTCAGCGAAGATAGAATCGTCACATTCGCTTCATCTATTTTCTTATTCTTAAAAGGTTTTAGATAAGTCTCTGTGACGATAATGGATGAATGTCCCATCGCCTCTGAAATAATGCCTGGATGTATCTCGCAATAATATGCCATTGTAGCCCAAGTATGCCGAGCCGTATATGAGCTTAAATCAGAAGTCAATGCAAGTACTTGTTTCAGCAACAGAAGCTGATAGTTAAAATTACGCAAAGCTATCTGATATTCCCTGTAGGTAGCTTCGGTACTCTCTCCGCCAGTCAGTATGGGAAAAAGATAAGGAGAAGCAGAATCGGTGTTCATATACTTTTTTATTAGTTTCATAGTTTCCGGCAGAAGCGTCACAGTTAGAAGCCGCCCGGTTTTTCTACGACGATAAGTAAGCACATTCCCCACCATATCCTGCTTTTTAAGATAGGCAAGATCTACAAACGGCATACCACGAAGCATGAACATTAAGAAAAAGTACGCGCGCGTACGTTGTAATTCTTCCCTTCCCTGATGAATTTGTTTGGGAAGCTCTTTCATCAATCGTTCCATATCCTCCTTTTCCAGTGCACGCTTTCTGTCAGCACGCGTTCCTGTATAAACATACCGGAAATGATGCGGTATATAAGATGCCATACGACGGTCAACCGCGCGGTTGTACACCGCCCTCAATGTACGCATATAGGTTGAAACCGTGTTCCAACTACAATCCTTTTCCCGCAAATACGTTTCAAAACTTTTAAGAAACTCCTGATTCACTTTCTTGAATGACAGATTCCTGCTCCCGTTAAATGCAATGATAGCATTCATGCTACTCCTGTAAACATGAGCAGTTCCATAATTCCCACTTTTTCGAAGCCCTTCAGCTACTTCCTTCATAAATGAAATCAAATTCCCCATTTTTATTAATTTTAGTTATCACTCAAGCACGTCCCTGAAGAAAAGCGCCCTCACCGCAATTCCCCCCAATGCTCTTAATTCAAAATCTCAAAGTATCATCATACAAATATGATGAATTATGTTTTCTTTATATACACCCGATGTGTTCCTCTGCCATCAATCCCGATACCGGAACCGGGCGTATACGCCCATTGGCGCAATTCATTGGTAGCCGCTGTGCGCAGCAGACCTGTCAGCTTCCGGTATTCGTAGACTGTCAAAAAAGGATGTTCCTCCAAATATCTGACAGCCAATGCAAGCCGTTGCTCCGAAGTATACTTCTGTGAAGAACGTTGCGACTTCCACGGAGCTCTTTCCAGCAGACATCTTCCATTGATACGCCTTATCATCTTCCTGTCTACACGAAAGTTCACGTTTCCCACCACAATGCTTCGTGCGTTACGATGGGTTTCGCCTTCTCCGGCCTTTTCACGCTCTTTATCTTTGCATAACGCCAACGAAGGAGAGAATGTTCCAATGCCATCCAGCTTCACAGACTTGCCTTCTGCCATCTGATGTGCCATCTCAATACCTATTTGTGTAATTACGCCTTCCACATCTCCGACATTAAAACCACTGCTGGATGCTATCTGACGTATCAGCTCCTCGGTAGAAACCTGATCCATCATTGCAAACCGCGGATAAAGTACTTGTTCGCCCGTTCCATGAATATCGGGCATTTCTTCCATTACATACATTGCCATAGTACTAAAGTTTATTTGAAATATTGATTACTAATAGAAAACATCCTAGCTATAGGTAGAAAACTTGTTCTCCCCTAGAAGAAAAGTTCTTTTTCCCTTAGGGCAAACTAAAACCGCAAGTTCTGGTTTTATAACTGAAACTTCTGATTACATAATCAAAAGTTCCGGTTTTATAATCAGAACTTGCGGTTATAGTTTTCTTCCCAACAAAGATACATTTTCCTGCCGGGATAAGCAAGTTTAATCCCTATGAAAAGGAAGTTTGATTACGATTCAGTTACTATCACCGTTTCTTTACTTTATATCCTTTCAAGGTAAAACCTACTTCAAACAAATTCAAAAGGGCTATCCGGATGTTATCTTCAATATAGGTTCCCATAGTATCATATTTCGCAAAGTAGACGGGAAGCAGCCTGTTATTTCTCCTATAGTTTTCATCCGGCATTTTACCGGTAAACCGTTCTTTCTTCTTCACTCCCCAACGAACGATTTTACTACAAGGAAGAGGTATACCGATCGTCAACACTTTTTCTTTAGTTGCCGTATCGGTGATTCCATGTTTCCGGATACTGATATGATTGGCTCCCAAATAAGTACCGATATACAGGACAATTGTCAGCTTCCAATCGTTCAAAGCCTCATCGGTTTGAATACCATTTACCAAATCAGAGAAATAGTTCTCAACCATTTCTCTGTCAAAACTGTTTAGTTCGGGCCATTCACATTTCTCAAACAACTGATGCACATTGACAGGAACCAGTAAAGTGGTTATTTCTAATTGATATTTCATTCATTTCATTTTTATACCATTGCATTTTAAATCGTCTCAAATATCTTACCGACTATAAATATACAATTTTATCAAATCAAATGCTAAAGAACAGAGCTTTTTTATCCAACCACTTTCTAAAAAGAAAAGACTGTTTGACATACCCTCACTTATATAAATAGGGTTTATCAAACAGTCCTTTCCTTTCGAGTTATCATTCGTTTTTTCCAGTGAAGAACGTTATCGTTTCCAGCCTTTACGGCATTTCAGTCTCCATTTGGAATTTACGGCTTACTTTCATTAAGTTGATGGTGTAAGTGACTACGTTCTGTGCTTCCTGAACCATCGTGAGATATACCATGCTAACCCGGATGCTTCCTGATTGGCTTTGGATACGTTGCAGTTCCTTACGTTTCAATAGCGAAAGTTGTCCGTTGAGGTCGTTGGCACGACGGATTTCTTCTTCCAGATTGTTGTACTCGTTGTTTTCCATTTTCTTACGGCATTGCTGAATCAGATATGTAATATCTTCTGCAACATCGCTGAATTCACCTTTCTGAATGGCATCCAACGGGTTGAAATTGTTGTCGGTATGTTCCAGGCAAGGCTCGCAGAGACGAGAAATACTGTAAACCAGTTCGCTGGCAAAGTCGTTGCCTTGATAGTAATAAAGTCCTTTTTCGAGTACAGTGTTGTTGTCGAGGCGGCACATGGCTACGGTGCCGGAACGTTTCATCTGTTTGATGAGCTGTTTTTCAAATTTTGTGGAACCCATAGCACGACGCAGTCCTCGAAGATTTTCGTGGAGGAAAGAAGTGACGGTCAGTTCGAAGTTGGTTTCTGCATATTCCAGCACTTTGGAAAGTTCTTCGCGGGTGTGCTTACGCATCAGTTGCAGGGCTTCTGTGCTGTCTGTGGCTTGCATAAGTTGCTTCAGAGTTTCGCTACCTTGTTCTTTCGCTTTGCGTTTTTTGTACATCACTTGGCTACGGATCAGGATGAATACAGCTATACCGATGAGTGCGATGATAGAGATATTTCCTCCATAATGAAGTACGAGGGCTACGAAGAAACAGATGGTGAAGGCAGCTCCGGCAGTGATGAACCAGCCACCGATGACGCTTAATACGCCGGTAATACGATAAACGGCAGAATCACGTCCCCAGGCACGGTCGGCCAAGGAGGTACCCATAGCTACCATGAAGGTTACGTAGGTGGTAGAAAGAGGAAGTTTCAGGGAAGTTCCCAAGGCGATGAGCAGCCCCGCTAATACTAGGTTGACAGAAGCGCGGACAAGGTCGAAAGCTGCTCCGTCGGCAATGATGGCTTCGTCTTTGCGGAAGCGGGAGTCAAACCATTCTTTGCTGCCACTTGGCATAATGCGGGAGATTCCGTTGGCAAGTGTCATACTGATGCGGACTACTGTACGGGCAATCGGGGTACTTCCGAATGTTTCTTCTCCTTCATCTTGACGGGAAAGGTCGACGGATGTTTTAATTACAGCATGTGCCTTTTTAGAAGTACAGAGGGCGTAGACCATAACGGCTCCGGCTCCGATAAGGAAATACCACGGGGTTTTGGCGGGTCCCAGCAGAGAGGTCATCAGGAAGCCGTTCGGATTTCCTCCTCCGTTGGCGGTATAGTCCATAAAAGAGGAGAAGCCTGCGAGGGGAACACCGATGAAGTTGACAAGGTCGTTGCCGGCAAAAGCGAGAGCGAGGGCGAAGGTGCCCATCAATACAATGACTTTGAAAACGTTGATTTTCATCCAGTGAAGGATTTGCATCAGTACGGTGAAGAACACGAAGAAGACGGCGATTAACATCAATGTGTTGTCTTGTATCCAGTGTTTGTTTTCGGGGGTCATGAAGGAGCTGTCTTTCAGTCCTTTGATAAGCATGAAATAGATGATGGCGGTAGCGGCTACACCTCCGAAAAGGGCAATGCTGTATTTCATCTTTTTCGTATAGTTGAAGGTGAATATCACACGGGCCAGCCATTGTACGATCATTCCGAAGAAGAAGGCGATGGCGACGGATACGAAAATGGCCATGATGACGGAAAGGGCTTTGTCGGTGTTTATGAGGTCGCCCAAACCGAGGGTATCGCTATTATGTACTTTGATAAGTGAGAGGGCGAAGGTTCCTCCGAGTAGTTCAAAGACTAATGAAACGGTGGTGGAGGTGGGCATACCCATGGAGTTAAATACGTCCAGCAGTACTACGTCGGTCAGCATGACGGCTAACAGGATGCACATGATTTCGGCAAAGTAGAAGTGCTCGGGCTGGTAGATGCCGTGCCGGGCTATGTCCATCATGCCATTGGATAGGGAGGCGCCAATAAATATGCCGACGCCGGCTATGAAAAGGATGGTTTTAAACGAAGCGGCTTTGGCACCTACCGCGGAGTTTAAGAAGTTGACTGCGTCATTGCTGACTCCGACTATCAGATCGAAGACGGCAAGGACGAAGAGGAAAATGATAATGCATAAATAAATAGTCTCCATAAATAATATGTGTATGTTGTTTCCAGTTGCAAAGGACGGGATTTGACGTTGCAGGGAGGTGTCATACATGTTACAATTGTATTACAATCATCTTTCTTTTGTCTTGAAACAAAAGAAAGAAGCAAAGAAAAATTCAAGGCTGACTTTTTTCTCCTACTCGCTTCCTTCACTTCGCTAAAGGGCAGAAACTCGCTACGCTCAAACAGTCTGCCCTTCTTGACGCTACGTTACGGGCGCTCGCTTGACGGAGAAAAAAGTAGGCCGGGAAACCATGCGGGGTGCAGGTCATTGTGATCGTATGTACGATGGGGGGACTGGGGTATGGTTGTAATGATGTGTTTTCCGCAGCATAGTTGCTGCGGAAAGGATTTGATGTTAGTTGTTAGTTTTGTTTAGCCAGTCGTAGAAGGTGTATTGGGCTCGGACGGCAGGGATGCCGGGTGTTCTTTTTTTGAATATGTTTTGCAGCTTATCATCTACCCAGCAGGCTTTTTGGTTGTCGGCAAGCTGGATATTAAGCATTTCGATCAGGCTGTCACGCAGGTCGGAGGCAAGAACGGGGGTGATGGCTTCGATGCGGCGGTAGAGGTTACGGCGCATCCAGTCGGGAGAGCCCATGAATACTTTGGGGGTGCCGTCGTTGCCGAAGTACCAGATGCGGGCGTGTTCGAGGAAACTGTCTACAATACGGGTGACACGGATGTTACGACTGTATGACTGTCCGGGGATAAGACAACAGATACCACGGACGATAAGGTCGATTTGTACACCGTGTTCGGAGGCTTCGTAGAGGCGGTCTATCATGGTAGGGTCTTGGAGGGCGTTCATTTTTAGGATGATGCGTCCTTGCTTGCCTTCGTCTGCGAGGGATATTTCGCGGTCGATCAGGCGGTTCAATTCGGGGATGAGGTTGAAACGGGCTACCAAAAGGGTGGTGAACTTCGGGTCTTCTTTTCCTTGCAGGGTACGGAAGAGGTTATAGAGGTCGGCCACTATTTCTTTGCGACAGGTGAAAAGACCGCAATCGGCGTAAAGGGTGGCGGTTTTTTCGTTAAAGTTGCCGGTGCTGATGTAGGCGTAGCTGGGGATTTTCTCACCGTTTAATCCGCGACGACGGATCAGGGCTACTTTGGCGTGCACTTTCAAACCAGGGATGCTGTAGATTATCTTGATACCGGCGGCTTGCATCATTTCGGCGGTGGCAAGGTTGTTTTCTTCATCAAAGCGGGCTTTCAGTTCCACAAATACGGTGACTTTCTTGCCGTTTTGGGCGGCGGCTATCAGGGTGTTGATGACGGCGGAGTTTTCCGCTACGCGGTATTGAGTTACCATGATTTCACGGGTTTCCGGGTTGTGCACGGCTTCATACAGGAAGTGGATAAAGTGCTCGAAAGAGTGATAAGGGTAATATAATAATAGGTCCTTTTTGGCGACGTAATTGAAAATGGATTCTTTCTCATCGAGGACGGTCAGCTTCATCGGCTTCGGTTTTTCGAGGCTATGAAGGGATTTGTTCGGGTTGGGAAGATGGCGCAGGTCTTCGAGGTTCAAATGCTTATCACCGGGGACAAGTTCGTCACGCTGAATACGGAAGGCATCCACAAGGAAGTCCAGGAATTCAGAAGGCATAGCACGGTCGTAGACGAAACGGCAGACATCACCGATCTTGCGTTTCTTCACTTTCTTCTTGAGTTGGGCGACGAGGTCGGCACTGCTGGTAGCGGTGTCGTCAATCAGTATATCAGCATCACGGGAGATTTTGATGCAGTAGCTGGAGTCGACATCGTAGCCGGGGAAGATCAGGTTGAGGTTTGCCTTAATGATGTCTTCGGTAAACATCAAATAATGATTTTTCTCGCGAGACGGAAGTTCGATGAAGCGGGGCACTTTGGCGTAGGGTTGTTTCATCACAAAGTAAAGGGGTTGTCGGAGGTCTGTTACATTTGGCCTTGCTGCTTCCATACCTACTTTTATACCTTCTCCGTCATTTCTTTCATTTATGCACTCTCCGGTATATTTTTCTATATTTTCTTTAGTTTCTTCTCCTTTGTTTTTTTCTTCTTTCTTCGGATAGACTCGTATTGCCAGGTAAAGGCGGTTATCCCGCAGGAAGGAGACAATTTTATCTTTGGATACAGGCACAGGTTGCAGGTAGGGAAAGATTTCCTCCCGGAAAAAATCTTTGATAAACTGTTGGTGGAACGGTTCTACATGGTTGTCCTGATAAAAGATGATATGATTTTTGCGCAGGGCAGGCAGTATTTTTTGTTCATAGATGCGTACACGGTCATCCAGCTGGCGGGTGACTTCTTTATTTATTTCCTCTACCAGTTCGCGGGCTGACTGTACGGTTTCTTCATCGCTTTCCGTAGCGCCGGAAGCAACAGCTTTATGGTCGGCTACACGGATTTTGTAAAACTCTTCGAGGTTGGAAGAGTAGATAGAGATGAAGTTGATACGTTCGTAAAGCGGCAGACGCTCGTCCAGAGCCTCCAACAATACGCGGTAATTGAATGAGAGCCAACTTATATCTCGCTTGAAATAATTATATTTGCTTTCCATGTGCTTTAAGATTTTTCCAAATATAGTATCTTTGTGGGATTAAACAAAGAATTTTATGACAAGAATTGGATTATTATCTGATACTCACGCTTACTGGGATGAGAAATATCTGGAATATTTCGAACCGTGCGACGAAATCTGGCATGCCGGAGACATCGGTTCACTGGAAGTAGCGGAAAAGTTAGCCGCATTCCGTCCATTCCGGGCGGTGTACGGAAACATTGACGGACAGGAAATCAGAAAACTGTATCCTCAAATAAATCGTTTCACGGTGGATGGTGCGGAAGTACTGATAAAACATATCGGCGGTTATCCGGGAAAGTATGATCCTTCCATCATCGGTAGTCTGATGACGCGACCGCCCAAGCTTTTTATCAGCGGACATTCGCATATATTAAAGGTGAAGTATGATAAAACGCTGGATATGTTACATATCAATCCGGGAGCTGCAGGTATGTCTGGTTTCCATAAGGTGCGGACTTTGGTGCGTTTTGTTATCAATCAAGGGGCGTTTCAAGACTTGGAAGTTATCGAACTGGCGGACAAATAAAATAAATGTCCCCGCCTGACTGAAAAATTATTTTAAAATTTTGCCACGTCGGAATTCTTTCCGACCTTTGCACACTGTTAATGAATAACTCAGACGAACATGAAAGGAATTATTCTGGCCGGTGGTAGTGCCACCCGACTTTATCCGCTTTCCAAAGCGATTTCCAAACAAATCATGCCTGTGTATGACAAGCCGATGATTTACTATCCATTGTCGACACTGATGTTGGCAGGAATACGCGAAGTGTTGATTATTTCGACTCCACGTGACTTGCCTATGTTCCGGGATTTGCTGGGAACGGGTGAGGAATTGGGTATGTCTTTCTCCTATAAAATACAGGAACAACCTAACGGACTGGCACAGGCTTTCGTATTGGGAGCCGATTTCCTGAACGGTGAACCGGGCTGTCTGATTCTTGGGGATAATATGTTTTACGGACAAGGCTTTTCTGCCATGCTCCGCCGGGCTGCCAATATAGAAAAATGTGCCTGCATCTTCGGCTACTATGTAAAAGACCCGCGCGCATACGGTGTAGTGGAATTTAACGAACAAGGGAAAGTTATTTCACTGGAAGAAAAACCGGAAGTGCCGAAAAGTAATTATGCCGTTCCCGGACTCTATTTCTATGATGCCAGTGTGACGGAAAAAGCAGCAGCTCTTCGTCCTTCAGCACGTGGAGAATATGAGATTACAGACCTGAATCGCCTGTACCTGGAAGAAGGCTCATTGAAAGTGGAACTCTTCGGCCGCGGATTCGCATGGCTGGATACGGGTAACTGCGACAGTCTGCTGGAAGCATCTAACTTCGTGGCTACTATTCAGAACCGACAAGGTTTCTACGTTAGCTGTATTGAAGAAATCGCCTGGCGTCAGGGATGGATTCCGACGGAGCAATTGCTTCTGTTAGGTCAACAACTCGAAAAGACCGAGTACGGAAAGTATCTCATCGAATTGGCTAAACAATCCTAAAATCAACATAATAGAATAAAATATGAAAACTTATCTAGTGACCGGTGCCGCAGGATTTATCGGGGCAAATTACATCAAATACATCTTAGCCAAACATAACGACATCAAAGTCGTGATATTGGATGCTTTGACGTATGCAGGTAACTTAGGAACGATTGCCAAAGACATCGACAACGAACGCTGCGTCTTTATCAAAGGAGACATTTGTAGCCGTGATGTGGTAGACGGTCTTTTTGCTGAGTATCGTTTTGATTATGTGGTGAATTTCGCTGCCGAAAGTCACGTTGACCGCAGCATTGAAAATCCGCAACTGTTTCTGATTACCAACATTCTCGGAACACAGAACTTATTGGATTGTGCACGCCGCGCATGGGTAATGGGAAAAGATGAACAAGGATACCCTACCTGGAGAAAAGGTGTACGCTATCATCAGGTATCCACCGACGAAGTGTATGGTTCACTGGGAGCCGAAGGGTATTTCACAGAAACAACCCCGCTTTGTCCTCACAGCCCGTACAGTGCCTCTAAGACTAGCGCAGACATGGTAGTGATGGCTTACCATGATACTTATAAAATGCCGGTAACAATTACCCGCTGCTCAAACAACTATGGCCCGTATCATTTCCCGGAGAAATTGATTCCGTTGATTATCAAGAATATCCTCGAAGGAAAACATCTCCCCGTCTACGGTGACGGCAGTAATGTACGCGACTGGCTTTATGTAGAAGATCACTGCAAAGCGATTGATCTCGTTGTACGTGAAGGTAAAGACGGAGAAGTGTACAACGTTGGCGGACATAACGAGAAAACAAACCTCGAAATCGTAAAACTGACTATTTCAACTATCCACCGTCTGATGGCAGAGAATCCCGAATATCGTCAGGTTCTCAAAAAGAAGGTGAAAGACGAAAACGGAAATATTTCGATCGACTGGATCAACGAAGATCTGATTACGTTCGTTAAAGACCGTCTGGGGCATGACCAACGTTACGCCATCGATCCTACAAAGATTACAAATGCTTTAGGATGGTATCCCGAAACAAAATTCGAAGTCGGTATCGTAAAGACAATCGAATGGTACTTAACCAACCAGGCTTGGGTGGAAGAAGTTACCAGCGGAGATTATCAGGGTTACTACGAAAAGATGTATGGGAAATGATTCTCAACTTACCAACATTCCTATTGCAATAAGAACACCCATAAACAGCATATTACGCGAAGTCTCGCCTAATATGCTGTTTAATTTTTTGCCACTATATATTTTCACCATCCGTTTCCAGGTGAGGAAATGAGGAATCAAATAGAGTTGCGGAAGAAGAGCGGCTAAAAAATGACCTTCACGAAGGAAACACAGACAGAGAAGAGAAGCTGTAACACCCAGCATCAAATAAAAATAGCGGCCGAACTTCTCACCGAAACGAACGATTACCGTTCTTTTTCCACTGCGCGCATCCGCTTCCCGGTCACGGTAGTTATTGACTACCAGTAGCGTATCAATCAATAGTCCACTAATCAGAGAGGCGATAGTGACATCCGGCGTCCATGTTAGCGCTTGCACGTAATATGTTCCGCCAACAGGCACAAATCCAAAGAAGACAATCACCAGTACATCTCCCCAGCCGTTGTAAGAAAGAGGATAAGGGCCGGTGGTATAAAGAAAAGCGAATAATACACAAAGCACTCCTACGACAATCAGTTCCCATCCGGCAAAGAAAAGTAATGTGCAACCGATAAGACAGGCAAGAGCAACCGTAATAATAATCCCGGTTTTCATCGCTTGCGGAGAAATCCATCCCTGTGCACAAGCACGTTCGGGTCCCAGGCGATCTTCCCGATCTGTCCCTTTGAGGAAGTCGAAAAGGTCATTGATGAAATTAGCGGCAATTTGCATCAGACTTGCGAACAGACAGCAGATCAGTGCCGGCAACCAGTGAAAATGCCCGTCCATCGCAGCGAGAGCTGTACCTATCAGAACAGGGGTAACGGCTCCTGTAAGAGTTTTGGGACGTGCAGCTAATATCCATGCTTGTAGCGAGTTACGCTTTACTTCTTCCATACTTTAATATATTATAAAGAGTTTTGACGGACAAAGATACATGATTTTTCGTATCTTTGCACCCCAGAAAACTTCAAACTAAGAGAAGATGAAGAAAATAAATGCTCCTGTGATGGAGAAAATAAATACCCTATTGATGAAAAGAATAAATACCCCATTGATGAAGAAAACGATTTATCCACTGACGAAGAAAACAATCTACCCTGTTATCC
>ERZ1673752.3267-NODE-3267-length-15958-cov-74.767905_pt1 | contig 15958 bp, 11 predicted proteins | sample MGYA00580195_ERZ1673752 | MGnify/ENA primary metagenome ERZ1673752 (study PRJEB41218, sample SAMN15661744) | gut metagenome | host: Homo sapiens | place: Canada: London | collected 2015-08-20/2019-03-30 | study: EMG produced TPA metagenomics assembly of...
GAAAGTCAAGCTGTGGTTCTTTTCTCAAAGGATGAATTGCCAAACCGATATTGCCATTATCGTCCGTACGGAACGCAAGGCGGGCTTCGGTATAGATGGTGGTGTCGCCGATAGGTACGGCAATTGTGATGAGATTGCTCTTCTGCCAATTGAGCATCTTTTCCAATTCTCCACTCTGCTCCAATCGCTCACGGGAAAGACCGAGATTGTTGAGCATCTTCCAATCCACCTTTTCGGGGTCGATAGCGGTGGCATTCTTCTGTTGGGGCAAATAATCCTCAAAGGATACTCCTATCTCTGCCAGTTGCTGTTTACTTTCTGGCTTCTCTCGGCTTTGTAGCATGGTGCGGAGATTATCCACACCTAGCTCCACATTGTCCGCCAAGACCTTGTACAGTCCGAAGTGAGTCGGGTTATTGAACTGTTTGAGGAAGTTGGTCATGAAGTTTTTGAGAAGTCCATCCTTGTTGTTGAATTTCAAGAACGCTGCCTGATTGGCAGCGATTGCCTCTGTGGTTTTAAGGTTTCCCTTGTCGTCAACACCGGAAACAACAGAAAGCTTGCCTACTTCCTGTTCATTTTTCACTTCCGTGCGGTCTTCCAGGACCAGCACGTAATTGTCATTGCTGTTTGATTCCATTGCTTGATAATTTTAATGATGAATACTGTTATCAAGCAGCTAAATTATAGGTATATGAAGAGATATAAAAGTTTTCGGGAAAAGTGGGAAATAAAAGGAATTTATGGGAAACAATCTATTATGTTTAGTTTATGGTAAAGCCTAAAATATCACTTTATTAGAATATAGTTTCTATAATAAGAAAATTCCCCAATTATCACGCTGGATAAGTGGGGAATCTCTTTGAACTGTATGGTTTAATCCAAACACTTTTTTATGACTTCATCGCTGATACCGTTTTCTTTCATTCTTTCAGCAACGGCTTGCTTATAATTATTTGTTTCATGGCAGTGGAATACCATGTGTCCAAGTTCCTCCAGGGCTTTTTCTATACGTTTTCTGCCTTGCTCCGTATTCAAGTCAATATCGGCAAACTTTGAACGGTCGCGATGGAGATTGAGATAATATATGCCACCTATAATCAATGCCGATATCGCTGATATGTCAATATCTTTAAATTTCTCTTCATAGGAATTGGCAAGAGGTAATGTGTGCATTTCCCTGAGCATAGCTGTACGAACCGTGGTTTCATTTCCTTCTGCTATTTCCCAACGCAGTAATTCCAACATTACGGATTTGTCCTGAAGTGACTTATGTACATCCTTGAAAATACCGATATAGCCCAATTCTGAATCTGTAGGAAATTGAACACCAGTGAGCACATCCTTAAACCAATAGTCATACCTCTTAACGAATTCATCATAAAATTTGCTGAGATTGTCATATCTGTTATAGAACACAAGCGGCTCTATTCTGGCTTTCTTGATAAGCTCTGTCACCAGCATTGATGCAAAGCCTTTTTTCTTAATCAGACTTTCTGCTGCCTTGATAATGTCTGCCTGTATATCGACGTTTGTCCTTCTGTATCTTTTGGGTTTATTTCCTTCTTCTGTCATCTAAAAAGGTATTGATTTTCTGATTTCTACAAGGGCGGTTACCAATTGCTCCAACTGTATTATTTCGTGGGAAGCCAACACACTGACTCTAAGCCGTGCTTCCTTGGTTCTTACCGCAGGGTATGTGATACCGCTTACAAAGATACATCTTTTTTGCAATTCTCGTGCTATTTCATATACTTTTCTATTGTCCCTTATCATAATAGGAAATATGGCTGATACAGAGCAGCCTATATCAAAGCCTTCCTCTGTCAGTCGTTTGCGCAGATAATTGACATTAGCCCACAACTTCTTGCGAATCTCTGGTTGTGTCTGTATGAGTTCCAGTGCCTTCAGTGAAGATGCTGCAACCTGTGGAGTCATTGCTGCGGAAAAGACATTGCTGTCGGCATAATATCTCAGATACTGAATCAGCTTTTCTGACGCGGCAACGAAACCACCGACGCACCCGAAGGATTTACTGAAAGTACCTGTGATAATATCGACCTGTCTCAAGCAATTATAATATTCTGCCGTTCCCCTGCCGTTTTCCCCCATAACCCCAATGCCGTGGGCGTCATCCATCATAAGAAGACAGTCGTGTTTCTTGCAGACCGCAATGTACTCTGGGAGTTTTGATAAATCTCCATTCTGGGAATAGACCCCATCAATGATGACCAATCGGGTCTGGTATTTCCCTCTTTCACGTTTAAGGATCATGTCAAGGTAATCGGTATCGTTGTGTCCGATATGCTTTACGTTTGTCCCAATCAGTCCGCTAGCAGCACTGGTATGGATATAGGAATCAATACATGCAATGTCATTCTTTCCTAAAATTGCACGAAGCAGTCCCGCATTGGCTCCAAAGCCGGATGAGAAAAGAATGGCATCTTCCTGTCCTACAAACTTCGCTATGCCTTCCTCCAATTGTTTATGAATGTCCAAGTAGCCTCCAATAGCTTGAGCGGCACTTGCCCCTGTACCGTATTTCAGGACGGCATTTATACCAGCCTCCTTGGTCTCAGTCCTTTGCGACATACCAAGGTAATCATTAGAAATGTATGCGGAAACCTCACCGTCATAGCCTTCGATTTGCATCTTGGCTCCAACTCCTGTTCTTGCCATGACCCAATAACTTTTGCAGCCGAACTGCTCCATTTGGTCAATGTAACTTTGGAAATTTTGGCTACGCTCGATAACATTCTCGTTTGGAGTAATCTTGAAATCCTTTAATGAAATAATATTTTTATTCATATAAACAATGTATATATAGTAAATAATGCCACAAATATAGCGAAAATACTAAGAAAATACAAATTTTGAAAAAAAAAAAACTGCTTTTTCTTGTTATAAACAATAGTTATTTATATATTTGCACCAGACTTGCTACTATAGGCAAAATAATAATTTCGGAAGATAAAAATTTATTAACATAATAATTAGAATGAACATGAGAAAATTTCACTTATTGTTTTGTTTGGCTTTGTTGCCAGTCGTATCTTCTGCACAAGACAGAATTGGATACAGTTATGATGCCTCAGGCAATCGTATCAAGCGGGAAATTATCATGCAACCCTCGAAAGCGAAGCAGCAAACCTTTGAAACGGAAGGACAGGTTTTCTCTGACATGCTTCAAGAACACGATGTCAAGATATACCCCAATCCTACAGACGGCATCTTGAAAGTCAGTATTTCTGGAATAAAGAATACGGACAAATGCTCCTTGGCCATCTATACCATGCGAGGGGATAGAGTCATGTTGGATGAGAGGCAACAATATAATTTTGATGTCAACATCAGCAACCAGCCTGCCGGCACCTACTTGCTTAGAATTACTATCAACAACCAATCGACTACCTGGAAAATTATTAAGAAATAATGAAAACACACTTGAAAGGTTTTTTTCTTTGCCTTCTGTCGCTTTGTTTGACGACCTGTATACAAGCCGCGGTCACATCTGGTTTCAGTGTCAGTCGGGATACGATTCTGCGTGACAGCCTGCATGGCATAGGCACTGGTATAAATGCGGTATCAGCAGAAAACATGTCTGCACAGCCATCGAAGCACGTCCAGCTCGCCCCGAGTAGGAGACCAGATTTTGATACGCCGGTAGTTGATTCAACGAGAATAGTTGAACCTATAGAGCCCGACCCTATATTGGATCCTGAACCCGATTATTCTGTCGGAACCCTTGCTGGCAGCTTTTCTGTCGGTCGCTCTGGAGCTGCAACCTACAATTTGCAATTTGAAGTTCCTCATGGTGGCTCACTGACACCGCAAATAGGGTTATCATACAATAGTCAATTAAATGGATACGGACTGGCAGGGTATGGATTCAGCATCACGGGAATCTCCGCCATCACCCGAGGTGGATACGATTTGTTCCATGACGGATGGCAGGGTGGAGTTACCTATACGGCGGTGGATAACTTGTTACTTGACGGCAAGCGCCTGATACTCCAATCGGGTACTTCAGGACAAGACGGAGCTACCTATACAGTAGAGGGCGACCCATTTACAAAAGTGGTTGTGCATGGAAATTACGGCACCAGCGAGGCAACTACATGGTTTGAGGTGACTACCAACACGGGTATGACCTATCAATACGGCAACTCAGCCAGTTCAAAAGTAACATATAGAAACAAAAGCGGCCGTGCGCGCATCGCCTCATGGTATGTCAACCGGGCAACTGACAAATACGCCAACTACATCACTTATGAGTATGCAATCAGCAATCTTAGCATCAGACCCATTACCATCACTTATGGTACTAACTCAACAAAGAGTCGTGGAATAGTCAATCGAGTGAGTTTCACCTATCGGGGACTCGGAGAAAACGCTAGACCGTTTACCATTGAAGACCAGCCGGGAAAGATAGACATGTGTCTTTCTGCCATTACAACAACATGTAATAATTTCGTATACCGCAAATATACATTTGGTTATGATGATAATTCAGACCAGTCAACTGGCAAGTGGACTCGACTTGTTACAATAGATGAAGAGAACGGAGTGGGAGATAAATATCTTCCCGTAAGATTTACCTGGTATAGCTTACCCTATTATAATGTCCAATCAACCCAATTGGATGTTCCGACAAAAGATGGTAGCAGTATAGTTGAAGAAACCAGCAAAATGTTCTTGTCGGCAGACCTCAATGGCGATGGTGTCAGTGATATCATAAGGATAGCACCTGTGAAAGTTACAACTGCCGTCTGGCCTGGTGGCGGTAGTTGGGACTACTATACTTATGTATATGTTAGCAGAAGCAAACTTTCATCTACAGGAAGCGTAACCTACGATTCTCCTCTGGTTTATACGCTGCCCTCCGGTATATCCATGGATGTCATCAAATCCATGTTTGGAGGGGCATCGGTCATGGACTTTGACGGAGATGGATACAATGATTTGGTGTTCCCATTCCAGAATGCGGCAACAGGTTATTGGAACCAGGCTGTTTTCTACATAGTTCAGGGAAGCGACGTGGTGGCAGGAAGAGCAGGAGGCATACACGCATTCGCCGTGAATCTCTTGTCTACGGATAAGGCTCCTTTGTTTGCTACCTTTGATGTTAACGGAGACGGCAAGGATGATGTGGTGTGTGTGGAGCAACGCAAAAAGGACAATTACTATCCATGTACCATCGTACAATTTGCCGGCGGGACGACGCTTGACCGTACCGACGTGAGACTTACCCTGCCACAGGGGATAAACAAAGATATAGGAAAAGTCTTTGTGGGTGACTTCAACAATGACGGTCTGCCAGACTTGATTCTGCTGTATGATGGTGGTTATAAAATTTATTTCAACAACGGAGGGAACGCCATCAAGTCAAGATTTATGGAGAGCAACACGAAATTGGGTACCGACTTTGGTGATTATTGGAGGATTCAGCAAGGCGACTTCGACGGTGACGGATTAACAGACTTCGTCTACAACAAGTCGGGGGAATCCTGTCTTTGGATAGCACACAACAATGGTAATGGTACTTTTACTCATACAAAGTCGGTAGACATCGGAGTTTCAGACCATGCATCCTGCAAAGATGACAGCAGATTCTCGCTGATGACCTGCGATATAGATCATGACGGTCGTACTGACGTGATGGTTTGCAAGGCCGGATACAGACATCGTGGTTTCCCTAAATTTAGGAATGAATATACAAACACACAAGTCAGGTGGCTCTATTCTACAGGGTCTGGTCTGAAATCAGTCTATAGCTATACAAAGAACCGGGAAGATGATGCAAATGAAAGTTCCATCTTCCTTGGCGACTTCGACGGCGACGGATATCCGGAACTTGCAAATTACGGCAGCGCGCTGAACGGTACCAACAACACGTTCAGTGAGAAAATCAATATCTACAAGTCAGGGTATGACCTGTCGCAGGTTGGGAAGATCACAGGCATAACGGATGGCATGGGCAACAACTGTTACATCCAGTATGCAAGTGCCACAAGCCCTGCGGTTTATAAAAAGAGCATCAAAAGCACATATCCTGTCAACACCTACACGCTGCCGCTGTCTGTTGTGGCAAAGATGACGAGTGACAACGGCTCAGTCGGTAGCCAGACGACCAAATATTTCTATGAAGATCTGAGACTGCATATCGCAGGTAAGGGAATGCTTGGCTTCAATACGGTAACCAATGAGAATACAACGTTAGGTACAAAGGAAGTAAACAGCATTACCAAATGGGACGAGAGTCTCTGGCTCCCAATGGAAATCAAGACCTCAAGCTCGGTCGGAAAGAATACGGGCACAGTTGTATCTACCTATTCCGTATCAAAGTCCGGCAAGAATTACTTTACGTATGTGTCCAAGAAGAACATGACAGATTTGGATGGCAATACGGTTACAACCATTTCCAACTATGACGTGTCTAAGGGTGTTCTTACAGATGAGATCGTAATGAATGACGGGGATAACATGTACAAGAAAGTATCATATTCTGGCTATCAGAACAAGGCTGGCGTATGGCTTCCCACCACACTGACCATGTCACAGAAGCATGCGGATGATCCTACCCCCTATACATCGATTACGACCTATGGTTATGATGACAGGGGAAACGTGTTGTACTCTACCGTGAACAGCGGAACCAGCATGGCACTAAAGACAACATCGACCTATGATGTGTATGGCAATGTCCTGTCATCGGTTATAACCGGCAATGGAGTGAAACCCATCACAAAGTTCAATGATTATGATTTATCTGGCCGTTTCGTCATTAAAAGTTTTACCAACCCAGCTTCTACTGTCAATACCTTTACTTATGACTTGTGGGGCAATGTGCTGACAGAGAGCGACGCTACAGAACCTTCCAACATACTGACGACCAGATATACTTATGACGGATGGGGAAGAAGACTGACCGCCGAGCAGGCTGACGGCACACAGACAACCTATGAGACAGGCTGGGGAAACAGTAATTACAAGAAATATTACACAAAGGAGTCTACCACGGGCAAGCCTTCTGTGACGATATGGTACGACAAGGGAGGCCATGAGGTCTTGCAGGAGACGTTTGGTGCTAAGGGTATGTCTGTTTCCAAAGCTACGGCCTATAATGGCAAGGGGCAGGTTTCACGTGTCGAGAACAAGACGGGAAAATTGACCATTACTCAAAATCTCACCTATGACGAGCGAGGAAGGGTCATATCGGACGTACTGAGCTCCGGCAAGTCTGTGTCATATTCATACGGGAACCGTTCGGTCACAACAACCATTGCAGGTCGTAGCTATACCAAGACTACAGATGCATGGGGAAATGTTGTCAAGTCGACCGATCCTGTCAGCGAAGTTGAATACCGGTGTTCTTCCATAGGCAAGCCAAGCCGTGTAACGACACAGGGTTCCACCGTAACCATGACCTACGACGCTGCCGGCAATCAGTTGTCCCTCTCCGACCCAGATGCGGGAACTTCAAATTATACGTATGCCGCTGACGGCACCCTGCTGACGCAGACAGATGGAAGAGGTATCAAGACTACCAACAGCTATGACAACCTGGGCCGTTTGGCATCTACCCAAATCGGACAGAAAACCATAGTTTATACTTATGGTACTGCAGGCAACGAGAAGTTGAGGTTGGTAAAACAGGCTGTGGACAATAACTCTGTTGAATATACCCATGACAAATTTGGACGTGTCATTAGCGAAAAGCGAACTGTGGATGGACATGGCTCCTATAGTTTCTCATATTCCTACAACGGCAACAACCAGCTTGCCAAGACCATATACCCCGGTGGCTTGGAAGTATCATACCTTTATGACGATTACGGTTTCAAAGCACAGTCGGCCATAGGCGACAAGGTTATCTATAAGGTTGAAAGTGCTGACGGCCTTGTAAGCAGTACATCGTTTATGGGTAAACTCACTGCCATGCAGACTCGCGATTCACGGGGATATGAAAGCAATGTGAAGATCATGCGCGGTACGAGCGTCCTGGAGAGCTTCGATGAAACCTACGACGGTGCCACCGACAACCTGTTGTCACGCAAGAGAAACAACAGTCCACAGGAATCCTTCATTTACGATGATCTCGACAGGCTTGTTTCCGTGAAGAACGGGGCGGCTGAAACCATGAAGATAAGCTATGCCCCCAACGGCAACATCCTCTTCAAGACGGGGGTGGGCAACTTCTCTTACGCTGAGCATGTCCGTCCTCATGCCGTGACGGAGGTGGAGAACGCTGACGGACAGATACCGGGCGACGCACTGAATACTTCCTTCAATGACTTTGGAAAAATTGAATTGATAGAAGATGCAGGAAAGAATCTCAGGATGGACTTTGTCTATGGCCCAGATCAGGAAAGATGGTATTCAGCGTTGTCAAAGAACGGCACGGATGTCAGGACAACGGTCTATGCCGGTGAATACGAGAAGATAACGGAGAACGGTGTCACGCGCGAGTTCTACTACCTCGACGGCAACACCATCGCCATCCGTGAGAACGGCACGGTGAGGAATTATCTTGCCTTCACGGACAATTTAGGGAGCATCCTTTCCGTTATAGATGAGAATGGCACGAAGGTCTTCGATGCCTCCTACGATGCGTGGGGCAGGCAGACGGTGACGCTCAATACCATAGGGTTGCACCGTGGCTACACGGGGCACGAGATGCTCAGCGAGTTCGACATCATCAACATGAACGGTCGGTTGTACGACCCCGTTCTCGGCCGGTTCTTCAGTCCTGACAACTATGTGCAGATGCCCGACAACAGCCAGAACTTCAACCGTTACAGCTATTGCCTGAACAATCCGCTGAAGTATACGGATCCGAGTGGTAACCTCTTTGGTATTGACGACGTCATAATAGCCTTCGCCGCATTCAACATGGCCAGCAGTATGATGCAGGCGGCGTTTGAGGGAAAAAGCGTCTGGAAGGCTGGGGCATTGAGCCTGTTGTCATCGGCAGCAAGCTATGGCATAGGTGCTGCCTTCGGCGGAGTGAGCGGTCTTGGAAACGAGCTGTTGCGTGCCGGTGCGCATGGCCTGGCCAGCGGAGTGGTTTCTGCTTTGGATGGCGGAAACTTTGCCAGTGCTTTCGTCTCGGGCGCAGCGGCCTCTGGCATTGGCTCCTTCGCTCAGGGCGTGAATATGGATCCGGCACTGATGGTTGCATCCACAACTGTCATGGGTGGCTTGGCAGCCTGGGCCACAGGAGGTGATTTCCTGCAAGGAGCGATGCAGGGGATGAATATTGGACTGTTCAATCATGCGGCGCATGATGGGGGCGACGATAAGCCATACAAAGTGCTCCCTGATGGTACAGTAGAGTTGGATGAAATCGAGGTCATTGGTCACAAAAGTAATGGTCTAGTCCCCTTTAGAAGTGAGGATGTTTGTGTAACATTTGACAGAGGAGCTGATCACCCAATAGCTTTGAGTCTAAGTGTCTATCTCAATAGTATTCTGCATACAGCCTCTCAGAATGGCATTTATTCCGTAAATATATCAAGCACGTCTAATCACCCTTCTAATGCAACACGGTCAGCACATAGTGTAGCAAATGGGTCTAGAGCTATAGATATTAACTATATAAATGGTCAGCATGTTTCACCTCAAAATGCTTATGCAAGATACTTACAGAACTTAATCCGGAATACTCCCGGGTATCTGGAAAATTACGGTCCATTTATTATAAATAAGGTAGTAAAAGGAAAAGTAATTCCTGCTCCATGGGCTCGAAAAATTAGAGGTGGGCATTACGATCATGTGCATATATCTATGCCAAAGTGAAATTATAAAACAGATAGAAATGAATACTTTAAAGTTATCTATAATTACTTGTTTTTCAATACTATATTCACTCACATCTTTTGCAGAAGTAAAATCAAATGTCAGTATTGAAATAGGAAGCTTCACCTCTATTCCATCAGAGATAGATGGTGGATGTTGTGTCTTTTATAAGTATCCAAACAAAATGCGAAATAAAAGCTACATAATGGTGAATGACCTTGCAACCACGGCCTACATGGTGATTAATCGTCGTCTAGAAGAGTTTACTCTTGTATCCAATCGGAAAGACGTATTTTGGTACAAGAATAAAAGGTTTACTTTAAAAGTGACAATCAACCATACACAAAGCAAAGGTGATAGTGAATTCTATAATGTGAAAGGCATTCTTATTGTGGAAGATCGTAACAAGAATCAACGGAAACTAGCTTTTTGCGGGAATTGTAGCTGGTAGTTTATACTTTGTAGCATTTGATGTAATTGATGTCTTACCCATAAGTAGTAATGAATAGCAGGTGTGTGGTGATGAGCATTCGCAAGTCCCTACACATTATGTCCTAAGACTCTGTTGGCAATTGGGTGTCTCGCTGACTATTGCTTCTTATATACCTACAACATTAATAACCAGCTGTTATTATTAGTGCTATATTTTATAGCTATTACTGAATATTATCCTTTAATAAGATTACTAAGCATGGGATCGTTTTTAATCTTTTGAATCTCTGAATCAACAAGTGATAGTATCTCTTGTTTCACTTTACGATAGTTGGCTTCGATAGTCTCTTTGAGATTATCGGAGCCAACTTTATTTTTGAAGTCCACTATCACTGGTATAGGCTGATATGCTTTCATTTCTGCTGATACCTTGGCACTGTCCACCACAATCTCTGCATGAAAAATCTTCTGGTCGATGCGTTCGTCAAAGTTGTCTGACACTGCCCCCACAAACATTCCTTGCGTAAGGTTACTGATTTTCGATGCAGGGATAAGGCTGTCCATTTGCGTGGAGATAGATGTAGATTTATCATTGCGGTTGATGGTCATAGACTGGCGTTGTTGGAGAACCTTGCCGAACCGTTCTGAGAGTGTCTTGGCTGTTTCTCCAACCACCTGCCCGGAAAAGACATTGCCAACTGTATTCTGTATAACCTTACTCTCTTTGTCCCCATAATCACGAGTGAGTTGCGAGAAGTCCTGAAAGCCCAAGCAAACAGCAACCTTGTTGCTTCGGGCTGTGGCGATAAGATTATCCAAGCCACGGAAGTAAATGGTCGGCAACTCGTCTATAATCACCGAAGACTTGAGTTGCTTTTTCTTGTTGATGAGCTTTACAATACGGCTGTTGTATAGACCGAGTGCCGCTGAATAGATGTTCTGACGGTCGGGATTATTGCCTACAACAAGAACTTTCGGTTCATTGGGGTTATTGATGTCAAGCGAGAAATCATCACCTGTCATAACCCAATACAATGCCGGTGAAATCATTCTTGACAAAGGAATCTTCGCCGATGCTATCTGTCCTTGCAACTGGTCTTGTGCACCACCTTCCCAAGCGTCCATAAAGGGCGAAAGGTAATTCGCAAGCTCATCGTAGGAGGTGAGTATAGGGAATATCTGTGCGTATGGGCGATTTAGAAACTCAATAGCGTGTGGAAAGGTACAATACTTCCCGTCCTCATAGATTTTGAGAAACCAAATGATGGCAGCCAGCAAGATAATCGGAGACTCCACAAAGAAATCTCCCTGCTTCTGAATCCACGAACGGTTAAGGTTGAGCATAATGGTATAAGCACTCTCATAAGCATCCGATATGTCCGTCATAAAGGCTGGGTTGATGGGATTACAGCGATGCGACCTGCGAGGATCGTCAAAGTTGATGACATAGAATTGTGGTTTTACTTGGTAAGCATCCAAATGATGGAGCAGGTGATTATAAGCAATCTCTGACAAATCGGGGAATTTATAGTCGTAGATATACATGGCAAAGCCCTTTTCTATCTGCTGCTTGATGTAGTTGTTCACAATGGCGTATGACTTACCCGACCCCGGTGTACCGAGCACCATCGAGGCACGAAAAGGATTGACCACATTGATCCAGCCCTTGTTCCACTTTTTCTTATAGTAAAAGCGTGTAGGGAGGTTTACCGAGTATTCGTTTTCCATCAATCTTGTCTCCTGCATAAAACTCTCATTCTCCGTATTGAACACATCGTCCATCAGATTGTTTTTAAGCAGTCGGCTCGTCCATACGCCACCCATCAGCAGGCAGATATAGCCCACAGATAGCGTGAAGATGTAGAGCGAAGCTGCCCCTACTTTACCGATGGGCAGTGCCAGGAGCCACCAGTTGAGAAAGAAAAAGACGAAGCCGGAGAAAAGCACCGCCCAAATCTTTGGCCAAGTGATTTTCTCTTCCTTCACTCCCTTTGTCCCAAGGCAGGACAAGGCAAGAAATACCACACAAAAGAGTTTTGTCCAAAGGATGGAGGAGAACAATCCCGTTGTGCGTTGAAAGTTCATCAGTATCTTATTGATGATACCAAGCGTAAAGTGCCACTCGTGAAACGCCTCGTAACAGAACCAATAACAGTTGGTAAGGAGAAATATCACTGATATTCCCCGCATAAAGTCCATGACTTTACCCAATGCCCTTAAATCATCTTCCTGTGCCATAATCGTATTGTTTTTGGGAAGCCTCCCCCAACCCCTCCTAAGGAGGGGAGATAGAAATGCTCGTTTGTTTAATGTTTTCTTCGTCTAAGATTTACCTTACTTTGTCTGCGGAGTTTACGCTGCCATGCCGCTTCCTTCCAATCATCGTTGCCCGTAGATAGGAATGAACCATCTGCCATACTTTCGATAAGTTCATCGACAACGATGTCATAGTCCTCCGTGTCGTGCTGTAATACCTGAACCTTGTTCGTCTGCTCTACACTGACAGTCGACTTACCATAAAGTTCCTCGTCCAAGAAAGGGTTATTTGTTGGATTAAAGAAATAGGCATTGAATACATTGGCGGAATATCCCTTGCCCAATCGTGAACCGTTGAATGCAGCACCCCGCTCGTCATCAATAAAGGTAATGCCGTAAATTCTTCCATTATCATTCTTTCGAATTACCACACGCAAGCCCTGTTCCTCCAATCTTTGCCGAAGTTCTTTCTCCATATTGGGAGAGGTACGCATTGTTTGTAACACCTTGTTCCTTATGGTTGGTATCAGTGGTTTGACGGTTTGTTTCGACTTCTGATCCTGTTCTGTATGGCAGTATAGCCCACACCACGGCCAATGTCCGAGGCATGGATGGGTGTGCTTACTTTATTGCTCTTGTCATCTGTCGGAACATAGACCAGTCCGTCATATTTCTTTCCTCGGAACTCCGTTTTTACTTCTTCTACGGCAAGGTTATATTTGCTCAGAATGGCGTTCAGTTCTCCTAATGAACAGAACTTATAATGTTTCAGCACCATGCGGATAACGCTTGCCACCTGCCCCTTGATATTTCCTCTATCAATATCGACCTTGGACGTTTCTGTTTCCACCTTACCGCTAACCTTTGAACTTGGAATGAGACCAAACCTCTTTTCCAAGGCATCGGTAATCTTCTTGCTCCGCCGTTTCTCAAACTTATCGTTTATCTTTCTTCCTTTGCTGTCCATCCGAAGCGACACGATGTGTATATGCTCACGGGCGATGTCGCTGTGTTTGAACACGATATAGGGCTGCTTGCCATAGCCAAGTGCTTCCATATACTCTTTGGCAATCTGCGTGAGCGTTTCATCAGATAGTTTCTCGTCCGGATGCGGATTGAGCGAGCAATGGAATACTGTTTTCTTCGTTCGGCATTTCTTCGGTATCAGAGCCTCCATATCGGCAAATACCTCTGCCATCGTATATGTTCCCTCTTTGTTTTGATACAAGTTTTGGGCAAAAAGAATGCTTGCTTCCTCTTTCTCTATCTTTTTGAAGTTATAGCCGAGTGCTCCTCCAAGATTCTCCGTTGCAGAAATCTTCGCTATCATTTCTTGCGATAGTCTATGGTCAGACGGATAGCCTGTTCTTGCAATGCAATGATTTGAGCCGAGAGTTTCTCCAACTTTTCAAGCAGAATCTGTGCGGTCTTGACCGAATGATAGCTGTTAATGGCACGCACGGTTTGGTTATAGAGCACACCAATTTTATGGATTTGTGCCGTCAGTTCGGAGAGTTTACGGTAGTATTCCACGGCGGATTTATCCACCGTAATCACCTTGAAACTCTCTCCAAGAATGCGAGCGCGTACGAAATCCGACTTGGTTTCTGCGCCCGAACGTTGAAACAAATCAATCGCCCTTTGCTGATCTTTTGGGTTGGGAAGACGGGTGTCCCATCTGTCCCATCGTTCAATCTTGTCATTCATTATCTTTCCTTTTTGTAATTACGACTTTGGAGTAATTTAATTCCCCTTTGGGGCAAGGGTCTTTGTCGGCAAAAACGGAGTTTGTCGGACAAAGACACACCTTGCCAATATCAAGAGATGATGCAATAGAAGCATCCACCTTTCAGGGTGTCTGTTTCAAAGAATACATCTCTATATCTTCTATCTGCCTGCAAAGTTACGGCAGATTTTCAAATATCTCATTATCAGCGACATTCACTCTTTTTCCTTTCATTTCCCTGCATTTCACAGGCGTCATAAAATCAGCCGAAATATCATTTATTTTGCAGTCAGAACGAGCGAACAATGGTATGATGTCACAAGCAAAAGACATATCATATTACTGTCTGCTTGCACCAAAGATAATAAGAAGGAACAATACATATTCATAACAATTTATTGTCATGACAAACTATTGTCAGTACAACAGATTGTAAGAACTCGAAATAGTTCTTTAGGACTATCGTATGAACCAAATGTAGTCAAAACAAACTGTCTGCTGATAACTCTTAAGAATAAAAGAACATCCAAACATCAAATAGACAAATAATATAAACTAAGAAATTATCATTATGGAGAACAAACAACAACACCCCCTCTTTTTGGGGTTCTCCTCGCAAAAGGGAGGAGTCGGGAAAAGTACGCTTGCCGAAATCATAAGTAGCATCCTTTTCTATGAGAAGGATGTCAATCTCTTCGTGGTGGATTGCGACTTGTCACAGGATTCCTTTTACAAGCTCAGGGAGCGAGAGAAGAGTGTCATTCAGAAAAGCGAGGAACTGTCAAGGTCGATGGAAGCGTATTTTCAGACATTCGGTAAACAAGCATACCGAATTTACAAGTCCGCCCCTCGTGATGCGGTCAAAACAGCCAGTAACCACATCGAGAGACTCCATGACGAGGAGTTTCAGGTGGTAGTGTTCGACTTCCCCGGTCATGCAGGAACCTCTGAGCTGATGGAGCTGTCCCTTCAGATGGACTATATTCTTTCTCCGCTTGAAGCCGACATCCAGTCCCTGGTCTCATGTCTGGCATACGCCAAGACTATCACGGACATTGGAGTTTCTATGTCCGATTCCCGGATAAAGGACATCATACTGTTTTGGAACAAGGTGGACAGAAGGGTAAGGAACGTCATCATTGACGAATACACGAAATTCATCAACGAGCAGCAAATCACGCTCCTTCCCGGCTATGTATATGCCATGCACCGCTTCTCCCACGAACTTTCCACATACGGGCTACGAGGAGTGTTTCGCTCCACCTATCAGCCTCCCGCAAAGGGGTTGAGAATAGGCACAGGAGTGGATGAGCTCATATCAGATTTGATACAACGTCTCAAACTAAAAACGAAATCAGAAAATGGCAACGATTGAGGAAAGAAAGCAACAGCTGGAAACCAAGCTGAAGAAAATGGCAGAGGACAACGTCGTTGTGGAACCAGCAACGACTCCCAACTCCTTCGACCCGACCGATGAAGCTGCGCCTTTGCCTGAAACATCACGAGAGGAGGAAAGAGTCCCGAAAGAGGCAAAGACGTTAAAAGAGAAATTTGCAGAAGAAACTGAGGAGGAAACTGGGGAGACAAGGGATAAGGAAACGAGAAGAGAAAGTAATCCGAGAATGGAAAAGCCCATCAGGCTATCCCTTTCCATCGAGGAGTACCGTTCCCTGTACTTTCGTCCCGTCCGTTCCCAAATGCGGACAGCCTTCTCCATTAATCTGGAAACGCTGCAGAACCTGCGCA
>ERZ1673752.3269-NODE-3269-length-15954-cov-5.330838_pt1 | contig 15954 bp, 17 predicted proteins | sample MGYA00580195_ERZ1673752 | MGnify/ENA primary metagenome ERZ1673752 (study PRJEB41218, sample SAMN15661744) | gut metagenome | host: Homo sapiens | place: Canada: London | collected 2015-08-20/2019-03-30 | study: EMG produced TPA metagenomics assembly of...
TGACGGCGGGCTTCAATGGTGAGGACTTCTCCGGATTCCAGCTCTAGTTCAGTGGCCTCTTCCAGGACTTCGCCTAAGTGATAAACTTCTACCCCCCGGACATCTACCCGGCCAAAGGTCTCAAGGGCTTGCCGAGTACTCAAGGAGTAGACCCAACAAGACTTTTCAATCTTTTGTGGCGGATCTACTACAGTTCGCCCGAGGTCCGGATCATAATAAGCAGCACCAGAAGGGACTATAAACAGCACCTTGTGCAGCCCTACCATATCCAGATATCCCCCTTTCTTCGGCCTGAAAGGTCCCCATCTTCAAAGAAGGCATCAATGTCGGTCATAAATTCATCAAAGTCATTGCTAGAGTCTTGGAAAACCCGGCTATGGCCTTCTACCGCTTCGCTTGCTAGGCCTTCAGACCCTAGCCTTCTAATTCTTTTTACTGCAACCTCAAGAACTATGAATTCAAGCCCTTGTGGGATTGAGGGCAGAGGCTTGCGTTCTAAGGCCTCAGCCTTGCTATTTAAGATCGCCTTCAAGCGTTTTTCAGCCTGCGCCAGGGCAAATCCTAATATTTTTTCATCTTCTAGGCCGGTTATTGTGCCCAAACTTTTTAGCTGGTCTTCTGTCATGCCCTACCCTCCTATTGCTTCAAATTTCTATTTTTTAGCCCCGCCGCCACCGGTGCCGCCAGCTGCGGGCTTAAGGCTTGCGAAAGCATCGTCCTTGACTATCATAAACGCCACATCCATTGTCGCTCTTAGGGCTGCAAGTTCCCTGTCAAAAAGGTTTACAGGATTACCGTTTTCATCCTTAAGGGTTGTCAAAGTAGCTTCTTGAGAGATGAGGTAATTCAAGTTATACGGAATCCCGTAATAAGCATAGTTAAAGTCGCCCGTGTATAGGGTGCCCTTTTCTATCCCCTGGATATTTCGATTGAGATCAAAGACCGGCACGCCATCTAGTTGCCCATTTGTGTAGAGGCTCGTAGCCACGCCATTTACTTGCCTTGTTAGACTGTTGAGAGTAGATCTATTGGCAAGCTTAGATATTACGGCATTGGGCGCAAAACCGTCACCGTATAAGTTGTCATACATCTTAGTGACATTAGCGGTAGTTAATTCGCCACTGACCTTTTTGGCCGTCGCAGACTTATCTATACTCCAGGCAAAAGGCGATTCAGTGCCTAGAATAGTGGCTTCATCAAACTTCTTATAAAAAGCTTCTGCAATTCTCGGTCTTATAAAAGTCCAAAAGTCTTTTTGCTTATAGTATAGGTATTCCCTCGATACAGGGATAATTACACCAAGCTTTTTAGCTTCCATGGATATTTGGGTCCATTTAGGAGATGAGGTTCTGATTTGCTCACCCTCGCCCACCCAGTAAGCACCCAGGCCCCCAAGGTACACGTCAAATTTCTTTTTTGAGGTCGTCATGGGCTCATATTTTGCTAGTTGCATCATCAAAGAGCCCTCAATCATATCTTCAAGGATCGGCTGCCCAAACTCTTCGGGTACGAAGCCTTCCTTATTATTCATCATCACGTCATTGGGATTAAATTTTACAGTCATTTTTACTTAACCTTTCTTTGTTTTAAGGCAAACTCGGCTAGTGACCCTGTACCGGACCCCGCCTCCTCGTTTGTCTCCTTAGGTGAGCTTGCTGGTGCCTGTCTTGCCCCAGCCTTGACTTGCTCAGTCATCTGCTCATCCCAAACTTTTTTAATTTTTTCTATGACTTTTTCCGCCTCCTCTTGAGTCCCTGTACTCTTTGCTATGAGTTCGGCAAAATCAGGAGGCAGTTTTTCTTCCATCAGCTTAATTTTTGTATCGCTGGTCCGTTCTTTCAGCGTGAAGGCCAGCTCTTTTTGGGTCAGCTCTTCTTCTCTATCTTCCAGGGCCTTTTTGGCCCTCTCGTCTTCTGTAAGCTTTGCTTCTGCGTCCCACTTCTCCCTTGCTGTCTTAAGGGCCTGAGTAATCCTTTGATCCAGTTCACTCTGAATTTCTGGATCCTCCTTGAGTTGCTCAGCTAAGCTCTTCTTTTCCGGTTTATCTTGTTCTTGCGGATTGTTCGTATCCTTGTTTTCATTCTCCTCCTTTACTGTATCTTCCAGCTTTGGATCTTGAATTTTGTTCATTTTGGTCTCCTTTTCACAGTTTTCTACCTGCTCAGTAGTCTATGCTCTCTTCCTCCTGTGTTCTCAGCCACTGGAGTTTTTGGGCATAAAAAAGCGGGTTTCCCCGCTTGTGTTTGTTTTTACGTTTATGATTTGAAGTTACCTAAAAAGGCAAATTTCGTTATCATCTTTTAAAGGTCTTGTGACTGATGATCTCAGCGCCCTCTGTCTTATCTTTTTTCCAAGCATTCTTACAAGTGCTTTAACGATTCTTGGCCATAACAAGCCCCTTTCTAGGCATCAAAAAACCACCCCGAAAGGTGGTTGAAAGTGCGTTAATGATCCTAGTTGCTAAAAATTAATAAACGCAGCCGTTCCCAAATCCGCTGCTTTTTTTACTTCGCAATAGACGGTCGGTAGTTGATCTTTATACTTTTCTAGTACTTTTGCGGCGTGTCGCAGCTCCTCGTCATAATACATCTCCTGCTCACATTCTGAGAATAATAGGTCTTGTTCGCACAGCTCATCATTCAAATCATTGAGCATCAAGCTCCACTCAGCCTCGGGTATTATCGTCGTTCTCACGTCTCTTCCTTCGACGCAATCTTTCTTACGCATATGATTAACACCTTTATGTAAAAAGATTTGTATGTCTGGGCTATAGGTTGGCAAGTTATCATACTTACTCATATCTGAAATGCGTCCTTTCTTTGATTATTCCTTCTGTGTCAAGCCGCTCTGCCTCATCACCGTACTCTCGATTAATCTTTTTTCGCAGCTCCTCGCCTCGGTCTCCCTGGATATCAAAATAGCCGTCTTGGTTAGTATAATCAAAACAATCATCCCGAATTCTAAAGTATTTCCCACTAGGTGACAGCACTATTTTAACATGTTCTCTGTTTGTGTCAAGGTATATCTTCTTGCCATTTTCGCTCATTTTTGCGCTACTGAAGTCAACACCCCAGGCCTCTATAAGCTCATCCAAATCAGCTTTTAGCCAGTTTTTAGAATACCTTCGTGCCCTCCCAATCTCTGATGAGATGTCCGTTTTAGCATTTAACCTTTTTATGGTCTCTTCTAGCAACTGTACGGCCTTTCCAGAAGATTCCGGCGCTTGCATGAAAAAGCCCTCTGGTATGTCATTTCTTATCAGGTCCTTCCTATGTCTCACAACGCTGTCATAGATGTTCTGGAAACGTTCTTCTTCAGGCATCCCTGCGGCCTTTTCCAGCTCTGCGAAGCTTTGCTCAAGCTCCCGCCTGTCCATATAGGATGTTGTGCTACACTTACAGAAGGGGTGAAACGCTGGGGCATTTTCTCCCTGGACCCAGTCCTTGACGTTCTGTACCACTCCATCAAACTTCTTACAAATGTCACATGCTGTAGGCTCGCAAATGACCATGTACTGCGTGTACCCATTTTCCAAGTATGATTGCCGTTGGGCTTCCAGCTGAAAGTCTCGTCTTGAAAGCTTGCGTTGGCAATGACCCTAGCTCTCTTTAACAAGGAAGAGCTGGGAGGCACCGACTGCCCAAGCAGTCCCGCTTGCCTCCTCAGCTCTAGAATGGAGGAATACGTTAGATATGCGCCAATTAGATTTTCTGCTTCAACCGCTGCATCATCAAGGGCTAGAGCCAGTTCTATCTTGTCACCGCCATACAGCGGAACTTGCCCATATTCGAATCCTGTTGTTCCCATCAGCTTCGATACTCACATAGCGTAGCCACGTTATGTGAGTATTTTTTGTGTGCAAGCAGTTTGGCCATTGTTTCAGATTGCATCCCTTTTACAATGCGTTACAAAATGATTACGTTTTCTTATCTTCATTGTGAAAGGAAAGGGTCCTGTCGTATCATATTTATTAAGAGGTCATAACCTCGCAATCCATATCGTAAAATAAATCACGATTAGGAAAAAGCGGGAATATTTGTAACAGACCTCTAGAAAGGGCCCCTTGCCATGACGACGTTAAACAGACAAAAAAGCTCCCCCCTTTGTGCCCCTATTAACTCTTTTCCTCAGACGGATACAACGACGGAGACGAGGGAAGACCGGGCCAGGATGACTAAGAAAACAGGGCAGAGAGGCAAAATGCTTCGAATTTTTGCCATTTTACAAATTTGTCTCCTTCTCTTCCCCCTCTATGCCTGCGGCTCCAAGGATGCCAAAGCAGGCAAGAAGGGGGAGAAAAAAACGTCGGTCCTAGGTCAGGTCCAGGCCCAGGAGACAGAAAAACCCAACGCCAAAAAGAAAGATAAGGCGGCTGAAAAAAACAAAAAAAAGACCAGCAGCAAAAAGAAGAAAAAAGCGGCCGATCAAGAGAACGACAAAGCCGACAGCAAGGCCGAGGAGTCAGTTATTGACTCCGATAAGACCGCCCAGGCTAGCGACAACAACGACAAGAGCAACAACAGCCAAAATAACGATAAAGCAGGCAAGAACAAAAAAGCGGGAGCTAAAGGCAGGAATATTTTCTTGAATCCTGAGCAGCTCAAGGCAGACTTTGATCTCTACGCGCAAGGGAAGCCCATTCCGAAAAAGCCGGAAAAGAAGATTGTGGTACAAAAGAAGGTGGATTTGGGACGGCAGGGAGAAGGCTTTTCCCTCCTCTTTGCAGGCGATATGCGCTTTGATACGACCATCCTCACGGGCTCTGAAAAGCCTGAAGGGGGCTATGACTTCCGCCCAATTTTCACCCAGCTAAAGAACGAAGTTTCCCCTGTTGATTACGCCCTCTGCAATTTCGTGGGCACCATTGCAGGCGAGCCTTACCAGGGGGAGGGTACTTACTCGGCTCCTCCCGAGGTCGCCTTAGCGTTGAAGGAAGCTGGCTTTGATGGGGCAGCCACCGCAACCCACCATGCCATGGATTCAGGTGCCCAGGGGCTCGTGTCGACGGTAGAGGCCCTCCAAGATGCGGGCATGGATGTCATTGGCACAAGGGCAGATGACAAGAGTCCCGAGTTCCTCTTTAAGGAATTAGGGGGCATCAAGACGGCCATCGCCGACTACACCTATGAAACTGATGCCATCGCCCCCACCTACGTTCGTTCGCTGAATGGCATCCCCATTCCTGCCGATATCGACCCCTACGTCGACTCCTTCACCGTGAATCCTCACGAAGCCACCTTCTTGGCCAACGACGAGGCAGAAATTAAGCAGCGAGTCGAGAAAATGAGAAAATCCGGGGCTGAACTCATTATCTTCGTCGTCCACTGGGGCCAAGAGTATCAGACAGCTCCCAACGACATGCAAAAATATTGGGCTCAAGTCCTTGCCAATCTGGATGTAGATGTGATCTTGGGTACTGGCCCTCGGTCTGTTCAGCCTATTGAAATCATTCGGAACGAGCATTCAGACCACAAGACCCTCGTCTATTATTCCGTGGGCAACGGGATTTCGGCAACCCAGTTCGACGCCGACAACAACAACGGCTATGCGGAGGATGGCATCCTAGCCCTAACCCGCTTTGAGCGTAACAAAGAGGGTAAAGTGGGCATCGCTTCAGCTTCTTATCTCCCCATCTACTCGAGCAAGGTCTTCCCTGGAGAAAACCGGACCTTAGTCACCCCTATTCCCACCATGGCAGCCTTAGATAACCCCGGACAATACAATATGTCCAATAACGTCAAATTGCTCCAGCTCTCCCTGGAACGGGTCAAAAAAATCATGAAGGCCAATCGGACTCCGGGCCTCGAGGTAACTCCCCTGGCCAAAGTCCCCAGCACCTGGTCCAAACAAGGCCCTGCCTTCTACTTTGACACGAAAGCAGCCCCCCAAGCAGACCCAAATAACCCTAGCTTCGGACCAAGTCCAGCCCCTGACTCATCTTCCGATCATCCTGCCTCTGCCGCTCCAGCTAACTCCTCCGATGCGGCTGACTCCTCCGATCCAGCCACTTTCTCTGACTCCTCTCCAAATACTCCCGCCGACTCTGCCCAGTCCACAGACCACGTTGCCAACCCTAGTCCTGCTGACCAGGAGCCCGGCCAAGAAGGGCCAACCGTTCCCACCACGAAAACCCAGCCCTAAGCCCCTTTTCAAGAGCATCCAGCTAGGCTTATGCGAAAGCTGGAGCAAAAGTGGAGTTCAGCCCGACATGGCTTTGGGGCCCTCTTTCGAGGCTGACTAAAAAAAAGCAGAATTTTTTTTAAAAATGCTTGACAATCTTTTCTTGCTCTGTTATTATGGTTAAGCGCTGTTGAGACAGAGCAAGTATGGCGTAGTAGTTCAGTTGGTTTAGAATGCCAGCCTGTCACGCTGGAGGTCGCGGGTTCGAGCCCCGCCTACGTCGCCAATCCAAGGCCGGTTTACGAATCGGCCTTATTTTTGCCCAGATAGCTCAGATGGTAGAGCAGTGGACTGAAAATCCGCGTGTCGTTGGTTCGATTCCGACTCTGGGCACCAAGAAAGCACTGAATCCTTAGGGCTCAGTGCTTTTTTGCATATCATTTTGCCATTTTATTGTGGCATTCGAATGGTGTACATGCATAAAATAGAATGCATAAAATTAGGGTGTGCTAGTTATAAATAGTGAATGGCATGCATCAAATAGCATGAAAAAAGAAAAGAAAGGATTCCTCTATGACAAACGCAAGAACAGACCAAATACCCGCTTGCAAGGATCTCTATGTCCTCACTGGCTTTCTAGGCTCAGGGAAAACGACCTTGCTGAATGATCTTCTGAAGGAAGTGAAGAATAAAAAGATCGGGGTCATTCAAAATGAGTTCGGAAAAATTTCCATTGATGGAGAGATCCTTCGTTCTCAGGATGGAATTACCATGCAGGAAATCTCGGCTGGGTCGATCTTTTGTACTTGCCTTAAACTTAAGTTCGTAGAAGCCCTGGCCCAGATGGCTCAAGAAGACCTGGATCTTGTGGTCGTGGAGTCTTCCGGCCTGGCAGACCCTTCGAATGTCGGAGAGATCCTGGCAGCTGTCACAGAGCTTACGGGCCCAGGGGCGTATTGCTTGCGGGGGGTGATTTGTCTGGTAGATGCCCTCCATATTAACCAGCAATTGCCTTCAGAAGAGACAGTCCTCCGTCAATTGGTCCACTGTCATCTGGCGGTTATCAATAAGAGTGATCTGGTCGAAGAAAAAGAAATTCAGGCTATTCAGCGAAGCATCCGTTCGGTGAACCCCAAATGTCTCATCGAAGTCACCTCCTTTGGCAAGATCAAGGCCGAGACTTGGGAAACCGATTTTATGGCCTATCAATGAAAAGAGGATGAAGCCTCCCTCAATATGGTGGATAATAAGCCCAAGACGCTCTCTCTTACGACCGATGTCCCCCTACCTAAAGAGGGCTTCGAGGCCTTCTTACGGGCCGTGGCCCCTGACGCCTATCGGATCAAGGGCTTTGCCCAGCTGACCGATGGCTGGGTCCAAGTGGATATGGTCGAGGAACGTTTGGACTTTAAGCCTTGTTCTCCCAAAAAGGAAACGCAGCTGGTCTTTTTATCCAAAGTTTCTATCCAAATCGTCCGCACTGTCCATGATGAATGGGAGAAAAACCTAGCCTTACCCGTTCATCTCCACAATTAAGAAAAGGAGCATCCAATGTTAAAAATTCAAATCATCGGGGCCAACTGCCCAGACTGTGCCCGGGTTTATGACCGGGTCCAGGAGGTCGTCACCGACCTGGGCCTAGAGGCCAGTTTAGAAAAGGTGGAAAATTTAGTGGACATTGTCCGCCTAGGGGTCATGCAAAGCCCGGCCATTCTGGTCGACGGAAAGACCTTAAGCGCAGGCTCCGTGCCCTCTCTCAAAAAGATTCACAGCCTCCTCCTTCCCTACCAAGAAAAAGAGAAATAAGCTATCCTATAGGGCGATAAAAGGGCTTGAAAACTAGTTCTGCCTAGTTTTAGGAGGTATATTATGCAAAATCTGTTCAAAAGTCTGCCATTCCGCCTTTTGGTAGCCTTAATCGTCGGGATCCTCTTGGGTCTTGTCGCCAATGAAGCCGTCATGACTTTCATTGTGCCTGTCCACTACATTCTGGGACAATTTGTGAATTTCATGGTGCCCCTGATCATCCTGGGCTTTATTGCCCCGGCCATTGTGACCATGGGCTCCAATGCCTCTAGGATGTTGGGCGTGGCACTCTTGGTCGCCTATTGTTCTTCCGTCATGGCGGCCATCTTGACTATGTTTGCTGGCTTTGGGATCATTCCCAACCTACATATTGCCAGTGAGGTGGCGGGCCTCAAGGAACTACCCAAGATGGTCTTCCAGCTTAACATTCCTCAGGTCATGCCCGTCATGACCGCCTTAGTCACCGCAGTGCTGATCGGTTTAGCCACCGCCTGGACAAAGGCCAAAACCTGGGCGCACTTGCTCGAAGAACTGCAGCAAATAGTCCTGACCATCGTTACCCACATCTTAATCCCCGTCTTGCCTGTTTTTATTGCTACGACTTTCATGAAGCTTTCTTACCAAGGAGTCTTAACGAAGCAATTCCCCGTCTTCCTGAAGATTATTGTCATCGTCATGCTTTGCCATTATATCTGGATGGGGGTTCTCTACTTTGTCGCTGGACTCTATGCCAAAAAGAGTGGTTGGGATGTGCTTAAAAATTACGGGGCCGCCTATCTTACCGCCGTCGGAACCATGTCTTCCGCTGCAACCCTCCCTGTTGCCCTCCGGGGTGCTCACGCTTCGTGTCCTCCCCTCCAGGACGATGTAGTCGACTTTTGTATTCCCCTCTTTGCCAACGTCCATATGCCTGGATCAGTCTTAACGGAGACCTTCTTTGTCATGACCATCTCCCAGATCCTCTATGGTGAAATGCCTTCTATGGGGAAAATGATTGCCTTCTGTATGCTCCTTGCCATCTTTGGCGTTGCAGCCCCTGGGGTCCCTGGAGGAACCGTTATGGCCTCTCTCGGCCTCATCACGGGCCTCTTAGGCTTTGATGACAATGGCACAGGAATGATCCTCGCCATCTTTGCCCTGCAAGATAGCTTTGGTACCGCTTGCAACGTCACCGGCGACGGGGCTCTGACCCTCATCATGACCAGGTACGCCCAAAAGCACCACCTCAAAGCTGCCGAGCCGATTGAGGACTAACCACTGAAAAGTGAGGATTCTGATGGAATCTATCGAATAATAATTAGCAAATCTAGAAATTTCCCCTGCTATCTGACAAGGGAACAGGAAAGAATCTCACTTGTTTTACAACCAGCAACAGCTATGTTGCTGGTTTTTTTGAATCATCCGGCCTAAGCGGATGTTCATAGATGGCTAGAATGAATCTTAAAAGAGGGAAAGGAGGATTCATCATGAAATGCTCAAAAGCCTATATGGTTCGATTTTTACTAAATCTCACTTTTAGCCTCCTGTGCGTTATCGGGGGTGGTTCGCTATGCATGCTACTATTTCCTACGGACATCTTTGATGATTTTAAGCCACTATGGCTTCCCCTTGCCCTTGCCTGCAGCTTAGCTCATTTGCTATCATACAGGTTCTTGCTATTGCTAAATCATGATATCTTTAACCTGTCTCTTTTTCACCCTATGGACCAAACAAGCATATTGGAGAATCTAGGAATGACCAATTTCCTCTGCCTAGGAATTTGGTCATTCCTATATTGGGTATGGGGATATAAGGTGGTGTTGGAAGATATGCTTTATGTCAGCAGCTACTGGATTAGGAAGACTATCTATGCCTACTGGATGATTTTCATTGGATATTTTATCATAATCATTTCGGTAAGCGTTGATTGTTGGAAACTAAGCCATACCTGCAGTGACCGCAGAATTCGAATGAATCGTACTAGTGAATCGACCTCTCCTAGACCTGAACCTGAAGCAGTTCAGACAGAAGAAAGGTGCGGACATTCCACTTTAGCAGCCCACGATAGGAAAGATTGCCTACAGCATATCAAACTCGTTCTTACAGAAGCTTGGAAGGGAAATACTTTCTTTAGGATCACTTTTGTCATGCGGGTCTTGCTTCATATCGCTCTAAACTTATTTCTGGTGATCTATGTCGGTTTTGTTCTATATCTGCAAAGTCCGTCTTACTCCTATATTGTGATATATCTATGCGGTGTAAGTCTTCATCTTTACATGTTGCAAATACTCCTATTCGTGAATACTTCTCTCTTAAGTTGGATTCCTTTCTTTCGCTTCCACAGAATTCAATCCATCGATACGATCAATTTTGCTAATATTCTTTGCTTGCTGATATGGCCGATACTGTATTTCATAATGGCTGATGGCTCTTCTATATTGTCCCCGGATATCTCTTATTTTTACACACACATGTTGGGATTTTTTCTGACTGCAACGATAGGAGTATTATACCGCAGAGGTCTTGTGAAACTCGGGCAAAGGAACCAGAAAGGCTTCTAGGCTCAGGAGTGCTTAGGGGATGGCCCCCTTCCCTAAAAGAGCCTCGGCCAGGATCAGACCAAAAAGAACGTAGAGCAGGGCGACTAGCCCCGAGGCTACTGAGTCAGGCCATGCCTAGGAACTCTTTTGGTATGAAAGACCAAAGGGATGTGATAAAAAGTTGTAAGGGCATGAAGCATCCTTTCTAAAAAGCCCACTCGCGTGGGCTCTTTGGTTTTTTTAACGTCTTGGGCTAGAATGGGACGAGTAAATTTTAAAACCCCGCTATGACAGGGGCTAAGGAGGCCATTCTTGCAATCTCGTATCCGTGTCTGGGTCAATACCCACCGTAACGCTATTAACCTTATCAAATATTTGCTTTTTTCTGTCGTTCTAATCATCGTCGCTTGGCTCATAGATGTGCGTTTCCCTTTCTGTAAGGCCTATATTCCATCTATCCTCTTACTAAGCCCATCGGTTACCGAGACCTACCTTGCTAACCTCAGTGGTGTATTTTTGAGTATCTCGACCTTCACTTTTTCGACAATTCTCACAGTGTTAAGCCTTTATAACTCCAGTTTTGCTGCCGGGACCCTCCAGATGTTTATCGACAAGCCCATTGTTCTCAACGTCTTGGGGTCCTTCTTCGGCGGCTTCTTCTACTCCGTCCTCAGTCTTTTTATGATCCCTCAATCTACCTATGAGGTAGATCTGGTATCAGGAACCTTTGGGGTCGTCTTTGCCTTCATCTCCATGGTCAACTTTATTTTCTTTGTCCAGGAGGTTATCAGAGACGTCAAGGCGAATCACGTTGTCGATGACTTAGAGGCAGAAGCCCGAGTCTTGATCGCTGAAGAAGTTGAAAAGCGCTCCTCTTCAAACCTCCAGGCTCCTAAGCTCCTAGCCTATAAGGAAAAAATCTACGCCCATACAACAGGTTATCTCCTTGCTCTTGACAAGGCTAAAATGACAAAAACCTTATCCTCTTTTCAGGGTCTCCTCCTCATTAGTCAATCTCTGGGCTCTTACGTGAATGAGGGCGAATATATCGCCATTCTCCAAAAAGCTAATCCTGGAGTACCAGGCGAAGGGAGCTCAGAAGGAAGTTCGGAAGAGAGCTCAGAAGAGGGCTCAAAAGAAGGCAACGCTAGCAATGATCCTAACTTTCAAAAGGACCAGGACTTTCCTGAATTCCAAATGTCACCCGAGGACCAGGCGGCTATCGATGCCCTCAAACCAGAAATTGCAAAGGGGCTGATCATTGGTGCAAGTCCCAACGAATGGCAAGGCTATCAATCTCGCCTCCAATACCTGGTAGAAATTGGGATTCGTGGCTTATCCAGTGGCGGATCTGACCCCTATCTGACTGCTGACTGTATCCGTAAACTTTGCTCCCTCTTGGGGGACCTCTTCCGAACCGACCATTTTTATATCGCTGAAAACGTCAGTCCTACCATGCAAGTCATCATTAAGACGAAAACGGCTAAAGAAGAACTTTACCAGATCTTTCACCTCCTCCTATTGCGGGGAAAAAGTGAAACTGTCGTGATGATGGCCCTCCTGGAAGGTTTGCAGATCACCTACGCTAAGGCCCATCCCGACGTTAAGCCGGATGTAGCTGACTTTTTTGCTGCCTGCTATCAGACAGCCTGTGCCAATGTGACCCTGGATCTCGACCGACAAAAAATCGAAAGCCTCCAAGAGCAATTTACATTCGCCCATGACCGTCTTGACCCGATGGTTGGGGAGGCTTCTTCCGAAAAAGACTAAAAACGGAGTACACCCCTAGAAGCGATCAGGAAATGAGGCCTAAGACCTGGGCTGCGTGGCTACCCCAGAGACCTTGGAGGTCTTCGGAAGACAGACTAGCCCGACCAATTTGTTTTTCATAGCGGGATGGGGGCAAGAGGGGATAATCGCTCCCAAAGAGGATTTTGGGGAAGATCCCGATGGCCTTGGCCACCTCATAGACCTCGTGGCGGTATAGGAAAACTGAGGCTGCTGTGTCGTAGTAGACTCGGGAAAATTTGCGGCGTAATTCGGGCATGAGCTCATAAAAGAGGAGGCCCCCACCCCAGTGGGCTAAAATGAGGGTCAGTTCGGGGAATAAATCGACTAATTTTTCAACATCGGCCAAGGAGGTAGACGTCTTGCCTGGATAGGGATGGCCCACAGGCTCGTTCATGTGGATGAGGAGGGGAAAGTCGTAGGCCAGGCAGGGCTCTACAATCCGGCCCATGGCCTTGGGATCTTGCAAGGAAAAGCCCTGACCCTCAGGGAAGAGCTCGCCCACCCCTCGAAGGCCTGCCTCAAAACAGCGGATCAGCTCGGCTCCCGTCTTAGGATCAAGGGGATTGACAACGGCAAAGCCGATCAGGCGATCGGGGGCTGCCTTGACTTGGGCGATCGTATAGTCGTTAACGGCCTGGCAAAGGCCAGGATCTTGAAAGGCAAAGCCAAAGACGACGGCCCAATCGATCCCTTCTAGGTCCATCATGGCTAGGACCCGCTTAGCGTCTGCGAATTGGTTCACGGGGCTCTCCGAAAGCAGGCGAAAATAGGGTTCCTTGGCCCCTAGGGCCTGCCAGCCGCTGATGATATGGGGTGGTGTAAGGTGGACATGGGTGTCTATTTTCATAGGTGACCTCCTTGAATGAAGCTCTGCCGATTTTTTAAAGAGCTCGGTCAGATTATTGACCCCTTGACCCTTGTTGATTCTTTGACCTCTGAGATCTTATTATACTATAATAGGGTTGATACATTAAAGCAGGCCGCAAGGCCAATTGGGAACTAAAGATCTCATTTTGTAAGTGCTGGCCGATATAAAAGACGAAAGACTTGCTTTTGACCGTTAAGTGGTGAAAATATAAGCCTTAGTCTTAGAAACGTCGGACAGCAAGATGATCAATACGATCAATACGAATGGAGCACGGGAGAAGTTTATATGTTTGCATTTGTCAAGGAAGCGGATGGGGCCCTCTACAGGACAGCCGTTTTTGGGGCCTTTAACGATGAAGTTGCTAATGATACGTCCTTTGATGCAGCCTATCAGAATTATTATTTGATCCTCAACAAGGATAAAACAGGTTTTTGCAAAAAATATTCCTTCGTCCAAGACGCTCCTGTTTTGGAGAAGGCCCTTTATTTCTATGAGTTTAACCGGGATGACTGGAACCTGGTCACCGACGACGATTTTTATGGTCACGTCGCCTGGCTGACTAGGGCCGAAGTTCAAGGACTTTTAAGGGGGGAGGCCCCCTCCCCCCAGGCCCTCCAAAAGGCTCTGGATATCGATGCCAAGGCCCAGTTTGACCTAGAGGGAGACCTGACCTCCTGGGACCAGATTGAGATGGTCCTAGGCTTTACTGGGGGTTTTCGAGGGGCTTACCTGGAAAGCCTTGCCCAAAGAAAAGCTCCTGACCAGGCCTGGACCCCCCTCCCCCTGGTGAGCCAGCAGCTCAGCCCCTTGGGAGAGCTGGGAGGCGAGGCTCTCCGGGTGGATTTGCGGGGCCCCTGGGGCTGGTCGGTCAGCTTTGAATTTCAAGGGCAGATTGCCTACTCCACCCTCAGTCGGGACCCTGACTTAGACGACCCTGTCTGGGAAGGTGGGGAAATGGGCATCAGCGATGATGGCCTCATCACCCTGGTGGATGATGAGGAAGTCCAGGAGTATTTTCAGAATGACTTTTATACCTGGTTCCAAGGGAAGAAGGTCCACTATCGCTTGGGGATCGATGAATGAACTTGATTCGATATGGGCTATGTAGTTCCTGTTGGTTTAGGATGGGAAGGCCTCTTTAAAGACGAAGTCATAGGAAAACCGTAGGGAGCTAATCATAAGGCAAGATGGCGCAGGATAGGCCATATGGTGCAGGATAAGCTTTCCCCAAGCGACTTTGACCGGGTGCTGCTAGTGGAAGCAGGGGCAAGTCTGCCGGAAGCGATTGAAACTGAGGTGAATTATGGCAAATGAGTTTACAACAAGAAATCTCCCGTATTTTTCAGATTTTGAGATTGTGAACTCGTGCGTTCACAATCCACTTCCAATCGAGGAAGACGGTGAAGACGAATGAGCAAGCTGGATGAACTGATTCAGGAATATTGTCCGGATGGGGTGGAGTATAAAAAAATTGGAGCTATAACCAATTATGAGCAACCATCCAAATATTTAGTGAAAAGCACCGCCTATAATGATGATTTTGAAACCCCTGTGCTAACAGCCGGTCAGACTTTTATTTTAGGATATACCAATGAAACTAACGGTATCTATCCTGCATCAAAAGCATCACCTGTTATTATCTTTGATGATTTTACAGCGGCGTTCAAATGGGTTGATTTTCCATTTAAGGCAAAATCATCCGCTATGAAAATGATAACAGCAAAAGAAAATATACTAATCAGATATTTGTTTCATTTGATGGGGTTTTTGAACTATTCATCAGATAGGCATAAACGATTGTGGTTAAGCACATATTCGGAGTTTAAAATCCCTCTCCCCCCTCTCCCTGTGCAGCGTGAAATTGTCCGTATCTTGGACAATTTCACGCTGCTTACAGCGGAGCTTACAGCGGAGCTTACAGCGGAGCTTACAGCTAGAAAGAAACAGTATGAGTTTTATCGGGATAAGCTGCTTATTCCTCACGCAGAGACAAAGAAACTTCAATTGGGTGAGGTTTGTACTTTTGTACGTGGACCCTTTGGCGGTGCCTTGAAAAAAGAGACATTTCAACCACATGGATATGCTGTGTATGAGCAACAACACGCAATTTACCGAAATTTGGAATTTAGATATTTCATTGACGATCAGAAATATGATGAGCTCAAAAGATTCTCAATTAAGCCTGGGGATATGATTGTAAGCTGTTCTGGAACAATTGGAAAGACCTTTGTAATTCCAGAAGATGCCCCAGAGGGTGTAATAAACCAAGCATTACTAAAACTGACACCACACGATGAATTGAATGTGCGTTATCTCCAGTATTTCTTTGAGAACACTCTTTCCAAGAAGTTAAATCGTGTAGCAAGAGGAGGCGCAATTAAAAATGTTCCGTCTGTCAGTGAGTTAAAAGAAATTAAAATACCAGTTCCATCCTTGGATGCTCAAGAGCGGCTTGTTCAAGTCCTCGACAACTTCGACGCTCTCTGCACCGACCTGACTTCCGGTCTCCCGGCCGAGATCGAAGCACGGACCAAGCAATACGAGTATTACAGAGATAAGCTGTTGACCTTTCAGGAAAAATAAAGAGATGAGGAGGATTCCTGACTCTCGGTAAACAAAAAAATAAAAATGGCCATAAAGGCCGTGATAGTCGAGTTTCTTGAATATCTGTCTTTCGTTTTTTTGTCCTCTTACACCATAAGGTTTACTGATAGGTCAAGTTTCGTCACTCGTTTGAAATCAGAAAGTGTCATGTAATTGTAGAGGGGTTGCATATTAGTCGTTTCCCAAATTGATAGCAGGTCTGCACTGAGATGAGTTGGTGAGAGCGTTACCAAAGGATAGGTCCCC
>ERZ1673752.3271-NODE-3271-length-15937-cov-10.042690_pt1 | contig 15937 bp, 14 predicted proteins | sample MGYA00580195_ERZ1673752 | MGnify/ENA primary metagenome ERZ1673752 (study PRJEB41218, sample SAMN15661744) | gut metagenome | host: Homo sapiens | place: Canada: London | collected 2015-08-20/2019-03-30 | study: EMG produced TPA metagenomics assembly of...
AAAATACAGTATGGGACCTAAGAAATTGGGTCCCATACTGTTATTTTCTACTGGCAATAAAGGTGAAAACTTTGCCTAACTCACGTTTATTTGTACTGGCTGGCCCTTCCGGGGTGGGAAAAGGCACGGTAGTTAACGCCCTGCGAAAAATGTATCCGCAGGTAAAAGTGGCGATTTCAGCTACTACCCGCGCCCCGCGCCCCGGGGAACGCGATGGCGTAGACTACTATTTTCTAAGCGAAGAACGTTTTGACGAGCTACTTGCCGCCGATGGCTTTTTGGAGTGGGCGCAAGTTCATGGACAGGCACGCTATGGCACCTTACGCTCAGAAGTAGCTGCCCACTCTAGCCGGGGTGAAGACGTGATTTTAGAGATTGACCTCGCGGGTGCGCGCCAGATTCGGCGCACGCATCCGGATGCGCATTTCATTTTCTTGCTTCCCCCCAGCCAGCACGCCCTTGAAGAACGGTTACGTGGTAGAGGTACCGAGGGAGAGGCGGAGGTTGCTCGCCGTTTAGAAACCGCGAAAACGGAGCTGGCGGCGGCAAAAGAATTTGAGTATCAGATAGTAAATAATCACCCGGAACAGGCGGCTAGCGAACTAGCCGCCTTAATGGGAATAGCGTAAACTTTTTGTGAAGATGCGGTACCTAGCCGCTAGCTAAGAAATGAGAGGACAATATGTCGGGTACTGTTGCTAGCCCCGAGGGAATTACCAACCCCCCAATAGATGAACTATTGGAAAAGGTAGAGTCCAAATACGCCCTAGTGGTCTACGCAGCCAAGCGGGCACGGCAGATTAACACCTATAATCTGGAAATCGCGGAGGGAATGTTTTCTACTCCCGGTCCGCTGATTGACTGCAACCCGGAAGATAAGGCTTTAAGCATTGCTTTGCGGGAAATCGATCAAGACGCCCTCAATCTGAAAGAGCATGACGAGTCGGAAAAGGACTAACTCATCATGTCTGAGCACCACCGGGTTATTGTTGGAGTAGGTGCGGGAATCGCCGCCTATAAAACTACTAACGTGGTACGCGCCCTGGTTAAAGCCGGTTTTGATGTATGGGTGATTCCCACCCCGGATTCCTTGAAAATGGTGGGGGAGGTTACCTGGCAAGCACTCTCGGGGCATCCGGTTTATACGCAGGTAGATGAACCCAAAAGCGGGGTCGGGCATATCGAGCTGGCTCGCGATGCCAGCGCCATTGTGGTAGCTCCCGCAACCGCCGATCTTTTAGCGCGAATCACCCACGGGATTGCCAACGATATGCTCACCAACGTGATCTTAGCGGCTAACTGTCCGTTGTTGGTGGCACCGGCGATGCATACCAGTATGTGGCAAAGTGCAGCCACCAGGGATAATGTGCAAACCTTACAAGATAGGGGAGTGTGCTTTATCGGTCCGGTTAAAGGCGCGCTTTCCAGCGGTGACCAGGGAATAGGTCGGATGGCGCCGGAAAATACCATCCTAGCTGAGGTGTTGGGGGTTTTTGCTTCTGGCAGTTGGCAAAACCAGAAAGTCCTGGTGAGCGCGGGAGGTACCCGCGAACCGCTCGATCCCGTACGATTCTTGGGGAATCGTTCTTCCGGACGCTTCGGAGTAGAGATTGCCCGACAGTTCGCCCTCCAGGGGGCGAAAGTAACTTTGTTAGCAGCTAATATCGAGTCCTCGCTATTAGCATCTCTTCCGGCAGACATCACGGTTATTCCCACAGCTACCGCCGCCCAGATGCACCGGGCAGCTTTAGAACATTTTCCAAAAATGCAGGTAGCGGTGATGGCGGCGGCAGTAGCCGACTATCAACCAGTCGAGTTTCAGGCACAAAAAATAAAGAAAATACCAGGTGAAAACCAGTTTTCTTTACAGCTGCGTCCCACCGCAGATATTTTGGCGGATTTAGCCAGTAAAAAACGTCCCGATCAGCTAGTAGCCGGGTTTGCTGCTGAAACTGGCTCTTGGGAGCAGATTTTGCAGTTAGGGCAGGAAAAAGCGCGCCGCAAAGGTGCGGATATCATCTTCATTAACCAAGTGGGGGAAAGCGCCGGTTTTGGGGATGTAACTACGAAGGTCTGTGCAGTAGACCAACAGGGCAGGCAGATAGGACAGTTCGCGGGGGACAAAACTCAGGCGGCGACCCAGCTAGTGGCGCTGATTCGTGAGCAAGTACCGTGAATGACCAAATGCCGCGTTGGAGCGGCGCCGACCCTCTAGCCAAAATTCGTTCTCTCAAGCAGCAGGCGGTGGAAGACGGTCAGCAACAAGAACTTCTGTCTGTTCCCGACAAGCCCTTGGCGAAATGGGAAAACCAGGATCCGATTGCCACGGTTATTCCCGATACTCCCTTGTTTCATTTAGCTCAGGGTTTAGATTATACGGTTCCTGCCCGTTTGGTTAAGAAAGTCCAGCCCGGATGCCTGGTAAGTGTAAAAATTGGGGAGCAACTCGCCCATGGGTGGGTAAGGAGTATTCGCCCGGGGCAGCCGACTCAGAAACGATTACGCCCCATTAGTCGGGTACTCAGCCCCTATCCTTTAGTTTCTGCCGCCAGTTTTGAACTCGCAGACCAGGTAGCCTCCCGCTACGCCGGTAATCTTTCCCAGATTCTTACCCACGCGATTCCTCCTCGCCGCGCCGGAATTGAAAAAGAATTTTTCGCCTTCGAATGCGACAATTCCCCAGTTGAGAACAAACCGCAAGTTACAGCCGGGCTGAACGCCTCTTTTACCAAGTCGGAGCCGCTGATAGCCAACTACCTTTCCGGAAAAGAGCTTCTGGAATCACTGGGGAAAGCAAAAGCCTGTAAAGTGGTGTGGTCAGCGCTACCCGAACCCGATAAGTCCGCTCCTTTTAGCCAAATTTCCCAGCTGCTAGCGTCCTCCCTGAATGCTCCAGGCAGCTTACTCTGCCTGTTTCCTACCGGTCAGTTAGCTAAAGACTTCAGTTCCTACTGGAAAAACAATGCTCCCACAGGTGCGCCCTCAGCCCTGGAATATCACTTTGAGCTGGGAGCTAATGAACGTTATCGCTCCTTCTTGAAGTGCCGTTTTAACCAGCCGCGCCTGGTAGTAGGAACTCGTTCAGCCGTCTTTGCCCCTCTAAAGAAAGTATCTTTAGTACTGATTTGGGATGAGGGAGCCGAAAGCTATCAAGAAAAATCCGCTCCTTATTGGCATGTTCGGCAGGTGGGGATGTTACGTGCCGGAAATGAAAAATGTTCGCTGATTTTAGGGAGTTTTTCGCGATCACCACAGGCACAAGCTCTGGTAATGTCCTCTTGGGCTCACGAATTAACACCTCGCAAACAGCAAGTACAACTTCCGAAGATTTATACCCCCGAATATGAAGATCGCGATGACCCGACTATCGGGAGAGTGGGGCTATCTTCTACCGCCCTACAATTCTTGCATAACGCCCTAGAACACGGTCCGGTACTAATCCAGTCTCCCCGCAAAGGTGGTCGCCTCGGTTTGAGCTGTGCCAATTGCTTAGCGCCACTGCGTTGCCCGCAATGTTTCGGCAGGGTGCAGCAGGTGCGCGAAGAATTTATTTGTAACAGTTGCGGGCATCATTTTCAGTTTCGTTGCTCGCGTTGCGGTGGGCAAGTAACTAGGGCGGCAGCGCGCGGAAATACCCGCATTAGCGAAGAAATCGGGGCAGCTTTCCCTAAGATACCGGTGATTAATTGTGATGCTGATAATCCCTTACAGCGGATTAGCGCCGAGCCGGCACTAGTAGTGTCCACCACCGAGCAAGAACCGGTAGCTGAGGGGGGATATGCGGGCGCATTACTACTGGATACCGGGATGCTGCTGAGTCTAGATCAAATCTGGACAGCCGAAGAAGCCTTGCGTAGGTGGGCTAATGCTGCCGCCAAAGTAGCTCCCGGCGGCGGGGTAATGCTCAGTGGGGATCCGGGCCGGCGTTTAGCTTTGACTTTTAAACAGCGTGCCTTTAGCCAGTGGGCAAGTCAGGAACTGCAGGAGCGAGCAGAAGTAGGAATTCCCCCGACTGCGGTTTTGGCTACCATTCGCGCTGATCAGCTGACACTACGCAAAATCCAAGAGGTTGCCGACTTTGCGGATGCACAAGTGATTGGACCATCCCAAATAGGCGAACAGTTCCAGTTGCTAGTGCGTAGCCGACTCGATAAAGGCGAAGTGTTGCGTCAAGAATTACAGCGGATCCAAGCGGTGGCTTCCCGTAAAAAATGGGGCTCCCTTAAAGTCCAGGTAGATCCCTTGGAACTGTAATGTTACAGGTGATGAGAACACTTAACTGATAGGATTATTCCCATGCGTGTCTTATTTGCCGGTACCCCAGCTTCTGCAGTGCCAGTCCTGAAATATCTACTGGAATCTGAACATGAAGTGGTCGGAGTACTCACTCGCCGCCCTGCCCGCTCGGGTAGGGGGCGCAAGCTGTGTCCTTCTCCGGTAGCCCAAGCAGCGCAAGCAGCAGGAATCACCGTTTACACTCCCTCTTCTTTGAAGGACACGCAGCAGCGCCCGGATTTTGCAGCGCTCAATGCCGATGTGGCAGTAGTAGTAGCTTACGGGTTAATGATTCCCGAAGACCTACTCGATGTGTTTCCTCATGGCTGGCTTAACCTGCATTATTCGCTGCTTCCCAAATGGCGAGGTGCCTCCCCGGTGCAACATTCGCGCATGGCAGGGGAAGAAATCACCGGGGTCAGTATTTTCCGTATTGACGAGGGGATGGACACTGGACCGATTTATGCTGTCGATCCTATTCGGGTGGCTCCGCAAACTACCGCTGATTTACTATTGCAGCGCCTAACCGATACCGGAATTGGTTTATTACCCCACGTTCTGGGGGCTTTGGAGACTGGAAAGGCAAAAGCTCATCCGCAGGCTAGCGAGGGTGCCAGCTATGCGCCCCTGCTTACGAAGGCAGATGCCCAGATACCGTGGGAGAAAAGTGCCGAAGAGATAGCTAATCTAATTTGTGCATTTACTTCCCAGCCGGGGGCGTGGACATTGCTTCCCGATGGAAAACGGCTGAGTATCTATCCGGTCATCGAAATGAAGGATCATGACACCCTGCAGCCCGGTCAGGTGCTGGTCACTAAACATGAAATTACCGTGGGAACCGGCACTAATGATGTAAAACTTACCTTTGTTACCCCCGCTGGCAAACGGGAAATGGCTGCCGATGCTTGGGGTCGGGGGCAACACTATGGCGAAGAGTTCTATTTTGGTCTGCCCAGCCAAAATGAGGAGAACCAGTGCAAGTAGAGCGGGGGCAAAAGAAATACTCGACGCCGAAGTCACCTCGCCCTTACCGGCGGCGAGGACGAGGAAGTACTCGGGAGGAAAACCCGCAATGGCGTCCGCAAACTGACCGGGTACGCACCCTGGTTTTTCAGGTACTAATGTCAGTAGAAACTAAAGATGCTTATGCTAATCTGCTACTGCCTCCGCGGCTTACTCGCGCTCATCTTTCAGGGCGGGATGCGGCTTTCGCCACTGAACTTACCTACGGGACGCTGCGTGCTCAAGGTTACTATGACTGGTTAATTGACCAGTTTTCCTCCCGACCGGTATCTTCCCTAGAAAAAGCAGTATTAATTATTTTGCGGATGGGACTGCATCAGCTGCTAAATATGCGGGTACCTACGCATGCCGCGGTTAGCGAGTCGGTTAACCTTACTAAGCAGGAAGCTAATGAGGGGGCAGCCGGCCTGGTTAACGGGGTTTTGCGGCAAGTGGCGCGACTGGGAGAGGGCGAGCTGGAATCTCGTCTAAAGCGGCTTAGCCCCCAGCGCCGCCTCGCTATCAAATATTCGCATCCCGCCTGGATTATTGCCGCCTATCGTGTGGCGCTTAGCGAACAAGAAAAACTGGGGGCTCAAATACCTAGTGACGATGATTCTTTGGCGGCGCTGTTGGCAGAAAATAATCGCGCCCCCTATATCAACCTGGTAGCCAGACCGGGCCTGGTTGACCGGGAGGAACTTGCTGACGCAGTAGAAGAAAACGGACAGGACGTAGCCTATTCAACGCTGAGCCCTTGGGGATTGATTGTTTCCGGGGGTGACCCGGCTACTTTAGAGGCGGTCGCGTCAGGTCGCGCCGGGGTGGAAGATCAAGGATCCCAGTTGGTGGCGGGGCTAGCCACGCAATATCCCTTGGAAGGCAGGGATAAAATCTGGCTAGATTTGTGTGCCGGACCGGGTGGGAAAGCAGCTTTAATGGGAGCCTTGGGGCGCCAGCGGGGAGCACAGCTGATTGCTAATGAGATCAGTCCTCACCGGGCAAAACTGGTTGAGGACTCGGTTAAAGCCCTCGACAATGTACGGGTAGTACAAAAAGACGGTACCGAGTTTCCGTTGCGCGAGGGGGGATATGATCGGGTGCTAGTAGATGCGCCTTGTACGGGGTTGGGGGCGCTGCGCCGACACCCGGAGTCCCGTTACCGCTCCCGTAATGAAACCATTCCCGATATCACCGGGCTGCAGGCCAAGCTACTGCATCGTGCTATAGAGCTGTGTCGCCCCGGCGGTCTGGTTATTTATGCCACTTGTTCCCCTCACCCGGCAGAAACCACTTTCTTGGTGCAGCGGGTATTGCAAGAGCGCCCAGAGGCACATTTGGCGGACTTATCCGAAACTCTGCGGCAGTTAGTTGACGCTGAAACTTGGCCTGAAGGTTTGGGGTGCGCCCCGAAGTACCTGCAACTATGGCCTCATATCCATGCTTCGGACGCCATGTTTGCGGTGGTGATTACGAAAGAGCAGAAAGGAAACTGATTATGGACGTAACGATTTCTCCTTCTATTCTTAATTGCGACATTGCCAACCTAGCCAGCGAAATTGAAAAGGTTAGGAACGCCGATTATGCCCATGTAGACGTGATGGATAACCACTTTGTCCCTAATCTTTCCTGGGGGCTGCCGGTGGTGGAAGCGGTGATTCGCCAAGATATTTTGCCGGTGGATGCCCATTTGATGATTGAGGACGCTGATCGTTGGGCGCCAGCCTACGCGGAGGTCGGATGTGCCTCGGTTACATTTCATGCCGAGGCAGCGGTGGCGCCGATTCGTTTGGCACGCGAGATTCGCCGTCAAGGAGCAAAGGTGGGGATGGCATTGCGCCCGGCCACCGATATCACACCCTATATCGACTTGCTCCCAGAAATCGATATGTTGTTGGTAATGACGGTAGAGCCTGGCTTTGGGGGACAAAGTTTCTTAAAGTCTATGATGCCGAAAATTCGCCGTACCCGCGACGCGATTTCCGCAGCAAATCTACAGGTAGCAGTGCAGGTGGATGGGGGAATCAACCGCGAAACTATTTGTTTAGCAGCCGAAGCGGGGGCGAACGTATTTGTGGCTGGCTCGGCGGTTTATAAAGCTGAAGATGCCTATAGCGAGGTCGCAGCGCTGCGCCAGCTGGCTAAAGCTCACTGCTAAAACCGCTAGCGGTTCTGCTACTAGATACCGGCAATCTTCCTGATTTCTAGATAGTTTTCCGGCGGTAGTTGCTATCCGCAGTTGGAGCGGGAAGGCAAGATTTTTCAAAACCAACTAACCTTAAGGCTATGAAGAGTTTCGAAGAGTTATTTGCGGAGCTGCAGGAAAAGGCAGCTACCCGTCCGCAGGGTTCTGGCACCGTTAAAGAACTAGATGCTGGGGTGCACGCGATCGGGAAGAAAATCGTAGAAGAGGCGGCGGAAACCTGGATGGCCGCCGAATATGAAAGTCGTGATGATTTTTGTTTAGAGGTCTCCCAGCTGCTTTATCACGCCCAAGTGATGATGATTGCTAAAGGGGTCAGCCTTGAAGATGTCTACCGCAAACTCTAGGGGAAAAATGTTACGAATCGCGATTCCAAATAAAGGTGGTCTTTCGGAGCCGGCTATAAAATTGCTTTCTGAGGCTGGCTATCGCACCCGCCGGCGCGGGCGGGAACTCTATATCACTGATGAAAATAACCAGGTAGAGATATTTTTTCTGCGGCCTGCCGATATTGCCCAATACGTAGGCGCCGGATTTATTCAAGCCGGGATTACTGGCAGGGATTTGCTGGCGGACTCGGGGGTAAAAGCTAAAGAGCTGCTGCCGCTAGAGTTTGGAAAGTCCACTTTCCGCTTTGCGGCTCCCCAGGACACTATTAACACCATTGCCGATTTAGCGGGCAGACGTATCGCCACTTCCTTTGACCGAATCGTCCAGGATTATCTAGCGGGACAGCAGATAGAGGCGACTACGGTTCATCTCGAGGGGGCGGTAGAGTCTGCGGTACGCCTGGGAGTGGCGGATGCGATTGCGGATGTAGTGGAAACCGGAAATACTTTGCGCGCTGCTGGTTTAGAGGTTTTCGGGGAGCCGCTGATGAAATCAGAGGCGGTGTTAATCGCTAATCCCCAGGCATCCAATCCTGGGCTGGAAGTTTTAAAGCAGCGCTTAAAGGGAGTGCTTAATGCCCGCAACTATGTGTTGCTGGACTACAACGTGCATCGTGACCTGCTAGAGCAGGCAGTTCGCTATACGCCGGGAATATCTTCTCCCACGATTTCCTCCCTACAAGATAGCCACTGGTTGGCAGTACGTGCCATGTGTAAACGCTCTGAGGTTCACGGGGTAGTTGATACCCTCCACGCGTTAGGGGCAGAGGGGATTTTAGTTACCCAGTTACTGTCGGCCCGTATCTAAACGGCGGCAACCTAAACTTTGCAGGGGAGGGTACCACCCATCTAGGCAGGTAAGTTTTCACCAAGATAAGGTTTAAAGCATTTGCGCAGCTAGGCGCCCGGCAACCGCCGCTGCCAAGAAGGGTGCGGCATCTTCATCCAGGGAGCGACGCATAGTCGAAAGCCGTACCGGGCAGTGGCTTAATGCCTGGTAAAGACCAATGGTTGAACATTTTTGCACCCGGTGCCGAGAATTAATTTGTTTCACCTGTGATTCCACTACCTGTGTAAAGTCACTGGTTAAAAGCGGTTTTTGCCCTTCGCCCTCATCGGTAAATTCCGGAAGGGGGACTGTAAGGGGAACCGGAGTAAAACCGGAGAGAATCCGCAGGCTATGGTGGGATATCCCCTGGTGGCGGGAGCGTAAATCTGCTGCTGACATTCGCAGGGCGCAAATAGCTTTGCCACCTCCTAAAGCCGCTTGAGTTAAAAAGGCACCTAAATCGAAACCCGAGTAGCCATAGGGGGTGCCGGAACCGGCGTTCCCCGGGCCTTGTCCCATAATGGCGATATCAGCTTTTTGTACCTGGCGGGCAGCTAGCAGACCGGAAAAAGTGTTGATGGCTTCCAAGTCACCCCCGAAGGACTGACCGGCGGTAATCACCGCATCCAGCCATCCTTTCTCGCGCAGAGTGCTAATGTTGCGCGAGAAAAATGCCGGCAAAGCCCCGCCATCGGTATAAACATAGACGATCTTAGCTTGGGGGGTTCCCTGGCGGATTCCAGCGATTACTGCCGGGAGTTGGGAATGCAGATCGATGCCTACAACCGGCATTCCCTGCAAGCTTTCCGCCTGCCGCATCTGCTCATGGAAGGGAGATTCTTGTTCTTCGACAGCGGAAACCATGTATTGGCTGGGGGTATAGCGTGCTTTCATAATGTGACCGCCATGGGTGGGAAGCACATCTGCGGGTAGACGCCCACAAAGTGCGGTCACCACTGCAAACCCGCCGGTACCCAGGTTTTTTTGCAGGGGAGAGCAGTCGAAACGCACGGTTTCTCCCTCTTTGGCCTCCCCATTTAGGGCAGGATAATTCAAAGCGCGCAGGGTTTGTCCCTCTAAAAACTGTTTTGCTCCCACCGGGTGCGCGTTAATGTTTACCGTAAGTTCTTGTGTGACCTCAAAGTTGCGGACAGCTGCTATTTGTCCTTCCCGTAACATCATGTCTTTATTCTAGCTAAAGTCTGAGGGTGACCGCCGGGCGAATAAACAGGTAGGCTAAGAGTATGTATTGGTTGTTGGTAGCGCTATGGACGCTGGGGATTCTTGCGGCGATTATTTGCCCGATCGTAATGTTCATTTGGCTGTTTCGCAAAGCCAGTGCAACTTTCAAGGTTTTCGGGGATCAGGTAGAGACAGTAACCGCTCCCTTAGATAATCTGGGGGAGGCTTCGCCGCTTTCGGAGCTTCGTCCGGCGGGAGCCAGCGGTGATCCCCAAGTGTTGGCGCAGGCACGCCAAGTACGAGCTCAGGTGGCTGCAACTCGTCATACTCGCCGCTATGCCCGCCTCAACGCGGCCAAACAGCGCTGGGAGAAACTGGGGCTGGTGTAGGTGCCGCGTAGGCGTAAACGGAAAAAATCGGCCGCTACCGCGAATGCAAACGATTGGGAGTCTTTGTCCGCGGCTGAAAAATTGGCTACTTTCAAACGAAACCAGCTAGCCGGCGAGGCAGGAAGTTTCGCATCTCGTTTCGATTTTCCCTTTGATGATTTTCAACAACGTGCCTTGGCGGCTCTCGAGGGCGAAAAATCGGTTTTAGTAGCGGCTCCTACTGGATCCGGTAAAACTTTAGTGGGAGAGTTCGCACTTTTCTTAGCGTTAAAACGGGGGGTACGTGCTTTTTACACCACTCCGATTAAGGCGCTTTCTAACCAAAAGTTTCGGGATTTTTGCGCTGCCTACGGCAGCGAAAATGTGGGGCTTTTGACCGGGGACGTTTCGGTTAACCCGGCAGCCCCCCTAGTAGTAATGACTACCGAAGTCCTGCGGAACATGCTGTACCGCCGGGACGGACGCCTGGACGATTTAGAGTTTGTGGTTCTCGACGAGGTTCACTACCTGGCGGATCGATACCGCGGACCGGTGTGGGAAGAAGTGATTTTGCATCTAGATCCGGCGGTGAAGGTAATTGCCCTTTCGGCCACGGTTTCTAACGCGGAAGAATTCGGGCAATGGCTGCGTCAAGTGCGTGGAGATGTCGAAATTGTGGTTTCAGAGAAACGGCCGGTACCTCTCTACCAACACCTGCTGGTAGGGGGGCGACTATTCGACCTGGAAGTGAAAGCAGCGGGTGGTAAAACCAAACTTAACCCGGCGTTGTTGGCTGAAACCCGAAGCTCCCTGGGTCAGTCTCGGCGTGGTCACCACACTTCGTTGCCGGCGGCGGTAGGGGAGTTAAACGCTAAAGGACTGCTGCCCGCAATCGTCTTTATTTTTTCTCGCGCCCGCTGCTCGGACGGACAAAACCAACTGGTAGCTGCGGGAATTGACTTAACTAATGCGCAGGAAAAACGCCAGATTCAGGCCTGCCTCGATGAAATCAGTGAAAACATTCCTGCCGGTGACGTCTTTACTTTAGGATTCGACTCCCTATTTGCCGGGTTACTGCGGGGAATCGCGGTGCATCATGCCGGGTTGCTGCCGGTAGTTAAAGAAGCAGTCGAAAAAATGTTCGCTGCTGGTTTATTAAAAGTGGTTTTAGCCACCGAGACCTTGGCGTTAGGTATCAATATGCCGGCGCGTTCAGTAGTTATCGAGTCCTTGCGCAAATGGGACGGTCACGAGTTCGTCATGCTTTCGGCGGGGCAATATACTCAGTTGACCGGGAGAGCCGGGCGGCGCGGAATCGACACTCTAGGTCACGGAATCGTAGTCTTTCGCCCCGGTATGGATCCAGCTATGGTGGCAGCACTTGCCTCAAAGCGTACCTACCCGCTGAAATCGGCTTTTAGCCCTACCTATAACATGGCGGTTAATCTCCTAGAGCGCGGCTCCCTCGCAGAAACCCGCGATGTTTTGCGGCGGTCCTTTGCTCAGTTCCAGGCCGACCGTTCAGTAGTGGGTAAAGCGCAACAGGCAGCAGAAAAACAACGCATTGCCGATGAAATCGTGGCTACTAAAACTCTGGAATGTTCCTTTGGGGATATTTACGAGTATGTGCGGCTAAAAGGGGAGTTGGAGGCACGCGATGCTCACCGCGCCCAACTGCTTGCCCGCGAGCAGGCTCGGCGGCGCAGCGAACTTTTCAGTTCCCTAAAACGCGGCGATGTGTTGGCTTATCAAGATGGTCGCCGGGCGCGTCATGGGATTGTGATGAAAAAATCTAGTACCCGCACTGGGGAAATTACCCTGACGGTACTGGCTGATAACGCTAAGCTCCGTGAGTTTTCCAGTAATACCCTTAGTGGTGGTCTGGCTCTAGTGGGACAAATGTGGGTAAAAGACTACTCGGAACGTAAACCTCGTGATCGGCAACGACTGGCTTCTAAGCTGCGTACGGCTCTGAGCGAGGGGATATTTACCGACCCGGATCCCTCCGCTAAGACTCGCGCCCAGGCGGCGCCTGTTTCCGCAAAATCTGCAATTGCGAGCCGGAAAGACGGGGTGCAGCCACTTGACCTTAGAGGGCGGGAGTTAACAGAACTTAGTGAACTGGAGCTAACCGAGCTGATCGCATCGCACCCGGTAACCAACTGCCCGCATCTAAATAGCCATTTAAAGCAGGCTTCTCGTTGGGCGCGCCTGGAGCGGCAGGCTGCCCGGCTACGCAGGCGGGTTGATATTTCCGAGGGCGCCTTAGTAGATACTTTTGACCGAGTAGTTAAGGTTTTGACGAACTTAGGCTATCTGAACGCTCAAGGTGAAGTCAGTGAATCTGGGGCGGTTCTCTGCCGGATCTACAGCGAATATGATTTATTGCTCGCCCAATGTGTGCTAAAAAATGTTTTTGCGGGGCTAACTCCCGCGCAACTAGCGGCGGCTTGTTCTGCAGCCAGCTATGAAGCGCGGAGGGAGGAAACGGGAGCCCCGGTGCCTTCCCGGCTTAAATCGGTAGTTAGCCAGATTGAGCATTTGGCTACTGATCTGCGCCAACTGCAAACTAAGCTGAAAGCTCCCGAAATTCCGGAGTCATCTTCTGCACTGGTGACAGCCACTTACGCCTGGGCTCAAGGTAAACCGCTTTCGGTGGCTTTAGAGGCTGCCCCCCTAGAAGCCGGGGATTTTGTGCGAGCTATGAAACAGTTGCTTGATGTCTTGCGGCAACTTGAAATGGTAGCCAGCGTGGAAACTTCCGCTACCGCCCGAAAAGCCCAAAAATTAATTTTGCGCGGAGTAGTGGCATGGTCGGATCTGTAATCAAAGCCTTTTGGGCAGCGGCAGCGGCCGGGGTCATAGCGGCAGGATTGTTGCTGGCTTTCCCCTCTGCTTGGGGGTCATATTGGCTCAGCGCCTGGTTAGCTATGGGGCTGTGGCTACTGATTTTGCGGCGGGCGCGTCGGCGCTACGCCCTGGCAATTTCCGTCCTGGCTGCCCTGATATTTTTCTTAGTGCTGTTTCGTTGGGTATCTATTTCGCTTGGTTTTTCCACTCCCTGGATTGCTCTCGCCCTGTGTGAAACCTTGTTTTTAACCCTCTGGGCGGGTTCGGTACTGGCGGTGCGGCGCCTGACCAGTCCCGTATGGACTTTATGGACAGCGTTTTCTTTTGCTGGAATCGAGGCTTGGCGCGCCGCGTTTCCCTGGACGGGAATGCCTTGGGGAATGTTGGGATTCTCGCAGGTAGACAGCCCCTTAAAGGGATGGATACCGCTCTTAGGGGAAAATGGGATGGCTTTCCTAATGGTGGGGGTGCTGGCGGCGCTGGTTAGCGTCACCTGGAAAATCTCGATGCCTAATCTGGTAACTGCCGGTTTGGCGCTACTGGTGGTGATTGCCTCGGGTGCGGGACTGCCCACCCTCCCAACTTCAAATCATTCCCCAAAGCTGCAGGTTGCTGCTATGCAGGGGGGAGTTTCCTGGCCAATCGAATCTACTTATTCGCGCCCCGGCACTATTTTGGCAGGCCATTTAGCGCAGGCACGTAACAGTGATTTACACGGTACCCAAGTTATTTTTTGGGGTGAGCAAGCCGGCGATATTGACCCCCGCTCTGATGCTAACTGGGAAGCAGAACTGCAAACCTGGCAAGCCGGGCAGCAAATCCCCCTACTTTTTGGCACTTTGGTTTACCGAGAGAAAACTACCTCTAACCAGGTATTAAAGCTTCAGGACGGCAACATTTCGCAAGTGTATTCCAAACGGGAACCGGTACCTTTTGGAGAGTTTTTGCCCGCCCGCCCGCTAATCTCCAAGCTGTTTCCCGAGCAAGTGAAGATGCTCCCGCGTGATATGGTAGCGGGCAAAACCCCAGGTATTGCCCGGGTTGGTGATGCCCGGGTGGGGACAAATATCTGTTTTGAGGTGGCGCTAGATTCTCTGGTGCGCGACAGCGTCAACGCAGGGGCGAACCTGCTTTATTTCCCCACTAATAATTCTTCTTTCGGTTATTCCTATCAGTCCCTTCAGCAGTTGCAGATAGCCCGGTTTCGCGCCCTCGAGTATGACCGGTCTGCCGCGCAGGTTGCCGTGGGGGGCGTGAGCGCCCTAGTCAATCCGGAAGGTGAAGTTTTAGCACAATCTGGGCTTTTCCGTGCAGATACTTTAAGGGCAGCGCTGCCTTTGCGCGATACTCTTACCCTTCAGGCGCGTTTTGGTTCGGGGATAAACTCTTTCTTCCGCTTCGGGGTGCTAGTAGGGCTATTGCTAGTTGGGGGAGCTCTTATTTTCTTAAAGGTACAAAAACGTAGTTTCCAACATTCAGAAATAGCTGCCCGCAGCGGACGAAAAGCCGGCGCTAAAACTGGGCGAGGGCGCATACAGCACAGTTCAAAAAGAAAAGGAAAGAAATGACAGATACGGTAATCGCTATTCCCACCTATAACGAGGCGGAAACTATGCCGCATCAAGTGGCGAAACTGCGCCGAGAAATTCCACAGGCAGACTTGGTGATTGTAGATGATAACTCTCCCGATGGTACCGGACAGCTGGCAGAGCAGCTTGCTAGCAAAGATAGGGGAGTGAAGGTAGTACACCGGGCAGAAAAGGCCGGGCTAGGTCCAGCCTATTTGGAAGCGTTTTCTTGGGCGGCCGCTGCCGGATACACCTGGGTGGTACAGATGGATGCGGATGGTTCCCACCGGGTGCGTGATCTGAAAAAACTACTTGCGCGCCGTCTGTGGCCAAGTCAGCCGGATCTGGTGATTGGTTCTCGTTGGATTAGGGGAGGGCGCCTGCAGGGCTGGTCAAGGCTGAGGGAAGCGCTTTCGCGGGCGGGCAATGCCTATATTGGAGCCTGGCTGCGTCTAGGAATCGGGGATGCTACCGCCGGTTTCCGGGTTTACCGGTTAGACTTCCTTAGTCGCCTAGCGCTAGAAGATTTGGATTCACGGGGATATTGTTTCCAGATAGATATGACCCGCCGCGCGGTTAGAGCCGGGGGTAAAATCGTGGAAGTACCTATTACTTTTCAAGAACGCGCTGCTGGAGATTCTAAAATGTCCGCTGCCATAATTTTAGAAGCCCTAGCTAAAGTTACCCGTTGGGGACTAAATGACCTGTTCAAACCGTAATCATATAGACACTAATAGCCATTTATCCACCCCGAGCGCGGCACCAATAATCATGAAGCCCTCGCGGGGATTCGGGGGGGCAGAGTTTAGCCTAATCCGGTCAGTGACCTAGTGGTAGTGAACTCCGTCCATCAGCGCGCCGGAGTGAAGTACCTCTAGCTGCTCTTTTAATAGTTGCTGCAGTTCTTCTTCACTGCGGCGCTCCAAAAGCATATCCCAGTGGGTACGCTGGGGACGTACCGGTTTTGCGTCCTCTTCTACGGCAGGTTCTTCGTATTGCAGTTCTCCCATTTCCCCGCATTTACATTCCCATTCGGCGGGAGCGGGAACTTCGGCGGCAAAGGTCATGTGGAAACGGTGTCCCTGGGGGCATACATAGAGGCTTTCGCGCCTTTCCGCGAATACTACGCCATCCTCTGTTTCAAGGCTTTTTGAACCGATACTTGTTCCGCGTAGTGCGCGCTCTGCCATATTAAAACCCTTCCTCGCTGCCTATGCTAGCTACCCAGCAAATACCGCCCTATTCTAACAGGTGGCTTCGCAGAGTTCGAC
>ERZ1673752.3273-NODE-3273-length-15930-cov-28.365921_pt1 | contig 15930 bp, 14 predicted proteins | sample MGYA00580195_ERZ1673752 | MGnify/ENA primary metagenome ERZ1673752 (study PRJEB41218, sample SAMN15661744) | gut metagenome | host: Homo sapiens | place: Canada: London | collected 2015-08-20/2019-03-30 | study: EMG produced TPA metagenomics assembly of...
TATTGACGCCATTGGCGAAATTACCGGCGAAACCATTCGCGATAACGACATCCTCGGGCACATCTTCGCCAACTTCTGTATCGGCAAATAACCGCCGCCGCCCCATCCCCCTCTCTGCCACGCTCCACCATCTCTCTATCTTCCTCCATCCCCTCTATCATATCGTCCCAATCCTCTCCCTCAATCTACCCTATCTTTCTCTCTGCCACCTCCCGCACTCCCTCCCGAAACCTATATACCTTTCCCTTGAAACTTATATACATATCATTCGATAGGTATATACATTTGGCGCGAGAGGTATATACCTTTTGCGGAAAGACTTTCGCCGGAGGGATAAAGAACTATCTTCGAGCTGCTCCCAATGCACGTAAGTCTGGTCGGGGAAGAAGCATTTGTGCTACGCCTTCAAGGCAGATCTCAGTGTAAGCAATAACGATGTGCGATAACGCGAGCAATGTTCGCTACCGGCGAGTTGTATGCCCTCTGTATGCTCTAAAATAGGTATTTTTGCATCACGTGGGATGGTGCCCACAAATAAAGAGTGTTTTCAACGAGTGGGTCGGGGAGGATTCAACTCAAACAGATGTTCGGAAAGAAATGAGGCACCGGGCGAAGTTGCTCACAACGGCATACAACAGAGCATAATTATGGGAAAAACAGTAACAACATACTTAATTGATGGCGATCCAAAGGGCACTCGGTATGCCTTCATCAGCAATAAAATTTGCCAAATGTTTGTGGTGCCGCGCTCCAATCTCTCCTATTTGAATGAGCAGGAGAGATTGCAGAAACCGGCCTTCTACATACTATTAGGCGAGGATAGTGCTACAAAGCCCAAGGCATATATCGGTCAAACCGAAAGTTTCAGAGAGCGGGTAAAGGATCACGAAACTAAAAAGTCGTTCTGGCAAATGGCACTCGTCTTTGTGTCAAAGGATGAGGATATGACCAAAGTGGATGTACAGTATTTGGAGTACAAAGCCATCATCAGAGCAAAAGAAGCAAACAAATACATATTGGACGACAATAAACAGACGCCCAAAGCGCCCAATCTGCCCGAGCATCAACAAGATGCGATGGACGAATTCTTTGAGGATGTGATGTTCTTGACATCTTTCAATGGGTGCAATATCTTTGAAGTTCCGCAAGTTACGGAGAAACATCTTTTCTATATGAAAGGGAAAGAGTACAACGCAAAAGGCTTCTACGGAGCGGACGGATTCACCATCCTGAAGGGAAGTATTATAGCGAAACAAGCTGCAGCTTCCTTAAAATGGAAAGAACGAGAAAGGCTGATTGAGGACTATACTACTACTGAACAGGGCGTATTGGTACTTACGTCGGACAAAACATTCTCAAGTCCCAGTGCAGCAGCAGGTTTCTGTGGCGGATTTAGCGCTAACGGATGGTTGACTTGGAAAGATAAGGAGGGAAATACGCTGGACACTGTGTATCGCAAACAGTTAGAGTGAGTAAATTCCTATCAGAAAAACCTTGTAGCACCACCCGACTGAAAAGGAATACACCACTAACGTAACAGAATCCTCCTCTCCTCCCTCTTTCATTAAACGCACCTACTCAGAGACCATTTCGAGTAAATAGTTATTCAGAAATGAAATTATTTTTTTCTGTTGAGCTCCAAAGTATTTTAAATCCAATCCTGAACTCATCTTCAATTTTCAGCAGGAGTAGAATCAGTAACATGAGAAGGATGTAGTAGTTCTTGACATGGACTTGCACATCGTCACCTACAGGTATTGCTCCATGTGCATATTGGTTCCGGATAGCAGGACCATTGGTATATTTGTTGTTATTGAGATAATAAGAGAACAGATTCCGCTCAGATTCGCAAAGCAAATGGTCGTCCGTTTTTAGCAGACCTTTATTCTCCCATTTTTCTAATAATTCACGAACAGACTTATCATGATGCCAATACGAAACAACATGATTACGCCAAAGGCAACCAAGTATTTCAATTGCTGGTTTATCGTTAGGTCTTAATATTCCTTGCTCATCTGTCTTGATGTAACCACACGAGATTAAACTATCTATCCTATTCTTACGATTGTCTTTCTCATAAACCGAATATGGGACCTCGTATCTTGAGATAAAGTCATATAAATTGTGAATTCTTGTAGTATCAAATCCATCAACAACATGAAGGACTTCTGACGTTCGAAACAAAAGCATCATCGGTTCTAAAATCTCCAAGGGAGCCCCTTTGATTACGTAATACTTATTTTCAAAAAGACTTTTAGCATCTGTGGGTAGCAGTGGTTTTCCAAAAGAGAATAGTCTGGGATTTATATCTCCCTCTTCTACAAACAAGTTGTATTGTTTTGAAACTGAATCTATCTCTGGCAAAATAGTTCGACATTTAGCCACCCAGTCTGCATCTTCTGCTGGCAATGTTAGAGACAGTGAGGGATAGCCAAAGTCTTCTTTGAAATGATTCTCGTAGAAGTTTTTTACTAAGGATTCCAGTCTATGCCCCATTCCAGGAAGCACTCTCGAATATAGGTTACGAAGAAGTTGTTGAACAGACAACTTTGATTCATAAAATAGGCATCTTTGCCACGATCCATAAAAACCAAATCCAAAGCATCGGTTTCATAGTCCTTATTGACAAGGGTTATCAAACCATCCTCGCCAAGAAGAGCGAAAAGATTTCCAAAAACAAAAATCTTCTCTGTTTCGTTCAAGCCCTCAATATATTTCCAACTATGAATTTGCACGAATACATCTTTCCTCTGCTCTATTCTGGTTGGTGGAATATTATCATTTCTATCATACTCTACACCATACTCAATATGAATTGCAGTTGCTTTGTCAAACAACTGCTCATTCAGTCGCTTTTCCACATCGTGTGCAAGAAGTCTCGTTTGCGGAGTAAGAATAATCTGATCAGCATTGTCCTTTATCTGCATCACGAGCCTCACGTAGTTGATGTTGGGCTCATTTTGATTCAAGAAGTCTACAATAATCTGCTCCTTGTCGGTAGATGTCAGCGATGGCGGGAAGAAGTACGTCCTATCGTTATCATTTAAGCCACTGCGGGCATATTGATCTAAGAGGATATGAGCAGATAAGCCATTACTCATTATCTTACTCTTGAGATATGTCGCAAACTTGTTTACGATCCGTTCCTGTTGCAGAATCAGACGCAAGTTCCTATCTTCAGTAAGCACCTTGTCCAAAAAAGGCTCATCAAGCAAATCTAAAAGATTATAATTGGCGACTACCTCCCAGAATGATTCCGCATAGCTCCAGTCTATCATCTTGTAATAATCATATAGCGCTTCTTTTGGGATATGTTCTATATATTCCACAATAATTTCTGAGAAACTTTTTACCATTGATTTCAGACTATCAATGTAACTCTTCTTCCATTTTAAGAGGAAGTTGTCATGATCTATATATTTTTTGATGTGATAAAGCTCTAGAGCATCATTGATATCCTTAACGAAATTCAATGCATCAAAATTATTCATCAGTTCCTCTATTTCTTGAAGGTTCCAACCAACACTCAAATCGTATTGAGAATAGTAGTGAACTCTATATCTATCCATATTTGTTTCCTGAAATTATAACAACCGGTAATGCCTCACTTCCTTTCTAATGATACGATCGCTCTCTAACGATGAGTATCCTTTATCCATAGTAAATATACGGAATAGAGCTCAGCTGCGACGCTTTTCGGGTCAAATAGTTATGGACAATTGTTTTCCACAAGAATTTCGCTAAGGCGCTGGGAGCATAATATCGTGGGGAACCGGTGCCTGTTTGCGCATGTTGCTTCAGCGGAGTGGAGATCAATAGGTTTGGCTGCATTCCGATCCTTGGATACATATGCACGAGTGGAAAGTTAGAGCAGGACGAGGTCGGCTACGGCGGCAAAGAGGGTGCGCACTCGAGCACGGTCGCGCAGGTCGTTGGCAAAGAGGGCCACTATGTACTGCTTCCCCTTGTAATCGATGTAGCCGGCATAGCACTGTACACCGCGCATGGAGCCACTCTTGAGGAACGTGCGGTACGGCTTATTGCCGAGGAACCGCCGAACGGTGCCTTCGCTCCCCGCTTCGGGCAACGAGTAGAGGTACTCCTCAAAAAGCGGTACATCCTGCCGTATCATATAGCTCAGTAGTTGCGTCATATCGCCAGCCGTAAAGCGATTGGAGCGTGCCAATCCACTGCCGTCCGTCAGGCGGAAGTGGGGCGAAAAACGCATCCCCGCCTTCGTAAAGAGCTGCTTTTCGCAAGCTAATCCGGCAGCAACGGATGCCGGTAGGGCTTGCTGCGCTTGGTCGGCCTTACGCTTCGCTTCGTCGCGTGCAATTGCTTTCAGCAGAGCTTCGGCATAGTGGTTCAAACTGTGGTAATTGGTGGCGCGGAGCAGATTGCTCTTTGCCGGACCGTAATAGTGCCCGATGAGCCTTCCCGAAGCCATAGGAGCGGTGAAGCTCGCATAGGGTGCTTCCACTACCTCCACGCCGTGCGCTTGAAGCAGGTTGGTGAGGAAACGCGCCGCATAGAGCGGTGGATGGGGCATATCCGTACTGAGCGTTATGCGTGAGCGGTTACGCGGCACGCTCCCCTTGAGCGTACGCCGCTCCACGAGGGGTAGCCCGTCGCCCTCGGCAAAGCTTCCTTTTTGCGTGGTAGTGAGCCGGTTGTCCCACTCCACACCGGTGCGGAGCGGGTAGGTTTTCAGTAGCGATACGTCGTAGGTGCCACTGCCGCTTGAGAGCGTAAGATCGATCCAATTATCAAAGATATTGAATCCGTAAATGCCGTTGGCGTACCATTCGCCCCGATCCTCTCCCATCCAGAGCGGATTGAAGCCGAGGCTGTCGTACGCGGAAGCGATAATACCCACGGAGCCTTCGATCCGTTCGATATGGTGCGCGCGGAGCGATGCTAAAAGCGACTCCCTGAAGCGCGCACTGTCCGCCGGAAAGTACTTGGAGTAGAGAGAGGGATCGCCGCTCCCCACAAGCAATAAATCGCCGTACAGCGTAGTGCCCTTTACCTTACCGGTAATGCGGAAATCCGTTATAAAGGGGTATTCGTCCAAAAGGAGAGTTGCTGCGGCGGTGGTGAACAGTTTGGTGGTGGAAGCAGGTATCATGCTGCGCTCTGCTCCGTAGGCAAAGAGCGTTTCGCCACTCTCCGCCGCCGTGAGCATACAGCCGAACGATGCCACCCCCTTACGCTCCGCTTCAATGAGCAGGTTGCGCACCCTTTCCGCCTCATCGCGATTCACCTGAGCCGAAGAGGGCTCCGTTTGTGCCGCCGCGGAATAGGGACGCGCACCCAAAATCGATACTAAAGCGCAGAGCGCAAGCGTCCGTAAGACGCTAAATAGATGTAGATCATTCATAGTTGCAAAGTTAGTAAAACGCTACGCCACTAAGGAACTGCCTTGTTGGGCACTTCGTCCCCCACGGGGCGTAATAATTAGTTACGGATGCAAAGGTACAACGCGGCGCACCCCCCAAGTGTATTAAAGTGTATAGAAACGTATTAAACTGTATCGTAACGTATCCTAACGTATCGAAGTGTATCGAAACGTATTAAAGTGTATCGAAACGTATCGTAGTGTATTGTATATTGAGTTTATCGGAATTAATCGGATTAATTCCGATTAGTTCCGATTGATTCGGATTGGTTCCGATTGATTCGGATGGGTGCGGGTGGGTTCTGATTTGGGCGGATGGGTGCAGATGGGTGCAGGAGGGGGCGTGGTAGCGCGCTTTTCCGTATCTTTGGCAACGAAAAGAGAACGAAAGGGTATGACACAGCAAAACAGCGAAGCAAAAAGCTATCTGAAGCCGTTTATCTTTATGGTAGTGCTCATGGCACTCATCGGCTTTATCACCTCACTTAACCAGCAGTTTCAGGCACCGCTGAAGATCACTTTTCTACAGGGAGCGGCGGGATACGAAAATTCGCTATCCACGATGCTCAATTTTACCTTCTTTTTGGCGTATCTGCTGATTGGTCCGGTGGCATCGGGCTTCCTTAACCGTCACGGCTATCGCGCTACTCTTTTGCGCGGCATCCGCTTGGTGCTGTACGCGATGATTCTGTTCCTCTTATCCACACTATTGTTCCGATGGGTGGAAGCGGGGCGTACGCTGCCGGAAATGCTTAATCAGCTGCCCGTGGGCGGCATCACGTTACCGTTAAGCTTTTTTGTATTTGCCGTGGGGAGCTTTGTGTCCGGCTCGGGATTGGCATTCCTACAATCTGCCGTCAATCCGTACATCGTAGTGTGCAATGTGCCGCACACCACGGGCGTTACGCGACAGAACATCGGCGGCACGGCTAATTCGCTGATGAATACGCTCACGCCGCTGTTTGTCGCTTTTGTGGTGTTTAGTGGCAAAGAGCCGGAGGCGATGCAGGTTCAGGATATGATTTTCCCGTTTGCGGGCATTGTACTGCTGACCGCGTTGCTCTATTGGGGCGTGCAACAGGTTACGCTGCCGGATTTAACGGAAACGCGTCACGAGGACGATAACGTAAAGGGCGCTACGCTGCTCCAACGCTTTCCCCACCTCACGCTCGGCATCGTAGGGCTATTTATGTATGTAGGGTGCGAAGTGTGCATCGGAAGTAACATTATCCACTATGCGATGGGCGATTTGGGCGTGACCTACAAAACGGCAGCGATGTGGAGCATGCTCTATTGGTTAGGGATGCTTGTGGCGCGCTTCCTATCCAGCTTCCTATCCATGATTAAGGCGGAAACGCAGCTACTGACGGCAGCCGCGGCGGCGCTGCTCCTTGTGGTGCTGTCGATTGTACTGAAGGATGCGCGCTTTCTCATCGCGGTAGGGTTGTTCCACTCCGTGATGTGGGGCGCTGTGTATGCACTTGCGTTGGAGGGCGTGGGCAAGTATGCGGCACACGGCTCGGGCTATTTGCTGATGGGCGTTGTGGGTGGCGCAGTACTGCCGTTCCTACAAGGCATTTGGGCGGATGCCGCGCATTCGTGGGATGCCACCTGGTGGCTCGTGGTTCTGGGGGAAGCGTACTTGCTGTTCTACGCGCTTGCGGCACCCGGGCTGATCCGTCGCGAGCAGATCCACTAAGGAACAAAAGAGCCATACGAAATCCTCTTGCCGAAAGGTATATAGGTTTCGGTAGAGAGGTATATAGGTTTCAGTGGATAGGTATATACCTTTCCGACGAAATGTATATACCTATTGCGGAGGCGGTTCGGAGCGGTGCTACAGAAGGCTCGGATTGGGCAGACTGGTAGATACGATGTCCGTTTCGCGCACAGCCTTAATGGAAATGGGCATGTTATCGGAAGGCACCAACAGGGACGTAGCTTGCGAAAGAGTGAATACCTGCTTGTGGCGGTCCACAATGGCACATTCGCCGGAAACGGCGGTCAGTACGGCGCAGCTCTGCGCAAAGGGCGGCGCATACTTATCCAATTCGGTTTTAATCCACAGCCGCTCCATAACGAAATGTTTGGTGGAGAGCATCAGTGCGGCACTGTTAGGCAGCGAGCGGTAGGGAACGGCTCGCAGGCCGCTCTGGCTCAAATCGGCCACTTCAAGGGCTTCGTTCAGATGCAGCGCGCGTTTGCGCCCCTCTTTATCGGTGCGATCGTAGTCCCACAGCCGATAGGTCACTTCGGAGGGTTGCTGCACTTCCAACAGGAGCAAGCCCTTTCCGATGGCATGTATGGTGCCGGCGGGCACATTGAACACTTCGCCCTTGGCAGCGGTTACGTGATGGGTAAAATCGGATAGCCTGCCGTTGATGGCGTATTCCACCAGTTCGTGTGGCGATGTATCCTGCGCCAGCCCCAAAATGAGGTCGCTTCCCTCCTCGGCATCGATAATAAACCACGCTTCGTTCTTACCGATTGGCTTTCCGGAGCTCTTAGGTTGCTGCAAATCAGAGGGATGCACCTGCACGGAGAGCGCATCGGAAGCATCAATCAGTTTGATGAGCAGCGGGAACTTTTTACCATATTGCGCCAATAGGGTTTCGCCTAATATCTCTTTGGCATAGCGCTGCATCAGCTCGTTGAGCGAGGAGCCGTTCAGTGGCCCGCCGGAAACAACCGAGCACGCCTCGGTGAGTGGCGATATTTCCAAACTTTCCCCCACGTTAACCGCACCCGGTGTAATTCCTTTGGTGGTCAGTATTCGAGAACCACCCCACATAGTGGTGCGGAAAATAGGCTTAAATTCGAGTAAAGGCAGTATCATAAGGATGGCTGGTTATTCCTCTTTTTTGCGATTTGTGCGCATCATTCGGTCGCGACGGATTAGTACAAAGCAGAGCAGTACAGGGAGCAGCAGCGAAGCCGCATAAGTGCAGATAAACTTCAGATCGGGCGTTACTTTCCGATACAATAGTGCGTATAGGCCAACGGCAAGCGCCCACAGAAACAGAATACCACACAAAATGTAGCGGCGGTACGGCTTTGGGGGTTGAGAGGATGCGTTCTGTGCAGGCATATCTTGCTGTTAATTAGGCTAATCGTGGTGATAGGGCAGATGTTCCACTATGGTAATGGCGCGGTACATTTGCTCCATAGCAATGAGACGTACCATCTGATGCGTAAATGTGAGCTTGCTGAGCGAAAGCCGCTCGGGGACAGCCTGATAAACGCGTTCGTCAAACCCGAAAGCGCCTCCTACAATCCAGGTCCAACATTTTACCGATGAAGCGAGCTGTGTAGCGAGCAAATCGGATAATTGTCGGCTGGTATAGGTTTTACCGTTCTCGTCCAACAGGAGGGGTTTATCATCGGTTGTGAGCCGATTAAGGATACGTTCCGCCTCCCACGCCTTAACCTTAGCTTCGTTGCCACCGGTAAGGCGGTGCGGCGCATCGGGTATCACCTCCACGCTGAAGGGCATCCGTTGCCGGATACGATGCTGATAATCGTCCATCAGTTGCTGCAAAGCGCGCTCTTTGGTAGTGCCCACCACGATTAACTTTAGGCGCATAGCCCGTTAGTTAGAAAGGTAGGTCGTCTCCTTCCTGCTGCGGAAATTGGTTCTGATCGGTCGATTGCGGCATTTGGTTGTATCCGGCGGTGGCAGGATTGGCAAAGTTGCCGCCCTGATTGCCGTAATTTTGCGCGTAACCTTGGTCAGCAGGAGCCTGAGGTTGCGGAGCGTTTGGCGCAAAGTTAGGGTCGGAAGCGTTCTGCAATTGGATCTTATCGATTCGGTATCCGTTCACGTTGGTGTACCACCGCCCATTGAATTCGCGGCTTTCGATATCCACTCCCACGCGTACTTCGTCACCTTCGGCAATTTGGAACTGATCCACGCGATCGCCGAATAGGGTGATGCATACGTTACGATCGTAGTTGCCGGACTTCGTTTGGAGTATAAACTCCTGCTTGCGCCAGCTGTTTCCGCTTTTACTTACGCCTTCCACTTCGGGAAGGATTTGAACAATGCGTCCTTGAATATCCATATATTTTAGAGTTTGTTGTTAATTCTGTATTGATATATCGGGTAGTTTAGTTTGTTTTGAAGCCGATTATGTGCCGAACTTCGCGTATGGTAGGGGCAACGGCGGCGCGCGCTTTTTCGGCACCTTCGCTAGCTACGCGGGAAAGCAGCTCTTTATCGCGGCTAATTTCCGAGATACGCTCGCGAATGGGTGCTGTTTTGCGCACAATGTCGGCTGCGAGCTGCTTTTTCAGCTCACCGTATCGGATGGAACAATCGTTGTAGGCAGCGAGGAAGTGCTGATATGTATCCTCATCGGAAGCGATTTTCAGCATCGTGAATAGGTTCGCTATGGGCTCCGCCATAGGGCTGTTGGGCTCCGTGGGGCCGCTATCGGTAACGGCGCGCATCACTTTTTTGGTAATGGTCTTTTCGTCGTCGGCAAGATAGATGGCATTTCCTTCGCTTTTGCCCATTTTGCCCGAGCCGTCCAAGCCCGGTATTTTGAGCGCTTTACCGAAGGAGAAGGAGGCAGGTTCGGGGAAAAACTCCACACCGTATATCGTATTGAACCGTCGCGCATAGCGCCGTGCCATCTCCATATTCTGTTCCTGATCCTTACCCACGGGCACCTTTACCGCTTTGTGTAGCAGGATATCGGCAGCCATCAGGGTGGGATAGGTGAGCAACCCGGCATTTACGTTATCCGGTTGCTTACGTGCCTTTTCCTTAAAGGTAGTGGTGCGCTGAAGTTCCCCCAAATAGGCATTCATATTGAGGTACAGATAGAGCTCCAACACCTCGGGCACGTCACTTTGCCGATAGATAATGGATTTATCCGGATCGATGCCGCACGCCAAATACTCGGCAAGGATGGTATCGGCGCTCTCGATGATGTTGCCGGGATGCGGGTGCGTTGTCAGCGAATGCCAGTCGGCAATGAAAAAGCGGCAGTCGTACTGCTCCTGCATCTTTACAAAGTTTACCACCGCTCCGTACAGATTGCCCAAGTGTAAATGCCCCGTGGGGCGAATACCGCTGACTACTATTTCCATCGTTCTATTTTCTATCTTAACGTGACAAAGTTAGGTAAACTTGCGCTACATAGCAAGTACACCGGCAAAGAGCAGCCGGCAACAACCCCGTAGCGGGAGAAAGGCGCGAAAATATGTATATAAGTTTCGGATGATAGGTATATAGGTATTGGGCAAAAGGTATATACCTTTCGAGGGAAACTTATATACCTTTTGCCGAGGGGGGTGCTTACAGGTCGTCCTCAATGGAGGAACTCTTTGCGTAGGCGGAGGGTCTGGCTTCGAAGAAGTCCGTCTTAATCAGGTTGGGGTTACTGTAGCGCGATACCCACTTCATGCTTTCGGGCTCTGTTTCGTGCCCCGGGAAGAGCACGCTGAAGCCTAAGTCGGTGGAGCGTTCATTGGCAAGCCACATAATATAATCGCTGACCATCGATTCGTTCAGCCCTTCGATGTCGTTACCGATCACATATTTTCCCCAGGCAATTTCCTGCAAAGCGCCTTCGGTAATCATCTCTTCGAAGTGTTTTACCGCTTCGGGCGTGAAGAGCTGCGGTTCCTCCGCCTGCATCTCCTTAATCATCGAGCGGAAGAGCCACAGATGCGTGTTTTCGTCGCGGTTGATGTAGCGTATTTCCTGTACCGATCCGGGCATTTTGCCGATGCGTCCCAAATTGTAGAAAAACATAAAGCCGGAGTAAAAATAGACCCCTTCCAATATGTAATTGGCTACCATTGTTTCCAGCATACGTTCGGGCGTTTTGTCCTTTTGGAAGGCATTGTAGATGTCGCCGATGAACTTATTGCGGCGGAGCAGGTGCTCGTCGTCGCGCCACTGATAGAGGATATCGTTGCGTTCCTCGGGCGAGCAGATGGTATCCAGCATATAGCTGTAGCTCTGCGAGTGAACCGCTTCCTGAAACGCCTGTATCGTAAGGCAGAGATTTACCTCATTGGCGGTGACGTACTCCCCTACATTAGGCAGATTGGCGGTTTGCAAGCTATCGAGAAAAATGAGGAATGAGAGGATTTTATCATACGCTCTTTTCTCCGGAGCGGTAAGAATGCGGTAATCCTTTACATCCTGACTGAGATTGATCTCCTCCGGTATCCAAAAGTTATTCATCGCCGTGCGGTACCAGTTCGATACCCAGCGGTATTTGATGTTGTTAAAGTCGTTGAGATTAGTAGTATTGCCGTTAATCAGCCTACGTTTGGAGAGCTCAATATCTCCGTTCTCGTTAAAGAGTGCTTTCTTCTTTAATGCCATAAACATGCTGTTTGTTAAAGGTTTTTGTTACGAAGCGCAGGTTTCGCATTCCTCTACTTCGAGCGAAAGACTGCGTACATAGTAGAGCGACTTAACACCTCCGTGCCAGGCACGTAGGTAAAGATCGCGTATGCCGCTGAAGGAAATCTGCTGCGTGATATAAAGATTGACGGATTGCGCCTGATCGATGTGGCGGCTACGTAAGGAAGCAGCGTCCACAACCCAGTTCTGATCAATCTGATGTGCCGTTTTGTATAGCCAAAACGTTTTGTCGGATAACTCAGGAGCTACACGCGGAACGATGGCTCCCTTCTTCTCTTCGAGGAAGAAACGATTCATCACCGGATCAACTCCTGCCGTAGTTCCGGCAATAATGCCCGTACTGCTGGTGGGCGCAATCGCCATCAAATAGCCGTTACGCATACCGTTTTGCGCCACTTCGTGTGCCAAAGTGTTCCATTCGCTCCCTTCGTATCGGCGTTTTGTAAAGTAGGCACCGGTTTGCCAATCGCTTCCTTCGAAGCGTTCGTAGCACCCTTTTTCCTTGGCAAGACGCATGGAAGCCGATACGGCATGGTAGTTTATGCGCTCAAAGAGCCGGTCCATATAGCGCAGATGTTCCTCGCTTTCCCAGGGAATGCCCTTTTTGGCGAGCAGATGGTGGTATCCGCTTGTGCCCAAGCCGATAGGACGCATTTTCATGTTGGTGATACGTGCATACGGAACCGGATAGTAATTCAGGTCGATTACGTTGTCCAATGCGCGCACAACCGTATTGATTGTTTCGCCTAATTCCGTATCGTTGTCGCAATCGATATTGCCCAAAACGAGCGAAGCAAGGTTGCAAACGACAAAATCACCGGGGATGGTCTTTTCCACTACTATTGTTTCGCCCTCTTCGCTCTCAACGGTTATCTGCTTAAGTTTAATCTCGCTTTGGTTTTGCGCTATTTCGCTACAGAGGTTGGAGCAGTAGATCATGCCGCAATGTCCGTTGGGATTCATGCGGTTTACCGTATCGCGGTTGAAAATGAAGGGGGTACCCGTTTCCACGGCACTCTTAACAATGAGCCGAAGCATATCCTTCAGCACCATACTTCTCTTGGGGATTCGTTCGTCGGCAACGCAATCCAAATAGCGTTTTTCCCATTCTTCGCCCCAATAGTCCTCCAAGCAGTAGCCCTTTACGGTAGCCACTTCGTGAGGGCATAGCATATACCACACGCCGTTGGGGTCTGCTTCGAGTTGACGCCAGAAGTAATCCGGCACGCAAATACCGGGGAAAACGTCGTGCGCTTTCATACGATCGTCGCCGTTGTTCGTTCGGATTTGGAGGAACTCGGGCATATCGCGGTGCCACAAATCCAAGTATAGCGCCACCGAGCCCTGTCGAACGCCCAATTGGTCTACAGCCACGGCGGTATCGTTTGCCAGCTTAATCCACTTCAGTACGCCGCCGGCAACGCCCTTAAAGCCACGTATATCGCTGCCCACGGCACGCACTTTGCCGATATAAATACCCATACCGCCGCCATACTTGCTCACTTGCGCAAAGTTGTTGATTGTTCGGTAGATGCCGATCAGGTTATCCGGCATCACGTCGATAAAGCAACTGGAGAGCTGATCCAATGGTTTGCGTGCATTGCTCATTGTGGGCGTGGCCATCGTCACCTTTAGCGTGGAGAGCGTATCGTAGATGCGTTTGGCCCATTCGATGCGTTTTTCGCCTTCCGGCATAGCCAAGTGCATAGCGATACCCATAAACATCTCCTCGGGACGCTCCAAAACAACGCCTTCGCCGTTACGTATCAGGTAGCGCATCTCCACCAAATGCAAGCCGCTGTAAGTAAAGAGCCGGTTACGCAGCGGTTGGAGCGCCTTTTCCAACTCATCTACGTCTTCGCGCGTGTAGTGTTCCAATATGTAAGCTCCGTACAAGCCCGCACGCGTCAGATAGCTGATTTTATCGTAAAAGGAGTAGATATCGCGCTTCGCTTCCTCCGCCACCAGGCGCTCTTCCATCCGAAGGGCGAGCAGCCTGCCCGCGATGTAGTCCCACTTGGGAGCTTCCGGCGAAATCAGCTCTACGGCAGCCTTGATCAGCAGCGACAGTACGTCCGCTTCATCCTTGTAAAACGAAGCGAACTTAGCGCCCAAAAGGGAGAGCGAATAGCCCGTTTCGGGGTACTCTTCGCGAAGCTCTTTCAACAGCGATATAACGCGCTCATCCTTTACGTAGCGACGGAATTTATCAATCTCCTCACGCGCCTCGCCGTGCTTGGTGCGGTACAGGATGTACGCCTTGGCAACTTTGAAGTGCCGGTGCGCCATAAGCGCCGTTTCCACTATATCCTGAACCTCCTCGACCCCGATCGTTTGGCGATCCCCTATCTGGGTTAGAATATCCCGCTCGAGAGCATCCAATTCGTCGGTCCGAACCGAGCTGCCGGTAGCTCCGAAGGCTCGGCTGATGGCACTGCGTATTTTTTCCGGAGCGAACGGCTCCTGTTGCTTGTTGCGCTTAACAATTTGCATAGTTTGTACGGTTTTGTTCTCTTTTTGCTCCCTGCAAAGATACGCAATAGAACCCGGAGAATCATTACGCAGAACGATGAACCGCCACGCTTCCCCCAGAGCAAATGCCGCACAGCTCCCTGCGTATCCGCACGCCCCTGTCTACCTGCACCCTCGCCCCACCGATCACCCTCTGCCACCCCTCTGTTACTCCTCGACATCCCCTACGTACCCGCCCGATCCTTCCTACGTAGCTTCTCAATCTTTTCTACGAAGGAACTTAACCATTTGTACGTACCTATTCGATAAATCCTTTTAATGATTTATACAAATCGTTTAAACGATTTGTACGCGTACTTTAAAGGATTTGTACAAATCCTTTAAACAATTTATAGCATATCTCTACAGCTACGGTTGAGAAGCTACGTAGAAACAGTTGAGCTTGTACGTAGAAACGGTTGCGCACCTACGTACAAGGGAGGGTAAAGGTGAGCTGCCGTTGGGGTATAGATGTAGTGGAGGCAGTGGGCAGGGGCGGAGCGGCAGGGGTAAAGGTACGCTGCCGTGGGGGCGGAGGTGTAGTGGAGGCAGTGGGCAGGGGCGGAGCGGCAGGGACGGAGGTGCGCTGCGGTGGGGGCGTAGATGTAGTGGAGGGAGGGGGTAGGGGCGTAGGTATGGTGGAGCGAGGGGGCAGGTCCGCCACCGCGGTGGCGGAAGTACGTTGGTGGAGTGGTACATGTAGGCAAATTCAAGGGCGCAGGTTTGGTTACGTGGCGGCGTGGGTGCGCTGCGGTGGTGGCGCAAGTACGTATAAGTTAGGGTAAAGGTGCGCTACGGGGGTGACGTAGATGTAGTGGAGGAAGGGGGCAGGGGCGCTGCCGTGGTGGCGTGGGTATGGTTAGGGGCGAGCGTGGGGGTACAGTGGCGGGGGCAGGTGAGGGGAGATGGCGGGCGGTATGTTCGTGGGAGGGTATCTGAATTTATCGGAACTTATCAGAATTTATCGGAGGAAATCGGATGGGTTCGGATAAGCTCTGATGGACTCCGATAAGTTCCGATAAACTCTGACAGGGAAGGGGTTACGGCACAAGTACGTATAAGCAAGGGCGAAGGTGCGCTGCCGTGGGGGCGCAAGTTTGGTTAAGTGTAGGCGTTGGTATGCAAGGGTAGGGGCGTGGGTGTGCTGGGGTGGTGGCGCAAGTACGCTGGTGCGGATACGTATGTATGCTAACGCGCGGGCATATATACGCAAGTACGCAGGCAAAGGTGCGCTGGGGTGGGGGCGCAAGTTTGGTTAAGTGTAGGCGTGGGTATGCAAGGGTAGGGGCGTGGGTGTGCTGGGGTGGTGGCGCAAGTACGCTGGTGCAGATACGTATGTATGCTAACGCGTGGGCATATATACGCAAGTACGTGAGCAAAGGTGCGCTACCGTGGGGCGGAGGGGTGCAACCGTGGGGACGGAGGTAGGCAAATGCGGGGGCGTGCCGTAAGCTCTGAGGAGCTAAATGTCGGGGAGTGGAGCGAGTCAGTAGGTGAGCAACCCGAAGCGATGTATGGAGGGGAGCGGGTCAGTAGGTGAGTAACCCGAAGCGATGTATGGAGGGGAGCGGTTGCTTCTTTAGTTCGTTGTAGATTTCGAGGCAGGAAACGGCATCCAAAGCGGCATAGGCGAGCG
>ERZ1673752.3283-NODE-3283-length-15892-cov-4.590200_pt1 | contig 15892 bp, 12 predicted proteins | sample MGYA00580195_ERZ1673752 | MGnify/ENA primary metagenome ERZ1673752 (study PRJEB41218, sample SAMN15661744) | gut metagenome | host: Homo sapiens | place: Canada: London | collected 2015-08-20/2019-03-30 | study: EMG produced TPA metagenomics assembly of...
TTCTTGGTGGGTATTGCAAGAACGAGCGGCAGATGTGCGTATATAGTTGATACCTTTATTAAAGGCGTTAAAGAAAATAATGATGATATTGAAATTAAAAAATATAACGTATCAACATCAAAAATCAATTTTTGCCTTGGTTGTAAGGAATGTTATAAAAACGGAGAGTGCGTTCAAAATGACGATGTCCAGATAATAGTTGACGATATTCTTTCCTCCGATATTTTGTTTATTGCAACTCCGTCTTATTGGGCAGATGTTCCCGGTCAGCTAAAAACCTTTTTTGACAGGAACACACCGTTCGGCAATACAAATGAGAAAAGAATAAAATTTTCAAAACGGGGCGCAAAGGGTATCGGGATAGCAATCCGTGCCGGTAAAAATGAAAAAGAAAATACATTGATACTTGATTTTATCGACCATTATTACGGTCATCTTGATATTGAACCTGCTTGCAGAATTTCAATATGCGAAACCGATTCCCTGAACGACTTGAAGGAAAAACATATTGATAAAATAAATCAGGTATACGATATCGGAAAAAATATAAAACACTTATAAAACACCCAGGCTCTCCTTTAATTTTATAAAGGGGAGCTGTAATGTTTTTTATTCGATTTTATAATAGTTTTTTGAACCTTTTAAATGTATTTTGCGTCTATATAATTGAAACCGGTTTTAATAAAACGAGGAGGTGAATATATGAATTTTGAAAAACTGCTTGATGATAATAAATGTGTTGTTGAAAGATTTGTTAATTTTCGTGTTTTAAACAATGAAGATGCAAAGGATATTTTGCAGGAAACATATTTGACTGCATATCAAAAATTAAATTGTTTAAATGATGAAAAACGATTTAAAAGTTGGATTATCAAAATAGCAAAAAATAAATGCAATGATTATTACAGAAAGCAAAATCTCGATTTTGTCAGTGATTATGATTTAGATTTGTGTGCCTCAAAATCAGGAATAAACGAGCGCTTTGAACTGATTGAAATTATAAATTCATTAAAAGATAATGAACGGGAAATTTTAAATTTATATTATTTTGCGGGTTATTCTCAATCGGATATTTCAAAAATGCTGAATATTCCTATCGGTACGGTTAAAAGCAGACTTTATAATGCAAGAAATAATTTTAAAAAAGAATATATGCCTAATTTGAAAGGAGAAATCAATATGGGTTTACCTGATATTTTACCTGAATACAGAATTACAAGGCTTGATAAAGAGCCGTTTGCAGTAAAATGTGACGAGCTGATGGGATGGCTGATTATCCCTAAATTAAATGAAAAACTTGAATGGGCTTTGTATGATTTTACAAGTAAAAAGCAAACAGAAAAAGTTAAACTTGAAGTTGTCGGAAAAGCTGTTGTACACGATATTGAAGGAGTTGAAATAGTTGCAAATCAATATAATTCAAGTTGCAAAACAAATAAGTATTTTCAAAGAAAGTTTGTAGCACAATTAACAGATACACATTGTCGTTTCCTTGCAGAAAGTCATAAGATAAATGATGTAAACTGTTTTTATACCTTTTTAGATGACAACGAATTCACAAAGAATTGGGGATACGGTGATGATAATTGCGGTAAAGAAACTAATTTATCACAAAAAGGCATTGTGAAAAGAAACGGTGACAATATTATTTCAATTACAAAAGCTATGGACATCGTCGGAAGATATATTGTTGAAATCAACGGTAAGACTTATGATACGGTTTGCCTTATTGATGTTGAAACATATGATGACAATGTTGTTACGCAACAATATATCGACCAAAATGGCAGAACGGTTTTATGGCGAAGATTTAATGCAAATGATTATAAATTTGAAAAATATAATCAATTGTGGAGTGAAAAATTGCCTAATAATGAAAAAATAAAAGTTAATGATAAAATATATGTTCATTGGTATGATTGTATCAGCAGTTATATTATGAAATAAAAATAGCCGAGGTTCACGATAATGTGAGCCTCGGCTGTTTTTCATTTTTTTAATCTGTTTGTTATTTTTTGAGTGTTGTAATATATTTCTTCCTTATCAATATTTACAAATTCACCGTTTTCATAAAGGATTTTTCCGTTAATCATTGTCATTTTAACATCATCTTTTGAACCTGAATAAACAAGATTTTTAGTGATGTTGTTAATAGGCTGCATATTCGGCCTTTCAAGGTCAATTATCATCAAATCGGCAAGCTTGCCCTCGGCAATGCAGTCGCAATCGGTAAGCCCCATACATTTTGCAGAACCTGATGTTGCCGCTTTTAGTATTTCGTTTGCATCCATAGCGGCGGCATCATTATATTTGAGCTTTTGCAGTACGCTTATTAAATACATTTCTCTAAACATATCAAGTGCATTGTTGGAACTCGGCCCATCTGTTCCAACTGCTAAATTTATGCCCATATTACTCATTTTTTGAACATCGCATATGCCCGATGCAAGCTTGGAATTTGAGCCGGCATTTATTATTGCCCAAAGTCCTCGTTTCTTGTAAATTTGTAAATCATTACCACTGAGCCATACGCTGTGGTATCCGCCGCCGCCCCAGTTCCATAATCCTATTTCTTCAAAAAGTTCTGTCGGTGTTTTGCCATATCTTTCAATGCAACCCTCGACCTCACTTTTTGTTTCACTTGAATGTGTGAAAACAGGTGCTTTATATTTTTGTGCAAGTTCGCTTATGCCTTCAAGTATTTCTCTTTTTGTTGTATATTCAGCGTGAAAGCCAAGCCGGTAGCTGATAAGTTCATTATAATTGTTGTATGTTTTGTAGTATTCTTCAAGCTTTTCTACCGATTCTTTAAAATTATTTACAGCGCCGCACATTACTGTCCTGAAGCCGAAGTCAACGCTTGCTCTTGCCATACTTTCGGGAAAATAGTACATATCAAAGCAAGCACTTGTTCCGCTTGTTAAATATTCCAAAAAAGCAAGTTTTGAAAGGTGATATATATCCTCACTTTCAAGCTTTGCTTCAATCGGAAAAATCTTTTCGTTTAACCATCTGTCAAGCGGCAAATCATCACTGTAACTTCTGCCGAAAGTCATAGCACTGTGGGTGTGTGCATTTTTAAATGTAGGCATAAGCAAATTACCGTTTAAATTGATTTCACGCTCAAATTTTTCACCTTTTTTTTCAGGGCCTACATATACTATTTTGTTCTTATCCACCCATACTTCATCAGTTGTTATATCAAAATTATTATTAAGCGTTAATACTTTTCCGCCGAAAAATCTAATCATTTGAGTAACTCCTTTAAGCTTTTATCAAATGGTGCTTTGGCAATCCCTTTATCTGTAATTATCGCAGTTATTAAAGAATTGTCCGTAACATCAAATGCCGGGTTTAAGCATTTTGTTTCATTAAGCGCAGTCGGTTTTTTAAAATATTTCTTCTTTATTTCGTCACCGTCGCGCATTTCAATTTTTATGTCTTTTCCCGTTTTGCAGTTGAAATCTACTGTTGAATACGGGCCTAAAACATAAAAAGGTATATTATAATATTTTGCAAGTACTGCCACACTGCTTGTGCCTATTTTATTTGCCACATCACCGTTTGCCGCAACCCTGTCACAGCCTACCAATACTGCGTTTATAAGCCCTTCTTTCATTACATATCCTGCCATGTTATCACAAATGACGGTGACATCAATTCCTGCTTTTTCAAGCTCATATGATGTTAATCTTGCGCCCTGCAAAAGTGGCCTTGTTTCATCTGAATATACTTTGAAATTGTATCCTTTTTCCTTGCCCAAAATGAGCGGACCAAGCCCTGTGCCGTATTTGCTTGTGGCAAGTTCTCCTGCATTGCAATGAGTCAGTACTCCGTCACCGTCATTTAAAAGAGATAAACCGTACTCGCTTATTTTTCTGCACATTTCAATATCTTCGTTATGTATGTCAATCGCTTCTTGAATAAGGTCTTTACCGCTTTCGTAAGCTGCAATAATCCTTTGAGTTGCCCAGCTTAAATTTACTGCTGTCGGGCGTGAAGAATCCAAATATTCTTTTAATTTATATATATCATTATTTTTTGAAAAAAGAGCCATTGAGTAGCCTGCAAAAATACCTATTGCAGGCGCACCTCTTACAGCCAAAGTTTGTATAGCTTCGTATGCGTCTTCTTTATTTTTGATTTCAATCCATTTTTCTTCATTCGGCAATAATCTTTGGTCAAGAATAAACAGCTTGCCGTTTTTATAATGTAAATTTTCCATAATTGTTCCTTTTACTTAAAAATATATCCTTATTATAATGTTTTTTATTTTTTAAATCAATATTGCTATTGCAATATTTAAATTTATTTGTTATTATATTTAAGTACTTATTTGGAACATTTTTCTTTTATTGGAGGAAAGCTATGAAAAAGGCAATTTCTGTGCTTCTTTGTGTTGTACTTGTTGTAAGCAGCATTTTTGCTATGGCAGGCTGTACAAAGCAAAAACAAATAACTAATGATATTGTACTTATTACTGATGGCGGTACCGTCAGTGATGAAGGTTACAATCAAAGTGCTTGGGACGGTATAAATTCTTACGCAAGCGAAAACGGTATGTCAGCCCGCTATTATCAACCTGTGCTTGATGAAAACGGCGAGCTTACATCGGATAATGTTGATAAATATGTTAAACTTGCCCAGGATAACGGTGCTAAATATGTTATTCTTCCGGGTGAAAAATTTGAAGTTATTGCTTATGAAATTGCAAATACATATCCTGAAATCAATTTCGTTTTAGTTGACGGTATTCCTCATTCGGCAAGTGATAAAACTGACCATTTTGTAAAAAATGTAATGTGTGTTTCATTTGACAATCTTCAAAGCGGTTACCTTGCAGGTTACATTGCAGTTAAAACGGGTAATACACAGCTTGGCTATTTTGGCCAGTATAACAGCAAAAATTCATCTAATTACGGTGCAGGCTTTGCACAGGGCGCAGCAGCTGCGGCTGATGAACTCGGTATTCCTGTAACACTTGATTGGGCAGATTATGATTCACCGCTTCTTAGTTATGATTATAGCTTTACTCTTACTGCATGTTATAAAAAAATATCAGAAGTTAAAGGCAAGGATACTTACACTGTTAAGGTTGAAAATGGTATCGGCAGCGGAACTTATACCGACGGTTCTAATGTAACTGTTACAGCTGACCCTGCTCCTAAGGGTAAGGTGTTTGATAAATGGGAAGTTAAGAGTAATACGAAGGGTGTTAAGGATAAAAAAGTTAACATTTCTTCAAAAACAAAATCTTCAATGAACCTTCTTGTTGAAAAATGTGACTGTACAATTACAGCTACATATAAAGATGCAGAAGGTAAGCAGTATGGCGTTAATGTTTTAACGGCAGACGGTAAAGGTACTTATTCACAGCAGTTTGTTGCAGAAAACAGCAGTGTAGATGTAACTGCTCCTGCTCCTACAACAGCTTATACAGTATTTGACCATTGGGAAACTAATGACGAAAGTGCTGTTGAGGATATTAACGCAAATTCAACCAAGGTAAATGTAACAGATAAGGATGTTAAGCTTACCCCTGTTTATAAGCAGGTTGATACTCCTACATTTGAAGTTAAAGTTGTAACAGGCGAGGGCGGAAACGGTGAATCAACCGGCGCAGGATATTATGTTGAGGGCGATAAGGTTGAAATCAGTGCCGCTATTCCTAAAGAGGGTTATATGTTCTCTCATTGGGAAAATAAAGATACTTACGGTATCGGTGCCGGTGTGTTGCTTGAAAATGAGTATTATTGGAATACAACATTTGATATGGTTGACCGCTATGCCGCAATTCCTGAAAAGATGTTTGACGAGGGTGTAACTCTTGCTTTTGCCGGCGGTAATGATAAGGCGGAATCGGTATTCACCGCAAAATCTAAATTTGATTCAAGCCCAAGCGTAGTTTCCGCAGGTGTTACTCACAGTGACCAAGCGTATGCAGTAGTTAAAAACTATGGCGAAGCTGTAAAAGATTGCCTTGAAAACTTTAACGGCGGTGCGGTTATATCCGCTAACTGCGCAACAGACGGTATTTATGTTGACGGTCTTGGCGAAAATACAGACGAAGAAAAAGCTGTTAAAGAAAGTGTTGATAAAGTTTATAAGGAACTTGCAGACGGTAAGCTCACACCTATCCTTGCCGAAGGTGGCGCCGGATATGATTTCTGCAAAGCATTTAGTGAAAAGAAAATGTCAAAATGCTTAACACTTAACGGTTGGTTTGTAGATGTAAAATAATAAGTTATTATAATAAGTAATATTTTTAAAAGGTCGGATATTCCGACCTTTTATTTTTTCTTTTTTGTGACCGCGGCGGTGTTTGATTCGTGTTATGTATGAAAGGGGGAATAAGGTTGGATAAAGAAAAAGAAACGGAGTTTAACTCTGCTTATGATTTGTATGCAGATATGCTCTATAAAATAGCCTTCCTACATACAGCAGATAAAGACGAAAGTGAGGATATATTACAGGAAGTCTTTATCAAACTACTGTATAAAAGCCCTACTTTCAAAAGCAGTGAGCATAAAAAAGCGTGGCTTATCAAAACAACAGTAAATCAGTGTAAGGACTTTTTAAAATCTTCAAGGCGAAAGGTTTTACCGTTAAATGATGAAATTTTGGGTGACGAACCTTTTGATGAAAGAAAACTTGATGTCAGAAATAAACTTTTAAAACTTGACGCTAAGTATAAAACAGTTCTTTTCCTATATTATTATGAGGATTACACAGTTGAAATGATAGCCACCACGCTATCCCTTTCTAAGTCAAATGTCAAAATGCGGCTTAAAAGGGGCAGAGAACTGCTAAAAAACGAATTGGAGGAATACAGCAATGACTGACGAAAAAAAGATTATAAAAGAAGCCATAGATGATATTAAACCTGATGTGTATATGAAAACAAGACTTCAAGCGAAAATTGAAGAACCAGAAAGAAAATCGGCAAAATCTCTTTTAAAACCGGTTTTAAGCTGCACGCTTGCACTTGCGGTTTTAATGGGAGTAGGCTCATATGGAATGACGCGTGATAAAATGCCTACTACTACACAAGCATCATCTGCAAAAATTTCAGACCATTCATTTAACATAGTGGCTTATGCACAGGATAACGGTAAGGTTGAAGAAAGAGCAACCCTTTCAAATGATGTATTAAGCTTTCCGTCGTATAAATTGAGAGTGGAAAAGGTCAACGGTGATGTGCAGATTTCATATGATAATAGCGTAGGATTTAATATTGATAAAAATGCAAATATTAAAAAAGTTACTTTTGAAAGCGAAAAAGGCTATTTTCAATTTACAAATCACGATTTGTATTTTTCACAAATGAAAAAAGGCAATTATTATGTTGATATTGAACTGACAAAAGATGAGCAGGATAAATATGCATCTTCCCTTGAAGATGCGAAAGAGAATGAAGTAAAAGCAATTTATAATGAAATTGCGAAAAGCCGTGATTTATCAAAATATTTTGGCACTAATTCTCAAAATACAGACCTTTACTCATTTTCTTCCGGTACAAGAAAAGATAAACAGGTGATTACCCTTACAAATAAAAAGCTTCACGATGAAATATTTAAGTATGACAGAAAAATAACCGTTAATGCTGATGATTTGCAAAAAGAACTTAACGAAGATGCATTATGGTATGATAATGAAAATGCAACTGATACATTACTTAAAAATCCCGATATACCATTTGAAAAACTTGAAGGGGATACCATTACCGTTACCGCTGAATTTAAAGACGGACAGCAGGCAACAAAAAAAATCAAAACTTCTTTTAATTCAAAGGGCGAACTTCAGCTTCAATATGTAAAATAATAAAATAAGGGCGAACAGTGTAGGGCAGACACTGTTCGCCTTGTTTTATTCTTCAACTGTTTTGTTTGAAAAAAGTAAGCTTATGCACCAAATAGCGGAAAGGCCTACAAGGCTGTAAATAATTCTTGCAAATACAGAATCCTGACCGCCGCATATCCAGGCTACTAAATCAAATTTGAAAAGACCGATAAGTCCCCAATTTATTCCGCCTATGATATTTAATATAAGTGTAACAATGTTAACTATCTTCATTTTTATCACCTCAAAAATAAAAGTCATTAGTAGTATGATACTGCTAATGACTTTTATTCATTATTTTTGAATTTTTTAAATGTTAGTTACAATTATTTCGCAATTTCCGGCGATTTCGTATTTTCCGTATCCTGCCGGAACAAAGAAGCTGTCACCCTTATTTAATTCTTTTTCGTTAATATTGCCGTTTCCGTTAATAACAAGTACATGATTAAATGATTTTTCATTTGTTTCAAGTGTGAGCTTTTCATTTACATCATAATGGTTTACAGTAAATAAATCACATTTTGTAAGAAGTGTTGAATCATAACCGTCTGCCTTAACAGTTTCACCCATAGGTTTAATGTCATATTTTGGCGGCTCGGTAACAGATACATCAACTGCTTTTTTAATATGAAGTTCTCTCGGTTTTCCGTCTTTTCCTATTCTGCCGTAGTCATAAACCCTGTAAGTTGAGTTTGAATTTTGCTGAATTTCAGCAATTAAAACACCTTTGCCTATTGCGTGTACGGTTCCGGCTTCAATAAAGAATAAATCACCCTTTTTAACCTTAACTGTGTTGAGTACATCAAGAAGCGTGTTTTCTTCTATTGCTTTTTTGAATTCCTCTTTACTGATTTTATTTTTAAAACCGTAAACAAGCTGTGCATCGTCAGTTGCGTCAATTACATACCAAATTTCAGTTTTGCCGAATTCATGCTCAACTCTTTTTGCATATTCGTTATCGGGATGTACTTGGATTGATAAATTATCTTTAGCGTCAATCAATTTAATAAGAACAGGAAAATAAGGAAAGTCTAAGCTTCGTGTGCCTACAAGCTTTTCTTTACCCTCTTTTTCAATAACACTTTCAAGCGTCTGTCCGTCATATTCGCCGCCGTCAATTGTGTTCATTCCGTCCTTATGGCAGGAAAGCATCCAGCCCTCAGCCAAAATATCCAAATTACTTTTAAATCCAAAATCTGTTTTAAGTCTTGTGCCGCCCCAAATATAATCTTTAAATACAGGCGATAGCTTTAAAATATCCATTTTAATTACCTCTGAAATTCCATAAAAATCTATACGCTTTATATATAGATTCTATTTATATTTATATAATATCAAAAAATCACTATACTTTCAATCAAAAATAGTGTAAAATAAAAACAATAATTTTGGAGAAACAGTTATGAATATTTTAGATGTTCAAAATTTAACACTTTCTTTTGGTGAAAACACGCTTTTTTCAAACCTTTCATTTGATATTGGGGAAAAAGATAAAGTGGGTTTTGTCGGTGTGAACGGTGCAGGCAAAACTTCGCTTTTTAAAATAATCACCGGCGAATATACTGCCGACAGCGGCAATTGCTTTATTTCTAAAAATGCCACCTTGGGTTATATGGAGCAGCACACCTGTTCAAATGATAAAACTATTTGGAATGAACTTGTAAGTGTGTACAGCGATTTGATTGAAATGGAGCTTGAACTTGATGATTTGAGCGAAAAGCTTAAAACAAATCATTCAAAAGAACTTATTGACAGGCAGGATTATTTAACTAACGAATTTACGCAAAACGGTGGGCTTACTTATAAGTCGATGACTCGTTCTGCTCTTTTGGGCCTTGGTTTTTGCGAGGAAGATTTTGATAAACCGACTTCCAAACTTTCAGGTGGGCAAAAATCAAAGCTCATACTTGCAAAGCTTCTTTTATCAAAAGCAGATTTTCTTTTGCTTGATGAACCTACCAATCATCTTGATATCAGTGCAATAGCCTGGCTTGAAGATTTTTTGAAGAATTTTAACGGCGCGTGCCTTATTATTTCGCACGATAGATATTTTCTTGACCGTGTAACCAATAAAACAATTGAACTTGAAAATAAAAAGATTCGCTCATACAAAGGCAATTATTCCGAATTCCTTGTGAAAAAAGAAGCCGAGCAAAAGGCCATTGAAGAAAAATACGAAAATGATATGAAAGAGATCGAGCGACTTGAAGGTATCATTGCACAGCAAAGGCAGTGGAACAGGGAAAAAAATATCAAAACTGCCGAAAGCAAAGAAAAAGTTATTGAAAGAATAAAAGAACAGCTTGTTATTCCCGATAAAAAGCTTGATAAAATCAGATTTGATTTTACACCTAAATGTGTTTCGGGTGAGGATGTTTTGCAGGTTACTTCGCTTAAAAAATCATTTGGAAATCATACCGTTTTTGAAAATGCAAGCTTTAATGTTAAAAGGGGAGAACGCGTATTTCTTCTTGGCGATAACGGATGCGGCAAAACCACACTTCTTAAAATTCTTATGGGTGATTTGAGCAGGGATGACGGTACTTTCAAATTCGGCGCAAGCCTTATGACAGGGTATTTTGACCAGGTTCAAGCCAAGCTTGATTTAAGTAAAACCATTATTGATGAAGTATGGAGCGCGTATCCCTTTATGACGGAAACAAAGGTTAGAAACGCACTTGCGGCATTTCTTTTTAAGGGTGAGGAAGTTTACAGAAAACTTGATGTTTGCTCAGGCGGCGAGCGTGCAAGGGTTGCGCTTTTAAAACTTATGCTTGGCGGATATAACTTTCTTTTACTTGATGAACCTACAAACCATCTTGACGCTTTTTCACGCGAGGAACTTGAAAATACCTTGCTCAATTACAGCGGAACTATGCTTATTGTGTCTCACGATAGGTATTTTATAAATAAGCTTGCTACAAGAATTGTTGAGCTTACACCTGAAGGATGTAACAATTTCCTCGGAAATTATGATGATTACAGCGAGCACAGATATGTTCAAGCGGAAGAAAAGGTTGAAAAGAAAAAGCCGAAAGTAAATGATTATAAATTAAAAAAAGAAAGGCAAAGTAATTTAAGAAAGCTTAATACTCTTTTAAAACGCCTTGAAGATGAAATTGAGCAAAGCGAAGTTGAAATTGCAGATTACGAAAGCAAGCTTTCATCGGCAGAGTATGAAAAGCTGATGGAGTACACTTCAAAAATTGATGAACTTTCAAAATATAGGGATGAACTTTACGAAAAGTGGGAAAGTACATCTTTGGAACTTGCCGAATTAGAGGAAGAATAATTTATGTCAAAAATTGTAATAATCGGCGGCGGTGCGGCAGGACTTTTATGCGCTGCTAAATCTGCCGAAAAGGGCAATGATGTTGTAATAATCGAAAAAATGAACAGATGCGGCAGAAAGCTTATGATTACGGGCAAGGGCAGGTGCAATGTAACAAATGCAAGCTTTGAGCTTGATGATTTAATTTCAAATGTGCCTACAAACCCACGCTTTTTGTATTCCGCTTTTTCAAACTTTATGCCTTATGATACAATGGCTTTGTTTGAAGAACTTGGCGTTGCGCTTAAAATAGAAAGGGGCAACAGAGTATTTCCGGTAAGTGATAAAGCTGTTGATATTGTTGATGCCCTTGTAAATTATGCTAAAAATTCAGGTGTGAAAATAATTCAAGGCACAGCTAAAGCATTTGAATTTAACAATAATAAAATAAATTCAGTTGTGCTTGAAGATAAAAGCAAGATTGAATGTGACAAAGTTTGCCTTTGCACAGGCGGCAAAAGCTATCACTTAACAGGTTCGACGGGCGACGGATATATTCTTGCCAAATCGGTAGGGCATACAATTGTGCCGCCAAAGCCGAGCCTTGTTCCGCTTGAATGTTCCAATAATTTTATTCCTAAACTTCAGGGTTTGTCACTAAAAAATATAGAAATTACACTTTTTGAAGATGAAAAGGCAATTTATTCCGATTTCGGTGAAATGATATTTACTCATTTCGGTGTTTCGGGACCGGTTATATTGTCTGCTTCAAGCCATATAAAAAATATGGGTAAAAAGAAATATAAAATTAAAATTGATTTAAAGCCGGCACTTGATTTTAATACCCTTGATAAACGCATTTGTCGTGATTTTGAAGAATTTTCTAATAAAGATTTTGTTAATTCTCTTTCAAAACTATTGCCGAAAAAGCTTATTCCTGTTATAGTTTCATTAAGCGGCATATCACCCGGCGAAAAGGTGAACCAAATTACAAGGCAGCAAAGGCTTGCTCTTGTAGATTTAATAAAGAATTTTTATGTCACAATCAGCAATTTCCGCCCGATTGATGAAGCAATTATCACTTGCGGCGGCGTCAGCGTTAAGGAAATCAATCCTAAAACTATGTGTTCAAAAATAATTGATAATTTGTATTTCGCAGGAGAAATTATAGATGTGGATGCATATACAGGCGGCTTTAATTTGCAAATTGCATTTTCTACCGCTGTATTATGTGCCGATAATATGTGATTATTACAGAAAGGCTAAGGAAACTAATATGATAAATGTTGCTATTGACGGGCCTGCCGGTGCAGGCAAATCTACTATAAGTAAGGGTGCGGCTAAAGAGCTTGGATTTATTTATGTGGATACAGGTGCATTATACCGCACAATTGCACTCAGTGCTGTTAGAAACGGTATTATTGATGATAAAGACGCAGTAATTAAAATGCTTGAAAGCATTGATGTAAAGCTCGGATTTGAAAACGGTACACAATGTGTTTATTTGAATGGGGAAGAAGTATCAGCTTATATTCGCACACCTGAAATTTCAATGGGTGCGTCAAAAGTATCTGCTATTCCAAAGGTAAGGGAATTTTTGCTTGACCTTCAAAGAGATATTGCAAAAAATAATAATGTTATTATGGATGGGCGTGATATAGGCACGGTTGTTTTGCCAAAAGCTGAATGTAAAATTTTTCTTACTGCATCTGCCGAATGCCGCGCGCAAAGAAGATATAAGGAACTTATTGAAAAAGGCGAAAATGTAAAATATGAAGATGTATTAAGTGATGTTAATGAGCGTGACTATAATGATTCACACAGAAAAATTGCTCCGCTTAAGCCAAGTGAAGAATCTGTTATTGCAGACACATCAGAGCTTACTCTTGATGAATCAATTGCACTTATTGTAAAAATTATAAAGGAGCATATGTAAATTGAAAGAATTTGATTACTCACAGATAAAACATTACAAATTATATAATTTTATTAAAGTTGTGTTCAGGCCCTTTGTCAAGCTTGCATTTAAGCTTAAAATTAAAGGTCTTGAAAATGTGCCGCCAAAAGGCACAAAGTACATAGTTGCTATTAACCATACTTGCGCGCTTGACCCGATATTTGTTGCTTGCTCAAAGAATATTCCGCCGCTTCATTTTATGGCAAAGGCAGAACTTTTTGAAAATCCTATTGCCGCTTGGTTTATGACTCATATGTACAGCTTCCCTGTAAGAAGAGGCAAGGGTGATACCTCGGCTATTGAATACGGTGAAAAAATCCTTAACGAAGGTCATGTTATGGCAATTTGCCCGGAGGGCAGAAGAATTAAGGATAAAAACGGAGTTCCGCAAAGGGCGAAAGCAGGTGTTGCCGTAATTGCAAAAGCTACGGGTGCTGATATATTACCGGTTGCAATTTACTGCGACGGTAAAATCAAAGCAGGTAAGCAGGTTACCGTATCTTACGGTAAGCTTATTAAAAACAGTGAACTCGGTTTAAATGGTGATGATGTTTTGCCAAGTGAGATTAATGAAGCAGCCAAGAGGGTAATGGGCAGAATTACTGAACTTTGGGAGGCCGAAAAAAATGCAGGTTAATCTTGCTAAAACAGCAGGTTTTTGCTTTGGTGTTGACAGAGCGGTTAATCTTGTTTACGATTTGCTTGCCAAGGGTAAAAAGGTTTGTACACTCGGCCCGATTATTCACAATCAGCAGCTTGTTGATGATTTAATTAGCAAGGGCGTTAAAATTATTGATGATGTAAGTGAATGTCCCGAGGGTTATACTGTGGTTATAAGAACCCACGGTGTAGAAAAAGAAGTTATAGATAAGGCAGAAAATGATAAAGTCAATTTCATAAATGCCACTTGCCCTTTTGTTTTAAAAATTCATAAAATTGTATCCGAACAGCCGGAAAATACAATTACACTTATTGCAGGTGATGAAAACCACCCTGAAGTTTTAGGTATTCGCTCTTATTGCAAAGGTGAAAGCTTTGTTTTTAAAAATGAAGACGAGCTTGAAAACATTATCAAAAAGTTGCCGAATTCGAGTGAAAATTCGGTAATTTGCGTTTCTCAAACAACTTTTTCGCTAAAAGAATGGAAAAAATGCGAAAAAATAATAAAAAAACTATATACAAATTGCAAAATTTATAGTACAATATGTAATGCCACAGCTGATAGGCAGGAAGAAGCGTTGGAACTTTCCAAAAAAGCAGACGCTATGATTGTAATCGGCGGTAGGCATTCATCCAATACCTGTAAGCTTAGGGATGTTTGCAAGGCAAATGCGGATACTTTTCTTATTGAAACATCGCAGGAACTTAAAAACATTGATTTAAGCAATTACAGCTATGTTGGTGTTACTGCCGGGGCTTCGACACCCTCGGTAATTATCAAGGAGGTACTAAAAACCATGTCCGAAGAAAAAATTGAAAAGGAAGTTGAAGTAGCTGCAACAGCTGCGGAGACAGCAGAAACCGCTGATAAGGCCGCTGAGGCTGCTGTCAATGCATCTGCTGATGGTGAAGCAACCTTCGAAGAAATGCTTGAAGAATCATTCAGAGAAGATGAAAACAGCAAAGTTGTAACAGGTACTGTTGTTAACATCACCCCTACTGAGGTGTTCGTTGATGTTGACGGAAGAAAGCAAACAGGTGTTATCGCACTTGAAGACCTTTCTGCTCAGCCAATCAATGACCCAAGTGAAGCAGTTTCAATCGGTGACAAGCTCAGCCTTGTTATTATGAAAACTGATGACAGCGAAGGCGTTCTTAAGCTTTCTAAGAAGCTTGTGGATGCATTCCAGGGATGGGAAGACATTGTTAACGCAAAAGAAAACGACGAAATTCTTGAAGGTGTTGTATCAGCAGTTGTTAAGGGTGGCGTTGTAGTTGTAACCAAGGGAAGCAGAGTGTTTGTTCCTGCATCTCAAACAGGCGTTCCTAGAAATCAAGAGCTTGACATCCTTAAGGGTACAACAGTTCGTTTCAGAATTATTGACATCAACCCGGCAAGACGCCGTGCAGTAGGTTCAATCAAGGTTGTTGCTAACGAAGAAAAGAAGGCACAGCAGGATGCATTATGGGCTACACTTGAAGAAGGTCAAAAGCTCACAGGTACAGTTAAGTCTTTAACAAGCTATGGTGCTTTTGTTGACATCGGTGGTATGGACGGTATGATTCATATCAGTGAGCTTTCTTGGAACAGAATCAAGCATCCATCAGAGGTTGTTAATGTTGGCGATACAGTTGAGGTTACAATTAAGAAGCTTGACCCTGAAACAAGAAAAATTTCTCTTGGCTTCAAGAAGCTTGAGGATAATCCATGGGAAATCTTGAAGAGAGATTATCCTGTTGGCACTGATTGTAAGGCTAAGATTGTAGGTCTTGCATCATTCGGTGCTTTCGCTAATATCATTCCTGGTATTGACGGTCTTATCCACATCAGCCAGATTTCTTGGGAAAGAATCAACACTCCTGCCGATGTACTTAAAGTCGGTGATGAAGTTGATGTAAGAATTACTGAAATTGACTTTGATAAGAAGAGAGTTTCTCTTTCAATGAAGGAACTTCTTCCTAAGCCAAATGCTGATGCAGAAGCTGAAAGCGAAGAAGCAGAAGACGCTGAATAATCTTTATTCAATATTTAAGGACTTCACACATTAGTGTGAAGTCCTTAGTCTATCTATAAAGTGGCTAAAGCGCGCCAAATAAAATAAATAAATCTTTTTTGCCTCCCTTGCAAAGGGAGGTGGGTGCAACTTGTTGCACTCGGAGGGATT
>ERZ1673752.3290-NODE-3290-length-15863-cov-5.919028_pt1 | contig 15863 bp, 15 predicted proteins | sample MGYA00580195_ERZ1673752 | MGnify/ENA primary metagenome ERZ1673752 (study PRJEB41218, sample SAMN15661744) | gut metagenome | host: Homo sapiens | place: Canada: London | collected 2015-08-20/2019-03-30 | study: EMG produced TPA metagenomics assembly of...
TTTAAAGGTGGGCACTGATTAATTCTCGATTGAATTAATCAGTGCCTCCGTAAGGAAACGATAAAAATTTGTGGGTGAGCTTATGGTTCAAAATATGCAACGAAAAGAATTTACAAAGCAGGAAATAACGGCACGGGTAGCTCTTTTGGCTTTGGGCGTAATCTGGGGAAGCACCTTTGTTTCTGTTTCAAGTACGGCGGAATTTTTCCAACCGGCATTTTTAATCGCAATGCGTTTTTCAATCAGTTTTGTACTGCTGTCGATTATTTTTTTTCCGCGTTTTAAACTACTGAATAAAAAATATCTTTTTGCGAGTTTAGCCGCCGGAATAACGACGTTTTTCGGATACTATCTTCAGGCATTTGCAATGACGACCTTGGGCGGAAAACCGGGGCGCTCGGCTTTTTTGATTTCTACCTATTGTGTTGTCGTTCCTTTTGTATCATGGCTTATCAATAAAAAACGTCCCAATCGGTACAACATCATTGCGGCGGTTATGTGCGTCGGCGGGGTTGCGCTGATTTCGCTCCCCGATTTAATTGCCGATGCCGCTTCGCCGGTTTGTCTCGCCGACTTCGTGACGTTGTGCAGTTCCCTCGTGTTTGTGGTTAATATTGTTGCGATTGAACGGATGGCACCCGAACTGGATACAGTGCTTTTTACGATACTGCATTTTTTGGTCGGCGCGCTTTGTGCGATTATTTTTACGTTTGTTTTTGAACACAATGCGGTATCCGTTTGGACAAAACAGTCGATTGCGACGGTGCTCTATTTGGCGATTCCTTGTACGTCAATTGCGGTGCTCTTGCAAACGTACGGGCAAAAATATACACCGGCTTCAACCGCATCGCTTTTTTTCTCGCTTGAATCGGTTTTTGGTATGACGTTTTCCGTGCTGTTGGGTTTTGAAACACTGACTGCGAACTTGCTTTTCGGCGGTTTGCTCATCGTGCTTGCGATTATCGTAACGGAAACGAAACTTTCCTTTTTGAAAAAAAGACGGCGGACCAATACGCGATGAATAAAACGGCATTGGAGCTTTTGCATCGGGGATTAAAAAAATTGGAAGTTCCGCATGATACTGCCTGCATTGAAAAAATTGAACGCTACGTTGCGGAACTGTTGCTTTTTAATTCCCGCTTCGATTTAGTGAATGCGGACACGGACGAGCAGCTCGTTGTGCGGCATATTTTGGATAGCCTCGCGGGTTATCCGCTTTTTGCCGAAACGTCAGCGGAGCGGATTGCCGACATCGGAAGCGGCGCCGGTTTTCCGGGAATTCCACTCGCTGTATTTTTGCCGCATGTTTCTTTTACGCTCATTGAGCGCAGTGATCGGCGAGCCGGTTTTTTGCAAAACGTCGCGGCAACGTTGCCTTTGAACAATATCACCGTTTGCAGCGAAGATGCAACGCGGGTGCAAAAAACTTTCGATGCGGTAACCGCCCGGGCATTGACCGCTTTGGATGCAGCTGTATTCCGTATGTTGTTTCGGCTCACGGCTGAAACCGGCATGCTGGTTTTGTACAAAGGAAATAGAGAAAAAACGGCAGCTGAACTGAAAAGTTTACAAACGGAACTTGCACGAGCGGGCGCGACTGCAAGCATCACACCGGTACAAGTGCCGTTTTTAGAAAGCGAACGCTGCCTTGCGGTGATTCGGCGAAACTAAAAAAGATAATGCCGAATCTTTAATCAGCGTTTCCCTAACAGCATATCGATTCGTTCGGTGCTGCAACCGCATCTGGAGACTGCACGGAAGACTGCGATTTGGTGAGTTTGCTGCATTCTGGACAGATGTAGTTAACCTGCAAGTTATACGACAGCACCTTTGTTCCCAATTTTTTTTCAATCATTTCGGTTAAATCATCAAGCTCAATATCGGCGATTTTTCCACATTGTGAACAATAAAGATGATCATGTCGGTTAATATGGTCAAAGCGGTCGGAAATTCCGTCAATTGAAAGGCGCCGTACTAAGCCTTTTTCACAAAGCATATTCAAATTATTGTACACGGTCGCGAGCACCATTTTGCTGTTTTTTGCTTTGAGCTTTAAAAAAATATCTTCCGCGGTTGGGTGATCAAAGCTGTTGTTGACTACGTCTAAAATTGTTAACGCATTTTTTGTCATATATCAATCCTTATATAAATAGAATTCTTTTAAAAATATTTTAATTTCGGATATAATATAAAAAAATAAAGAATCTGTCAAGTTAAAAAATATGTTTTTTGATTGAAAATCGGAAAAACCCCGCATAGAACTGGTAGATTTTCGTACGTTCGCAACAAGTTATAATAAGACATTGCATTTTGTGCGACATTTTAGTATACTATGCGCAGTTATTATCCGATGTAAACGAGACAGGAAAGGTAAGAGGGTAGAGTTGTGGAGTTCATTTATCGTTTTTTTACCGGTACCGAATGGTACGTATACGTTGCAATTTTTGTTGCAAAAATATTGGAAATTTCAGTGAGTACACTGCGTATTATTTTAGTAAATAAAGGCTACCGAAAAATTGCATTTATTGCCGGTGCTTTGGAGATTTTTATTTGGCTGTTTGTTGCATCGGCTGTTTTAACCGATTTGCGTTCAGATCCGTTAAAATCGCTTCCTTACGGTTTCGGTTTTGCATTCGGTGTGGTAATCGGATCGCTTATTGAAGAGTGGCTTGCGTTCGGACTTGTTGCAATTCAAGTAATTTGCAATATAGAAACTGCGGGAGATATTACCCGCTTTATTCGCGATAAACAAATCGGCGTTACCGAAGTTGAAGCAAAAGGCTATAAAGACGCGCGCAGGCTTTTAATGTTTTCCGTTAATCGGCAAGGTGCAGATCGCATTATTTCCGATTTGGAAAAAATAGACCCGAAAGCAATGTTTATTGTCAATGATTTAAAATCCGTCAAAGGAGGAACGCTTCCTGAACGGACGCGAAAATTATTGGATAAAAAAAAATAAGAAAACTACCGGTGGAATCGAAAACGGTATAATTAAACTTCTTCATCAAAGAGTAAGCCCAAAAGTTCCTGTATTTTGAGTTGGATATATTGCGCTTCCTCCGATGGAATAACTTTTATGATTTCTTTGGTGTTTTTATCCACAATACGGACAACGACGCGGTTAATTTCTTTATTGACGGAAAAATCCAATTCGCGTGTAAAAACATCTGAAACTTTTTTCAGCTGTTCCATTGATTCCAGTGTTTGTTTATACACTTCATCGGCATTTTGAGCATCCTGCAATTTTTGTGCCGCTTTTTTCGTTGCAAGAATAGTATCGGTGATGGTGTCGATTGATTTTTTTAAAGTTGCATTAATTTCACGAGCTTTGATTGCAACAATGCTCGCTTGGGCATTGACATCCGTAGTCGTTGCCGGTGTAATTTGCATAATTTTACCTCCTGTAAAATATTTGCATAAAATAAAAGGTGCCGTCCATGGCACGGTAAAAAAAAGGTGAAGGACGCGCAAATCCTTCACCGATAAAACACATCGAAAGCGGTAAAAAACCGCCTGCACCCAAATGATGAATCTTCAGCATTTTTAAGAGAATACATCCAGAGATTCTCTTTTTGGCTTTAGATTGTCCGAACTTGAAAAATTTTTTCGTTTTACCGTAACGGTTTCGTTCGGTTTTGCACCATTCGAGCGATCAATCCGAGTGAATACTTCGTCGATCCCTAAATTATTGAAGAAGCCTCAAAACGGACTGTGAGTTTGCATTCGCTTGCGCCAGCATCGCAGTCGTTGATTGTGTCAAAATTTGATCACGAGTATAATCAACAACGGCTTTTGCCATATCCGTATCACGAATTCGTGATTCTGCCGCCTGCAAATTTTCCGATGCGACTGCAACTCCGTTGTATGCCAACTCAAATCTGTTTTGATATGCGCCGAGGTCAGCTCGTTGCTTATTGATAACCGTTAAGGCTGCATCAATGGAGCCGATCGCTTTGTTTGCACTTTCAACATCGGCAACGGAAATCATTGCATCTTCGCCGCCTTGAGTTGCACCAACAATTCCGAGTGCTCGTGCGCTCATATCTCCGATATAGATTTGTTCGTTTTGATCCATATTTGCACCGACATGCAACTGCATAATTTGTGTTCCGGTTTCACGGGCAAACCGTCCGGTTAAAATGTTCATTCCGTTAAACTGTGCATGGCTTGCAACGCGGTCAATTTCATCAACTAACTGTGAAACTTCCACTTGAATTTGCATTCGATCTTCTGCAGAATAAATACCGTTTGCAGCTTGAACGGCAAGTTCACGAATTCGCTGCATCACATCGGTTGTTTCCTGCAGGTATCCTTCCGTCGCCTGAATAAAAGAAACACCGTCTTGGATGTTTTTTCCCGCCATGTTTAAACCACGGATCTGGCTACGCATTTTTTCGGAAACAGCCAAGCCGGAAGCATCGTCCCCTGCTCGGTTAATCCGCATTCCGCTTGAAAGTTGTTCTGCGGATTTTACCATACGTGTTGTAACAACACCCTCATTGCGTTGAGCGAACATAGCACTCATGTTATGATTGATAACCATATATGACCCTCCTGAAGTCAAAAATCGGCTGTAAAGCCGTGGCATCCTTGCCAAAACTTACTGCATGATAAGCTCAAAAGAAAAATTTTGCGCGGAATTTGACTGATAAGACTTAAGATACAGTACTACCGGCTACTTAAGTAAATAGCCGATAGTACTGTTCATACAGGGCTTCAGAATAGGTATTTTTCAAAGATCGCACAGGTTTAAGGTACTTTAAGCGAAAAATTTTCCCTAAACCTGTTACTATTGTAGCACCTTTGAAAAAAAATTTCAAGAGCAAAATTAAAAAAAGTACAGGGAAACTTTTTTTAATTAAGCCTTGACGGGTGTCAAGGCTTTTAACTACAATTTATCTAAGAAGTGAGAGTACCAATTGGCTGTTCTGGTTAGCTTGTGCCAACATTGCAGTTCCCGTCTGAGACAGAATCTGGTTTTTGGTGTAGTCAACCATTTGTTTTGCCATATCGGCGTCTCGAATCCTAGACTCGGCTGCTTGCAAGTTTTCAGCAGCAATGTCCAATCCGACAACGGTCAGTTCCATACGGTTCTGATAGCCGCCGAGGTCAGCACGTTGCTTGTTGATTTTTTTCAAGCCATCATCAATGATACCGATGCTGCGGTTCGCATCTGACGGAGTAGCGATAGTCATAATCGACTCATCTCCGACATTGCGGATACCCAATGCACCAGCGGTCATTGTGCCGATGTACACGCGCATTCGTTGATCCATGTTTGCACCGATGTGGAACCACATTGACGATGTAACTGTGTTCTCTCCGTTTTCGCGTGCGAAGCGTCCTGTGAGCATGTTCATGCCATTGAACTGGGCTGAACTTGCAACGCGGTCAACTTCTGCGACCAACTGTGAAACTTCAACTTGAATGTACATCCTGTCTTCTGCAGAATAAATACCGTTTGCCGCCTGAACAGCAAGTTCACGGATTCGCTGCATAATGTCAGTTGTCTCCTGCAAGTAAGCTTCCGCTACCTGGATAAAGTTGATACCGTCCGAAGCGTTTGCAGATGCTCTGTTTAAACCGCGAATTTGACTTCGCATTTTTTCAGATACTGCCAACCCGGAAGCATCATCACCGGCACGGTTGATTCGCATACCGCTTGAAAGTTTTTCAATGTCTTTACCAATACTTCGTGTGGTAAGACCCGATGTTCTTTGAGCGAACATTGCACTCATGTTATGATTAATAATCATAATGTATTCCTCCCTGGAATAATATTTCGCGTGACATCCTTGTCATGCGGAGGCTTGCCCTAAGCCTCACCACTTTATCGGTAATTTGACATAAAAACTTTAACGGTTTTTCTCTTTTTCCGTGAAACTTTTCGACTATTGCGGTTTTCGCGATGGGCACAAATCGTTCAGAACGCAGGTTGCGCATTCCGGGTTCCGTGCTTTACAGGTATAACGCCCGAAAAGAATCAGCAGGTGATGGGCATTTTTTAGGTATTTCGGCGGGGTAATCCGCAATAAATCGGCTTCAACCGCTTCCGGCGTTTTTCCGGTTGAAAGCGTCAGCCGGTTTGCAACGCGTAAAATATGCGTGTCGACGGCAATCGTGTTTTGTCCGAACGCAATATTGAGGACGACATTGGCGGTTTTTCGCCCCACACCGGCAAGGCTGGTCAACGCTTCAAAAGAATCGGGAACAACTCCGCCGAAATCGGAAATCAGTTTTTCGGACATTTTAATAATATGCTTTGCTTTGGTGTTATAATAATTGATGCTCGAAATTGCAGCACGTACGTTTTCTTCACCGAGGGCAAGCATTTTTTCCGGTGTATCAGCGAGTGCAAACAGTTTTTCCGTTGCTTTATTGACCCCCGCGTCCGTTGCCTGGGCGGAAAGAATTACTGCGGTTAAAAGCGTAAAATTATTTTTGTAATGCAGTTCGCTTTTTGGATTTGTGATGTGCTTCGAAAGTCGTAAAAAAATTTCATTGATTGTATCGGGTTGCAGCATAGGGGTAGGGTACACGGGAAGCCCTTTTTTTTCAAGAGGACGCATTGCCTCACGTTAAATCTCTCTCGAAATAAAAACGATTCATCAGCTACAAGTCAATAAGCAAAAGGAGCCCCTTATTAATTCAATCGAGAATTAAATCAGCGCTTTAACATGATAGGTAAGATCGCGTGCAATCTTACCTTGTGTAAGGCGATCGCATTACCTCATGTAAGATGATCGTCTTACCATTGGTAAGATGATCGCATTACCTTAGGTAAGATGATCGCATTACTGTTACTGCAATGATAGGGTGATAAGTGTTTCAAGAAAACGCCGATTAAAGGCTTGACGGTCGTTTATCAGTGCCTCCTTAAGTTTATAAGTCAAGCACTTTTATTACTTTTTGCTTTATTTACTGCTCCGTTAAAAATACGAGCCTGCCTATTTGAAAATAGAGACTTGCTATTCAAAAATACATACGATGTATTCAAAAATACGTACGATGTATTCAAAAATACGTACGGTGTATTCAAAAATACGTACGGTGTATTTAAAAAAATCATTGTTTCCTTATAAATTGAAAATTTTAAACTTTGATTGCTTGCTTATTGTACTAATGTTCAAAGTCTTGCAAGCAAATTATATGCCAATAAAGATATTTACTCGTTACGGAAACGCTGATTAAAGGCTTGGCACTGATTAATCTTGATTGGATTAATCAGTGCCTTCCTTCAAGCAGTAGTTATCCGCAAAAACATGTCGAAAGCGGCGGCGGTCTTTTGCGTATGCGGCAGGGAGCTTCATACGCAAAAACGCATGCGGTGTATTTATATTACGCCTTTAATTCCGCGATGGATTCGCAGTAGTCGGCGGGAGGAATCAGTCCCAGCATCGTCATTACCGTTGCGGCAACCGAAGCAATGCCTAAACCGCTTTTCAGCTCGGTGCGGTATTCGCCGCGATATTCGGGATCGTAAATCACGAAAGGGACGGGATTAAGCGAGTGGCTCGTTTTGGCTTTCGGTTTACCGGCGGCGTTTAATTGCACGCTGCCGTCTTTTGCATGTTCGTACATATCGTCGGCGTTTCCATGATCGGCGGTGATGAGCATAATCCCGCCGGCTTTTTTTACCGCCTGCACCAAGCGGTTTAACTGAATGTCCATCGCTTCCATTGAACAGATAACGGCTTGATAGACTCCGGTGTGTCCGACCATATCGCCGTTTGGAAAATTGAGCCGGATACATTGCGATGTTCCGCTTTCAATTTCTCGGATTACGGCATCGGTGATGTCCGCACATTTCATCCAGGGACGCTGTTCAAACGGCACGATGTCGCTTTTGATTTCGCAGTAGGTTTCAAGCTGTTCGTTAAATTTTTCCAATCGGTTTCCGTTAAAAAAGTAGGTAACGTGTCCGTACTTTTGCGTTTCACTGATTGCGTATTGTGTAATGCCGGTCGCACAAAGATATTCACTCATAGTGCGGTCAATTTCCGGCGGTGAAACTAAAAAGTGTTTCGGGATTTTTAAGTCGCCGTCGTATTCCATCATGCCGGCGTAAAACACTTTCGGAAAACGTTTTCTCTCGAAATGCGTAAAATCATGTTCGCGTTCAAAGCACTCGGTTATTTCCAGCGCGCGATCACCGCGGAAATTAAAAAATACCACGGCGTCTCCGTCCTGCACGGTACCGACGGGTTTTCCATTTTCCGCTATCACAAATTCATGGAGGTCTTGGTCAATGACACCAGGCGTTTCTTGCCGCAGCGTTTTAATCGCTTCGACCGCACTCGGAAATTGTCTTCCTTCGCCGAGCACGTGAGCGTACCAGCCGCGTTTCACCATTTCCCAGTTTGCACCGTAGCGGTCCATCGTGATGTACATGCGTCCGCCGCCTGATGCGATTTTGCACGTGCAGCCGTGTGTTTTGCTTTGCTGCGCTAAAAACGTTTCGAGCGGTTCGATGTACTCAAGTGCGGACGTTTCCGGTACGTCGCGTCCGTCTAAAAGCGTGTGCACAAAAATACGCTGAATCCCGTCCGCTGCCGCTTTTTCGATGAGCGCTTTCAAGTGTTCGATGTGCGAATGAACATTGCCGTCGGATAAAAGCCCGATCAAGTGAAGCGTCGAAGTATGCGCGCGAGCAAACTTTTTAAGGTCAAGCCAGGTTTGGTTTTCAAAGATTTTTCCGCTTTTGATTGCCGCAGAAACGAGCGCCGCTCCCTGCTCAAAAACCCGACCGCAGCCCATTGCATTGTGGCCGACTTCGCTGTTACCCATATCCTTGTCGCTCGGCAGTCCGACCGCCGTTCCGTGCGCTTTGAGACGGGTGTTCGGCTGTGTTGCCAATAATTCCCGCAAACACGGCATGCGTGAATCGGCTACGGCATCGCCTTCACGGTACTTGCCGAATCCTACGCCGTCCATAATAACCAACACTACCGGACCTCGTCTCCCTTTCCATTGTGTGTTTTTTTCTAATGCTTCCATAAATTAAACTCCTCATTTTGTTTTTGTCAATTTTGACGTATCCGCCCGTACGGATACAATTTTTCTGTCTTCAATTTTTTCAATTGTAAAATCAATATTTTCGATGGTAATCACGTTCCCTTCATTCGGAAGGACTTCAGCGGTTTCTAAAATTAAACCCGCAATCGTGTCGTAAAATTCCGACTGCAAGTTCATATCGAGGGACGTTTGCAGCTGGAGTTCCCGATTGACGTCATACAATTTGGCGTCTCCTTTGATACGGAATCGATTTGCACCGAGCGGAATGATTTCTTTTTCTTCACCGGAGTCGTATTCATCGGTAACGGTTCCGAATACGGCGGTGATAATATCGTCCATTGTTGCAAGCCCCGCATTTTGCCCGTATTCGTCAATCGCGATGAGTATGTTTGTGCGGTTTGTTTTCATACGCTCAATGACGCGGAACATGCCCGCCGTTTCAGGGACAAAAACGGCTTCGCGCATTAAGTCGGTTACGTGTATGTGCTCACCGCCTTTGAATAAAATATCTTTGTAGTGAAGGATTCCCAAAACGGAATTAGTGTCATCATCGGCACACACCGGCAAGCGGGAAAATTTTGTTTCGCTAAACAGCTCAACCGCTTCGGAAAGCGGCATATCCGCAGTGAGATATTTTATTTCGGACACCGGCGTTACGATATTCCGCAATTTTAAATCCCGCAAGCGAATTGCACCGGTGAGTAAATTTTGTTCATCGATAGTTAAGGCCCCGTCTTCGGCACTCATATCGACCAGAATTTGCAGTTGTTCATCGGTGATCTCTGCGGTGTTTTTTTTGCTGAATACCGATAAAAAGCGTACAACGCCGTTGGAAAGAAGCCCCAGTAAAAACGTAACCGGTAAAAATATTCCGTTAACTATTTTTAAAACCGGCGTTGCTTTTACGGTGATATCCGTCGGTTTATACGCGGCAAGATTTTTAGGTAAAATTTCCGCAAAAAAAATGATAAGGACGGTTATGATTATCGTTGAAATTGTGGTTGCACCGGCATCAAATTCTTTGATTGTGAACGCCGTTACGATACTCGTGGTGATGTTGTTCACCAGGTTGGTTCCGACCAGTGTCGAAGAGACGACTTGACTGCGTTTTGCCAGAAGTTCAAATGTTGCTTTGTTTTTTTCGGACGAGAGTTTCCGCATGTCCGTTTTTGTAACCCCGGTAATTGCAGTTTCCGTACATGAAAAAAATGCCGCTAAAAAAATCAACCCGATCACGGCGATGCACATCAGTAAAAATTCCATCATCTTACCCGTTTAATTCCGTTACTTTGAGCTTGGTAATTTTTTTATCGGTCGTTTCCAACACTTCAAAGCGATAATCATCAATTTCAATGCTCGAACCAACGGAAGGCATATCACCGAATTGTTCCAACACAACGCCCGCAATGGTTTCATGCTGTGTGTCGACAAAAGCGGTGCGGAATTTTTCGTTAAATGCGGAAATTTGCATGGAGCCTAAAACGATAAAGCCATCCGCGGTTTTTATATAGTCGTCGGCAAAAGTGCTCACATCGTATTCGTCTTCGATGTCGCCGAATACCGCTTCGGTTAAATCCTCAAGGGTTACTACGCCGGCGGTACCGCCGTATTCGTCAAGCACGATGAGCATATTTTGCCCTTCGCAGTGAAAAAGTTTTTGCAGTGCGTCGGAGTCGGCGGATTCAAACGTAAAAACGGGTTTTCGCATGTAGGCGTGCAAGTCAAAATTTTCCGCTTCGGCGTGATCGGTAAAAAGCGGCGAAACAAAAAAATCTTTAATGTAAAAAATGCCTTTGATGTCGTCGATATCTTTATCATACACCGGAAAGCGTGAAAAATGAGACTTTTCGGAAAGGGCTAAAATTTCATCAATGCCCGCATCAATAGGTACGGCTTGAATTTCGGGACGCGGCGTCATAATATTTTTTGCTTGAATCTCGGCGTAACTTAAAATTTTTTCCATCATATTCCGTTCATACCCGGTAAGCTGTCCGAGTTTTTCACTTTCCTCAAAAAAAGTTTTTAAATCTTCTTCGGTTACATCCGCACTTTTTTGCTGATTGCTCACACCCAGTAAACATAAAAAAGGCTTGGTCAGCACGGTAAAAAGCCGTACGAACGGCGTGCATATTTTGATAAGCACCGTGATAAGCCGCGACGAATGGAGGGCGATTGCATCGGGGTAGGCGAGGGCAACCGCTTTCGGAACAATTTCACCGAAAATCAGCACTAAAATCGTCGCGAAAGCGACCGCAATTCCGACGGCACTTTCGCCGGAAAAAAGAGTAACTGCAATTGTGGTAATGACAACGGCAATGAGGGTATTTACCAGCGTATTTCCGATTAGTCCGGTCGTTAAAAAATCCTGCTTGTTTTTTAAAATAGTGTGGACGCGAATTGCTTTTTTATTTTTGCATTGTTTTAAATATCGTATACGGAGTTTGTTTGCACTTAAAAAAGCCGTTTCCGTCGCGGAGAAAAACATCGACCACAGAAGCAAAAACACTAATAAAATAATCTGCACCGACGATGCAGATGGAGGTTGATCATTCATATCTTTATGCAGTGTAGTGCTTTTGAGAGCCTTTGTCAAGTGTATATCGAAAAATACGCAAAACTAAGGTCGTATAATTATTCTATTCCAAATTCCAATAAAAACATCGCACACTGCCTCGAAAACACCTTGAAAATAAAAAAATTTTATCCAACTTTCGGTCTTTTGCACTTGATTTAAATATGAATATTTACTATGATTAGGTATGATTTTATTTAAGGAGACACTGATTAATTCAGTCGAGAATTAAGGTCGTCGTTCAAAAACTCAGGTTAGATTTTGAAAAGGCTACCTTGCCAGTGTCCACCTTTAAAATCGTTGTTTCGCAAATGTTCAGAATCTACCTTATAGTACTGAATATTGAGAAACAAGTAGGAGAAACTTTGCGAAGCAAAGTTGCTGTTAAACGGCGTTAAGCCTTTAATCAGCGTTTCCTTAAAGCACCGTGGTTTTTCGGTGCTTAAAAAACGGGCAATAGCGCAGTTGGTTAGCGTACAAGTCTGGGGGACTTGGGGTCCCCGGTTCAAATCCGGGTTGCCCGATTTTATTTAGTGCGAGGAGGAAGTGAAAATGAAACGAACACCTTATTTTGAAGTGCTGACTGAAAAAGGCGGTAAGTTTGTTGAGTTCGGCGGTTACGAGATGCCGATTCAGTTTGAAGGTGAAGGTATTATTGCCGAACATTTAGCGGTGAGAAACAATGTTGGTATTTTTGATGTTTCGCACATGGGCGAGTTTTATATTGAAGGCTCCGATGCGGAAGCTGCCGTTAATGCACTCATCACCAATGATATTCGCGGAATGGCTAACGGCGATATCCGCTATACACTCATGTGCAATGAAGAAGGCGGAATCGTTGATGACTTTTTAGTATATCGATATAACGCCACCAAATTTTTGCTGGTTGTCAATGCCGGTAACCGCGATAAAGATTTTGGCTGGATAAAAAAACATTTAAAAGGTAATGCCGTTTTAAAAGATCGCTCCGAAGAAATTGCACAGCTTGCAATTCAAGGTCCGAATGCGGAAAAATTGATCAAAAAATTTATCCGCGCAGAAGATATTCCTGCCGAGTACTACACGTTTAAAACATTTACCGTTACTGACGGTGAAGTAATTGTTTCCCGCACCGGTTACACCGGCGAAGACGGTTTTGAGATTTACTATCCGGCGACTGCGGCTTTGGATTTATTTGACAGCGTAATGAAAGCGGGCGCCGAATTTAATGCGGTATTATGTGGTTTGGGCTGCCGAGATACACTGCGCTTGGAAGCGGGAATGCCGCTTTACGGTCATGAAATGACGGAAGAAACGCTCGCAACGGAAGTTACTTTAAAGCCTTTTGTCAAACTTGACGAAAAGGATGATTTTATCGGGAAAAAAGCGCTTCTTGAAAAAGAACCGAAAAAAATCCGCAAGGGATTTAAAATGATTGATCGAGGTATCGCACGTAACGGTGCAAAAGTTTTTTCAGGTGATAAAGAAATCGGGTACGTAACCACGGGAACGCAATCGCCTTCCTTAAAAGTCGGCATTGGTCATATCCGTATTGACCGCGGAATGAAAGACAAGGAAATTTTTATTGATGTACGCGGTAAAAAACTCAAAGCGGAAATATGCCCGACCAGTTTTTTGAAAGAAATACATAAATAGCATAAAAAATCGGCTGCCCCGTGCGGATAATCCTACGGTGCATTTTCAATGAATTAAAATTCCGTGTACAAGGAGAAAATTATGGAATTTAAAGATGTTAATTACTTAAAAACCCACGAGTGGGTTTTGTTTGACGGTAACATTGCGACCATCGGCGTGAGCGATTATGCGCAACACGAAATGGGCGATGTTGTTTTTGTTGAATTGCCGGAAGTCGGAGACAAGGTTACAGCCGGAAAGGATTTTACCACGATTGAATCCGTAAAAGCGGTGTTCGATATTATGAGTCCCGTGAGCGGCACGATTACCGAAGTCAATGAAGATTTGGAAAGTTCACCTGAGCTTATCAACAAGAATGCTTTCGATGCGTGGTTGGTCAAGGTCGAGTTTACCGAAAAATCGGCGGATCTTTTATCCGTTGACGAATACAAACCACTTTGTAAATAATAAAAAGGCGGAAAGCGGCATGTGCACTGTTTTCCGCCTTATTTTTAAGGTAGACGGATAGGTATACTCACCTGATACCGATAAAATTTTTTAAGGAGAAAAAATGTCGAATTATGTTCCTCATTCAAAGCAAGAAGTTGATGAAATGCTGAAAAAAATCGGTGTTTCGTCAGTTGACGCGTTGTATGAATTTAAATCAGATGCAAAGATTGATTTGCCGAACGGAAAATCACAAATCGAAGTTGAACGCTTCTTTGAAGCACTCGGCAGCGAAAATAAAGTGTATCATACGGTATTGCGCGGAGCCGGCGCGTATAAACACTACTGTCCACCGGCTGTTCGCAGCTTAATTTCTCGTTCGGAGTTTTTAACGGCGTACACACCGTATCAGGCGGAATTAAACCAGGGCGAATTGCAGGCTGCGTTTGAATATCAAACGATGATATGCGAACTGACCGGTATGGATATTTCCAACGCGAGTGTGTATGACGGCAATACGGCGGTTGCCGATGCAATCGTGATGTCGATAAGTCGAAAAAAACATAAGGTTTTGATTTCGCAAGCGATTTCGGCACAGACAATTGAACTCGTAAAAACTTATAATCACTTTCTCAGCGATGTTGAACTGATATTCGTTCCGCTTGACGGTTATAAAACCGATATGAAAAAGCTCGAGGAACTTGCTACCGATGATGTTGCCGCTATCGTGATGCAGCAACCGAATAAGTTTGGCACGATTGAAGACTGCGAAGCCGTCGGTGCAATCGCCGCTGAAAAAAAATGTGAGTTTGTGATGAGTTCCAACCCGATTGCGCTTGGTTTATTAAAAAGTCCCCGCGAATGCGGAGCAACGATTGCCGTCGGCGAAGGGCAGGCACTCGGGTTACCGCTTTCAGCGGGCGGTCCCTATTTGGGCTACCTTGCTACGATTCAGGCAAATATGCGGAAAATACCGGGACGCATTGTCGGACAGTCGGTAGACTCTCGCGGTAATACCGCTTACGTTTTAACCTTGCAAGCCCGCGAACAGCATATCAGGCGGGAGAAAGCGTCTTCCAGTATTTGTTCGAATCAGGCGTTGTGTGCATTGCAGGCAAGTATGTTTATGGCGGCATACGGTAAAGGGGGCTTTAAAACAATCGGAAAAGTCTCACTCAGCAATGCGCATTATCTCGCCGGTGAATTGGAAAAACTGGGATTGACGGTTCAAAACAACGGAGAATTTTTCCACGAATTCGTTACCAAAACAAACGGAAAAACGGATGCCATCAATGCCGCTTTGGATAAAGCCGGTATTTTGGGCGGTTTGAAACTTTCCGATGATGAAATTTTATGGTGTACCACGGATATTTTAACGAAAGAAGACCTTGATACTGTTGTAAAAATTGTAAAGGAGGTTTTATAATGAGTTTAATTTTTGAAAAATCGGTTGCAGGACATACGTTTGCAAAAAGCATGTTAACCGTCCCCGAATATAAACTTGAAAGCCGTTACTTGAGAAAAACGGATGCCGAGCTTCCGGAAGTTTCCGAATTGGAATTGATACGGCACTACACCGATTTAAGCACAAAAACCTACGGCGTTGACACGGGTTTTTACCCGCTCGGCTCTTGTACGATGAAGTACAACCCGAAATTAAATGATGTCGTTGCCGGTATGAAAAATTTTGCCGATATTCACCCGCTCCAAGATGCGGAAACAATGAAGGGCACGCTGGAAGTTATGGGAAACCTTTCGCATGCGTTGTGCGAAATTACCGGTATGGATGCGTTTTCCCTGCAGCCTTCTGCCGGAGCTCACGGAGAATTTACTTCGCTTTTGGTGATTCGAGCCTATCATGAAAAAAACGGACAGCTGCAACGCAATAAAATTATTGTGCCGGATTCTGCTCACGGAACGAACCCTGCGAGTGCGGCAATGGTCGGTTGTGAAATTGTTAATATTCCTTCGGACGAGACGGGTTGTGTCGACCTCGAAGCATTGAAACAAGCGGTCGGAGATGACACGGCAGCATTGATGCTGACAAACCCGAATACGCTCGGACTTTTTGAAAAGCATATCAAAGAAATTGCTGAAATCGTTCACGGCGCAGGCGGGCTTTTGTACTATGACGGTGCAAACTTAAATGCAATTATGGGACGGCTGCGACCGGGGGATATGGGCTATGACATTGTCCACTTGAATTTGCATAAAA
>ERZ1673752.3298-NODE-3298-length-15822-cov-6.052705_pt1 | contig 15822 bp, 34 predicted proteins | sample MGYA00580195_ERZ1673752 | MGnify/ENA primary metagenome ERZ1673752 (study PRJEB41218, sample SAMN15661744) | gut metagenome | host: Homo sapiens | place: Canada: London | collected 2015-08-20/2019-03-30 | study: EMG produced TPA metagenomics assembly of...
GGTAGGTTGTCTTGAGCATATTGTTGGTGGCGTGACCCATACGCTTGATGCTGTATTTATCCGGGATATGCGCTTCAAGCATGACGGAGGCATTGACGTGGCGCAGATCGTGGAAGCGATAGTGCGGGACACCGGCTTTTTCGCAGACGCGTGAGAAGCCGCAATAGATGGCGTGGCCGGTCAGGGTGGTGATATGCTCATCGGTCTGCGGGGTACGGGCGAGCAGATCGCGCAGGTAGGCGGGGAGGTGCACCCGGCGGGCGCTGCTATAGCTCTTCGGCCCCTTCTCGGCGGCGCCGTTTTCGCCCTCGACGATGGCGGTATGTATGTTTACATACTCGCCGTCGATGTCCGACCAGCGCAGGCCGCGGATCTCGCTCGCGCGCAGGCCGAGACAGATGGCCAGCATGATGGGCAGCTCATACTTCGTGCCGCGGCAGGTCTCGGCGATGGCCTGCACCTCGGCTTTGGTGGGGATCTGGATCTCGTGTTTCTCCTTCTGCGGCAGACGCGTGGTCAGCTTCACGTCCGGGCGGAACTCGGAGAGAACGGCGCTCAGAAAGCCATGGGCATTGGCGACGGTCTTCGGGGATTTCCCAGCTTTGACCATACGGTTGACCCAGCGCTGGATAGATTCCTGCGTCAGCTCGGGCAGGAGCGTGGCGGCGATGGGCGGGAGGAGGTTCTTCCGGATCCGCTTATAGCCGGCAACGGTGGCGGGGGATAGTACGGCGTCGCGCCGCTCGATATACTGGTCAGCGGCTTCGCCGACGGTCAGGCGGCGGGCGGGCTTTCTGGCATCTTTGATGCGGGTCTTGATGCCGGCGGCCCAGAACTGCGCCTCCTCGGGCGTATCGAAGGTTTCGCCGTAGCGCTGGCCGCCCACCTGCACCTGCACCCGGTAGCGGCCGGAGGGGAGCTTTTCTACTTTGGGGATTTTCAAGGGGGATCCTCCTTTCTTCAATTACGGGGCATACTACCAGCATAGGGGCGGACGATGCAGAAGTCAATACGCCTTTTTGAAAAGCGCCTAAAAAACTGCACGGAAAGCGGCCTGATTTCAGGCCACTTTTGAGACAACGGCCCCAAAATATGGTAGGATGGCCGTAGGATGAACGAGCGAATCAAAGAGAGAAGGGAATACTTCGGGCTGAGCCAGCGGGAGCTGGCCCGGCGGGTCGGCGTGGGAAAGACCACGATCTCAGAGATAGAGGGAGGGGATCGGCTGCCGAACGTTGAGACGGCGATACGCATAGCGAGAGCACTGGAAACCACCGTGGAGCAGCTATGGGGAGGGTAACATGGACAACAGGAAGGTATTGATAGACGCAATCCTGCGCCTGCTGGCGCTGGCCGACGCGGAGCAGCTGCGGCTGGTGTATATTGCGGCGCTGAACCTGATTTAAGTATAGCTATACGTAAAAATACGTAAAAAAAAGATGTTGACATACGTGTGAATACGTGCTATACTATATAACAGAAAGCGGGGGTGAGGCAGTGAGATACAGCGAGCTGGAAAAGGAACTGAAGAAAGCGGGATGCAAGGTATACCGCGAGGGCGCGAACCATAGCATATGGTACAGCCCCGTCACCGGGCAGAAATTTCCGGTGAGCCGCCACAAAACGGAGGAGATCCCGGCGGGAACACTGAAATCCATACGCAGAGCGGCGGGGCTGGAATAAGCCCCACCGCTCCGGCGGAAACAATAGGAACGTGAATGATAACAAGAGCAAGAGCAAGAGCAAGAGCAACAACTGGAGGAATGAATATGGCGAAATATGTGTATCCGGCAGTTTTTACACAGGAAGCAGAGGGAGGGTATTCGATCAACTTCCCGGATCTGCCGAATTGCTTCACGTCGGCGCCGACGCTGGAGGAGGGGCTTGAGATGGCGGCAGACGTGCTCTGCCTGACGCTGTACGGCATGGAGGAGGACGGGATCACGCCGCCCGCGCCGTCTGACGTGCGCAGCATTCCCGCCGCGAAGAACGAGCTGACCACGCTGGTGCGCTGCGACACGATCGAATACCGTAGGTTCTACGACAACAAGGCCGTGAAGAAAACGCTGACGATTCCCTCGTGGCTGAACACGATGGCCGAGCGTCAGGGCGTGAACTTCTCACTGACGCTGCAGAACGCACTGAAGACAGAGCTGCATATCTAAGAGCACCCCTGTCCCGATGATGGGACAGGGGTGCTTTGTTAATCATCGCGTGGACTTACTCTTCAATCTGGTCGGTCATTTGCTGGAGTTTGGCGACGAGCTCTTTCGCAAGATCAAGGTTCATCGTAAGTGAAGCGACGGGTTCCTCGTTGACCTTGGAAAAGGAATCGTCGTTTTCCTCAAAGTCCGGAAAGCGCTGCACAAACTGGAGCACTATTTCGCCGCCGTCGGCGCGGACAGAGACACGAAAACCGTTGGTATAGCTGTACATGTCAGGGGAACCTCCTTACATTTCCTTCAGGTCGACAGATTCAAAATCCGGCGTATGAGACGAAAGCGTATTCCACTTGCCGGGGAAGTCGGCAACTTTACCGGAAGTGGGACGCGCGGAGCGGGGCGTTCCGAACGGGGACCGGACGGGTATATCCAGCTTTGTCGCGATATGCACGAGGGACTGCAGCGTGAAATTACAATCCCCGCGTTCCCATTTTGACACCATGCCCTGAGACACGCCCATAAACTCCGCGAACTGTTTCTGGCTCATGTTTCGCTTGACACGCTGGGCGACGATCTCGCCGCAGATCACGCCGCAAAGCCCGTTGAAAGCCACTTCCTCTGCGGAGAGAGAGACAGAAAGGGAGGTAAGCAGATCATTCATACCTTGAGACATATTAAAGTTCCTCCTTCTTTTGGCGCAGACGTTCCGCAGCCTGCGGAATGTAGCCGGAATAGTCCGTCTTACGCTTGCCTGCGCGTTCATGAAACGCGAGCAGAAGAACCGGGGATTGATTCGCCAGAAATGCATACAGGATGCGCAGATTAAAGCCTTTTCCCGCCAAGTGCATACTGTAAAGCCCGCCGCCGATGTTCTCAAACTCCTTATGCCTGACAGCATGAATCCCCAGAGCCTTCAGCATGGTGAGACGCATCACCAAGAGCCGGAATACATCCGCTTCTGTACCGCTGCCGGCGATCAAGGCCAACAACTCCGGCGTGAAATCATCATGTGTGTCTATCATCGCCAAATAATTCAGCAACTGACGCAGGGCATCCTCTTTGTTCATTCTATGCTCCTTATTCATGTAAGATATTAACCTATAAATAATATCTTTATTCCAAAATATCACTCATAGCAGATATTGTCAAGAAAAATTGACTTGAAACAGGTTATAAAATCGAAAGCCCTTAGAATGGGCACTCTCCTTATCGTGGGAGACCTGTTTTCCAAAGGCTTATATCCTTAGCATAGAGCTTTGCAAAACAGATGTCAAGAAATATTTGAAAAACGGCAAAGAACCCTGTCCGGGGTATGGGACAGGGTTCTTTGTTTTTTGGGGCGCGGGGTTATTCCGCGCCTTTTTTTTGCGCATCGCGCTGGGCGAGGAGCTTGTCGGCCATGTCGGAGAGGAGCTGCCACTGGGGCGGCTCGAGCCGGGCGAGGACGGAGACAAACTGCCGCTGAAACTCGCTGTCCGGGTCGCGGATGATGGACATGCAGAACTTCGTGATCTCCTCCTCGCGGGAAAGCTGCAGGAACATCTCCCCCTCGCCGCTGCGCAGCCAGCTCTCCGAGACACCAAACTCCCGGCAGATGTCCGTGATCGTCCGGTCACTGGGAGCTGCCGAACCGTTAGCAAGCTGAGATACAAACGGCTGAGATAAGCCGACGCGTTTGGCAAAGACGGTTTTGCTGAGACCGCTCGCCTTGATAACAGCTGCGACGCGCGCGCTAATTGTATCCATGATTCACCTCCTCGCTCATATTAAAGCATTGCAAGCCAAAGAAGTCAAGAAAAACATTGATAGCCAATAAGAAAACTATTGACATCATAGATTAGCAATGATATATTATAGGCAGGCAATGCTTCTACATTGAACTCATTTGCGAGCAAGAGAGGGGGTGAGATGGTGCTTATAAAACTGCTGATCGGTACAGGGCTGTATGCCGGGGCGCTGGTGGCAAACATTTACTGGCTGGTGAAGCATATCGCATCAGCGGGGGAAGAAGTACGCAAGCGCCGCGAAAATGGCGGCGACTATACCCGCTATGGCAGCTATTACGGCTATTACCTTCGTGCAGTGGTTCTCGGAACGAACATAGGCGCGCTCTTTTGCGCGATCGTTCATATCATCGGCAAGCTTTGAACGATAGGCACGGCCTTTTTTCGTGACGGAGACGACCGAATAGGAATCGAGGCTGCCGCTGATATAGCCATCGTCCCTGAGCAGTTGGAGAAAGCCGCTGGTTTCCAGAATGTCGGGGAAAGTGTTCAGAATCGCGCCGTATTCGGCAAAGCCGTTATGGTCACAGAGATAGTCCAGAATTTTGAGTTCCAAGAAAGGGCCTCCTTTCAAAATGATTCTCAGTAGAGCGTAACACAAAGTGTGGAGGGATACAAGTGCGAAAAGCTGCCCTCGTGGGACACCGCGAAGGGGGGACACGAGGGCAGCTTTTTGCAGTGGTATGTACTGCAAGGGCGTGAAGCATCACGCAAAGTATGAGTGCCGGATAGGGCAACCCGCCCCGTGGTGCCTCACGGGGCGGGCAGCAGCGCACTTGAACTTTCGGCATCGGTATTGTCAGGCTGCACCATTGCATGTCCTGGGTCGCCTGCGGCACGCGCAGGCCCGGCTCCGCCGGTCTGATCTCCCCGCTGGGCATCAGCGGGGCTGCCGATGCAGGGTGCCTACTACGGACGCGACCCGGCGGCGTAAGCCGCACCATAGGCACCGGCGAGATGGTTCCCGCCAAAAGTCTGGAACAGGTGCATGGTCTTGAAAAGGAAAAGAGCAAAGGCAAAGTAGAAATCTACAGCCGCGCTGGCATCTCCTGACATGACGACACACCCCCTTTCTGTAGCCCGGGCGTATTCGCCCAAATGCTGGGCTACAGAAAGGATACCAGACCGGGAAGAAAAGGTCAAATGGAGCGTGAAGCGTCACGCAAAGTATGCGTGCAGAGGGGGTGAGATGGATGAATGAACGTATCCGTGAACTCATTAAGGCTTTGAACATGAAGCAAGCCGAGTTTGCCAAAAGAATCGGCGTTTCTCGCCCGTTTGTTTCCGAGTTATGCTCCGGCAACAAAAAGCCGAGCGACAGAACCGTCGCTGATATTTGTCGAGAGTTTAATGTGAACGAGCAATGGCTTCGTACAGGAGAAGGCGATATGTTCCTATGCATTGAACTCGTTGCAAAGTATGCGTGCGGGATAGGGGGTGAGATGGTGGACAATCGCACGGAAGTGCGGCTGAACGTGCTGCAGGGGCTGCTCCACTATCACGAGCGGATGATGGCCGGGGGCATACGGATGCAGGATCCGAACGGGACGGAGACAGAAGTACCCATCGAAAAGCTCTACGATGGGTACGCCGATGCACTGCGGGAGGCCATCCGCTGCGTGAAACTGGTTAACGGTCGGACATGACGGTCTTGTAGACGGACGTGAGACAGTTCCGGCAGACAGGATCCGGGCAGTAATTATCGCAGCCGTTGGGATGTAGGAAGCGAGTTTCGTTCACGGTGAGTTCCCGAACCCAGACTTTCCGCCTGATGAAGTCCTTCGGGCACTCCACGGTAACGGGAAATTCGCGAATATCTGCGGTTTTCATGGCAGGCTCCTTTCTGCGGATGGCCTCCGGGTAGAGCGTAACACAAAGCAGAGTGAGATACAAGTATGAGTGCCGGATAGGGGGTGAGATGGATGCGCGAAACGATTTGGCTGGACGAGAAAAACAAAAAGACGGCGAAACAGGTAGCCGCGGTTCTTGCCGAGGCAAAGGCTACCTGCTCCGACGTCCGGGCCATTCTGCAGGCCGTCTGGGATTATCTGGGCGTTACGGTCTGCGAGGATGGAGACGCGTAACAGCATCCGCGAGGTGCGGCAGCATGGACGTGTTGTCAGCGAGAGCGGCAAGGCTCACGACCGCACAGGCCGGCTGACCGTCGCGGGCGGTGCAAGTGTTCCACGCGCAGGTGCTCCGGCAAGGGACTTCCTGCGAGGGCGTGGAACGGATCGGACAGAATTTCGTGTTCATCGTTTTTCACCTCCTTTCCGCACCTATTTTACCACGGGGACGGGGAGGAGAAAAGGGAGGGTGGAACAGTTGCTGAAAAGGCGAGAGACGGTGCGGGGCGGGGTGAAAGAGGTCGCCCGGTGGATCCCGCGCGCCGGACGACGCAGAAAGCGGGAGAACCACCGGGCGAGGAAGGCAATCATTCGCCGGAGGAGATCTGCCGGGCGTTTTTCGGCAGGATGACCAGACACTCGGCATCCGGGAATTTCTGCTTCAGCAAGTGGCGGAATTCCGAAAAGCTGACCGGAGAAATTACGTCGAAGGACGTCTCGTACACAGAGTCAACCGTGCAGCCGCTTGATTCCAGAAACGGGACGACATCCGGCGGCGGGGCATGGCGAAAGTGCAGATAAAACCAGCGAGACACAAAATCACCTCCTTTAAGCTCAGGATAGCACGGCGGCGGGAGGAGGGCAAGACGATGGAAAACAAGCGAAGGAGGTGATGACATGGTTATTTGGATGCTTATCGGGGTCGGGTGCATCGCAATATGCGCGGCGGCGCTTATTGCAGAGTGGAAATTTGGCGTCGATCTCGCGGCGATAGCTTTCGCGCCGGTAGTGGCTATCGCGGGTATCTGTATTTTGATTATCTGCCCGCTGATGAGGATGAGCGACAATCGGGAGATCGACGAATACATCCGACAGAAAGCATATATCGAGACGCACACCGCGGTGAACGCGGTAGAGGACGCAGCACTCACCAGCAAGAAAATTGAGCTGAACGGTTGGCTTTACAAGGCGCAATCCGACAAGACCCGGCACGGAGCGTGGTCGCTGTATCCGGATGCTGTGATGGAGCTGGAACCGATTGAATAAGGAGGTGACACAGTATGCTGAACGAGGAGAAGCAGGGCGAGCGCAGGAGCCTTTCGGAACTGATGGGCAAGAGCGCGGCGCTGGACGAGCAGCTGAGCCCGCAGCTCAAGGAGCTGCTGATGGCCTACAGCGAGGGGCTGATCGCCGGGGCGCGCAGCGCGCAGCGATAGGACAAGAAAAGGAGGAGACGGCTATGCCGAAGGTAAATTTAGCGCGCGACCCGCGCGCCGAGCGGGCGGCCAGCATGCGCAGGACGATCAACGCGAAGCGGGGGATGCGGGACATCGCGTCCCAAACGGAGCTCGCCCGGCGGATCGGGATGCGCGCGGGGACGCTGAGCGCGAAGATGCACAGCGGCGCATGGACGGCGGAGGATCTGGCGGCGCTGGACAAGGTGCTGCGGTTCTCGGCCGAGGAGCTGGCCGCGCTGGTGAGGAGCTGAGAGGTCATGGCGAGTAAGCAGTCAACCTGCTGGGTGATCGAGCACCCGGAGATCGGGACGGCGTTTGTCGTGGCCGACAACTGGGAGCAGGCCACGGTGCGGGCGGCGGAGTTCTGGGGCGTGAGCTGGGCGCGGACGGTATCCGGCATGGAGCTGGTGCGGCGGAAGGACGCGCGGAAGAACATCTGCTGCCGCTGCGGCCAGATCTTCCACGGGAGCGGGGATCTGTGCGGCGCGTGCGAGAAGATCCTGCGGACGGAGGAGGACGAGACGAGCCGCCGACTGCGGGAGACCTGGTATCTCGGGAGAAAAGACGCCGCCTTCGGGCGGTGAGAAACAAACGAGGAGGAACACAGGATGATCGACGAGAGGAGCCTGACGCGGGCGATGAAGGAATCGTGGCGCGGGGGCGGCTATGAGGTGGCCGGGTACGGCGACGGGAACGGGCGGATGCTGTTTCTGGACGGGCGGACATGGGCGGCGCTGCTGCCGCGCAGGACATGCCCGCGGAAGGTGCTGGCGCTGCTGGCGGAGCATCTGGGCGAAATTCCGGAGGCGAGCGCCTACCGCGTGAGCAAGAACACGGGCGCGCAGAACCAGATGATGGACATGCCGCTCGGGACGCTGGACAAGCTCCAGCGCGAGGTCGCCGAGGGCAAGGGCGAGGAGATCCTGCGGACGAACATGGTCTGGAAGGGCCGGGAGGTCTGGCAGAAGGAGAACCTGCGGGTGTTGGCGTTTGACGCGGCGCTGACGGAGATCGGCTTCGGCGAGCCGCTGGCCTACGGGAACATGCTGGTCTGGGACGACGAGGGCGGGATGGTCTTTATCCTGCCGGAGGCGAATCTGATCGACGAGACGCTGGAGCGGCTGCTGGAGCAGACGCCGCTGGTATAAGAGGAGGACAGGCGACATGTACGGGCAGTGCTGGAAATGCGGCAAGTGGGGGCAGATGGAGCGGCACCACATCTTCGAGGGCGTGGCCAACCGGAAGAAATCGGAGGAATACGGGCTGGTCGTGCTGCTGTGTGGGGAGGAGTGCCACCGGAACGGCCGGGAGGCCGCCCACCGCTGCGGCGAGACGGCGCTGCGGCTGCACCGGTGGGGGCAGCGGAAGTTCATGGAGGAGCAGAACGCGACGGAGGAGGACTTCCGGCGCGTGTTCGGGCGGAACTATCTATAGTCTTGCCGCACGGCGGCATGTGGATTGAAACGGAAAGAGCTATCTATAAGGAGGAGCGGCTATGACGGTTACATGGGTACTGGCCTACATCGGGGCCGCGGCGGTGGCCGCGGGGTGCGTGCGGGCGATCGAGCGGATGGAGGGGCGGCGATGAAAGCGAGAAATCTGCTCGAGGTACTGGAGCGGTACGACAATTACGCGGTATGTCCCGGGTGCCAGGGCTGCGAGGGAAAGAAGGTGATCGCATGCCGCGACCTGATCCGGCAGGCGGCGGCGCGGATCCGCGGGCAGGAGCGGCAGATCGAGTGCCTGATGGCCGCAAACGAGGGGCACCGGCGGATGCTGGTGGAGCTGCACCAGAGGCTTGCAAAGGCGGAGCTGGGCTGGATCTCCACGGAGGAGGCGCAGCCCGTGCGCTCGGGGGACTACTGGGTGCGGACGGCGGGCGGGATCTATACGGTTTTGCCGTACTCGACGCGGCACGGGGCATGGAACGCGATGGACGAGCAGGAAACGGCGCTGCGGGCCATCCCGGTGACGCACTGGATGGAGATTCTGCCGGCGTTGGAAGGAGACAGGCCATGATGCACAGGGCGGAACAAAGGCGGTGCGGCGAGTGCCGCAATTTTATCCCGGCGCGGTCACGGCGGGCGCCGAAGCGGGGCTTTTGCCGGCTGGCGGGGCACAACACCTGCGTGAGCGAGAGCACGCGCGTCTGCCGGACGGACTTTGACCCGGCGCAGCCGATCGTCCCGACGAACCGGGACAGGCTGGACGCGATGAGCGACGCACAGCTTGCGCAGTGGCTGGAGCGATTGACAGGAAACCCGGCGGAGAACCTGCTGCGATGGCTGCGGGCGCCGGTGGAAACGAAAGAGGAGGAAACACCATGGAAAACGATCTGAGAGACCGCGCGGAGCGGATGGCGCGGAAGCTGCGCGCCTGCGCGGACGACGAGCAGTGCGCCGCGTGCGCGGAGGAGTGCGGCGTGAACGACGGGACGCTGCTGCTGGCGGCGGCGCAGACCATCCGGGATCTGCTGGATGGCGCGGGCGGCGAGGAGCGCACAGAGGGCGAGACGGAAACGCCGTCATGGATCAAGGCGGCCTATGAGGCGGGGCCGGAACACTACGACACCGTACTCGACCGGGGGCTGAGCGCGATCGGGCGCGAGGTCATGGACATCGCGAACCGGCACAAGAAGGATCTGCCGCTGGTGATCGCGGTGCTGCGGCTGACGATCGCGCCGCTGGAGCGGCACATGACCGACGAGGGGCAGGCGATGCTCCAGTGGATTCTGCGCAACGCCGCGGCGGTGGATCTGACGGACGCGCAGAAATAAAAAAAGGCCCCGGCGGAGCGGCAACTCCGTCGGGGCAGTCAGATGAGGGTCAAATGACAACCAAGTACACCCCTATGATAACCGACGGAGGGGAGAAAGGCAAGGAAAAATTTTATGACGGAAGCGCAGAGGGCGGCAATCGCGGCCATTGAGAGCCAGCAGCCGCAGAAGCACAACACCGTATGGATGGCGGGCGAGCAGCTCAAGGAGATCGCCCGCAGCGAGCCGGGGTCGGCAGAGCTGCTGGCGAAGGATCTGGCGGGCAAGGGCATGACGATCGCGGACGCGGAGAAGAAGATCGCGGAGCTGGCGCGGAAGAACCGGGACGGCAACTGCGGATGCGTGAGCAGCGAGGAGGCGGAGGACGTTCTGCGGGCGTTTTACGGTCTGCCGCAGCGCGGGGAGGCGCGGGAGGAAGCACCGAAGGTGCTGGATCTCGCGGACTTTCTATGACGGACTGGGAGGCCTTCCGGCAGGCGCTGCCGGAGACGGCTCAGAAGGAGCTTATCGACTGGGCCGCACGGACGCAGAAGGACGAACTCGGCGGGGAGCTCTGCCTGTTCTCGCGGGAGAGCGTGAGCTGGTTGGAAGAAGAGCCGCAGCAGATCATGACGCCGGAGGATATCGAGCGGCGCGAAAAGTCGCGCAGGCGGACGTGGGGCGCACGGTGCAGCTGCACGGCCTGCGGCGAGGACTTCACCGCGGGATGGCTGCGCGGGCTGAAGCTGCCCGGGAATCGGGAGATCCGCGGGATCGCGCTGCTGCAGGGGGACGACGGGCTCCTCTACGAGGGAATCCCGGACATGGAGGACGCCTGCTGGCGCATGAGCGCGGCAGAGATCGCGGAGACGGATCACTTCGACTGCCCGCTCTGCGGGGAGGACGTACAGCTTGTGCGGCGGAAGGATCTGCGCAGCGGGCGGACGCATCAGGTGCAGGTCGTGACGGCGGAGGTGATCCACGGGGTGACGGTGCTGCTCTACTGGATGGTACGCCGGGAATTCAACGAATACGGCGGCAGCGGCGCTGCCGCGTGGCCGAGAGAGGCAATCGCCCTGACGGAAAAGGGCGGGCTGAAACGTTTTACACGGGCGAAATGCAACCAGTTCGGCACCGAGTGGGACACGGGCGAGTGGCGCGCGGTGCGGCAGATGCGCGACCCGGAGACGGTCAAATACTACATCTGGGAAGCAAACTCCCACAAGAAAATCGGCGCCGCCGTCCGGCCGGAGGTGACGGATCTCACGGGGAGCACGGGGGAGAAAACCGGACTCGAGGACTACATCCGCGCAGGAGGCCAATGGCCGGTGCAATATCTGAAGCTGTGGAAACAGCACAGAAACGTCGAAAATCTGGCCCGCGCGGGCTGGGGGCGAACGCTCGGCGGCGCCATCGAGGAGATGGTATGGAATCAGGTCACGGCGCCCTACGCTAAGGCACATGAAATTGAACTGCGGTGGATCGACTGGAACGAGGTGAAGCCGGGGCGGATGCTCGGCATGAGCAAGGCGGAGGTCAGGGCGCTCGCGGGGCGCTGGGACTGGCAGACGGCAGACGCGTGGGCGGTTTACCGGTGCTGGCAGGGCGGCTGCACGGCGGAGGAATTCGACCGGTGCCGCGCGGAGCTGGGGCCGGCGGGTCTGCAGGCGCTCGTGGACATGATCGAGGACGGGCACGAGGTGCCGCTGCTGAAAGCGGTGCGGTACATCAAAAAGCAGGAGGAGCGGCGCGGTGGGGATCTGGTGCGGACGTTCCTCGACTACCGCGAGATGCTGGACGAGGACGCGCCGGCAGAGGAGCTCTGGCCGAAGGATCTCGTCGCGGCGCACGACCGGCTCGCGGAGATCCACGGCGACAGGGACGCGCGGCAGTACACGGAGGCGATGCAGCAGCTCGCGCAGGAGCTGGCGGCGCTGGCGTGGAGCGACGGTGAGATCTGCATCCGGGCGGCGGCGACGCCGGGAGAGCTCAAGGAGGAGGGGCGCGTGCTCAAGCACTGCGTCGGCGACTACTGCAAAAAGCACGCGGCGCGGACGGACGTGATTTTCTTTGTGCGGCACGCGCGGCGGCCGGAGCGGAGCTGGTACACGCTCGACATCAACATGACGGGGCGGATCCCGAAGGAGGTCCAGCTGCACGGCTACCGGAACGAATGGTACAGGAAGGCCGGGCGCGGAAAAATTCCGCAGAAGGTGCGGGATTTCTGCGACCGGTGGGAGCGCGAGGTGCTCGCGCCGTGGTACGCGCAGCGGCAGGAGCGTAAAAACAAGCAGAAGAGGAGGAAAACGAGCGCATGAGCGAGACAATCAACGTGCCGATGGCGGCGCAGCGAGACATCAAGACGGTGACAACGGAGATCCGGACGCTGCACCGGCAGGCGCAGTGCATGGTGCTGGGGTACGCCATCGAGATCGGGCGGCGGCTGAAGGAGGCGAAGGCGATGCTCGACCACGGCCAATGGGGGCCGTGGCTGCGGGAGGAGGTGGACTTCTCCCAGTCGTCGGCAAACAATTTCATGCGGATTTTCGAGGAATACGGGGCGCAGCAAGTGAGCCTTTTCGGGGACGCAAATTCGCAAGCGCTTGGGAATTTGCCCTATACGCACGCGCTGCGGCTGCTGGCACTGCCGGCGGAGGAGCGCGAGAGCTTCGTGGAGGAGCACCACGCGGAGGAGCTGAGCACGCGGGAGCTGGAGAAGCTGATCCGCGAGCGGGACGAGGCGCGCAGGGCCGAGCAGGACGCGCAGGAAAAGGCCGCCGCGGCGGACAAGGCGCGCGCCGCGGCCGAGGAGCTGGCAAAGGGCGCGGAGGACGCCCGGCGGGACGCGCTGGCGGCGGCGGAGCGGCTGAAAAATGCACAGGCCGCGGAGAAGGACGCGAAGGCCGCCGCGAAGCAGGCAAAGGCCGAGCTGAAGGCGCTGCGGGAAAACCCGGTGATCCCGGCGGAGGTGCTGGAGAAGCTGCGCGCAGAGGAGGCCGAGCGCGCGGCAGAGACGGCGCAGAAGGAGACCGCCCGGCGGGTGGCCGAGGCGGAAAAAGCCGCACAGGAGAGCGCCCGGCGCGCCGAGCAGGCCGAGCGGCAGCTGGCGGCGGCCGATCCGGAGGTCGCGACATTCAAGGCGTGGTTCCGGGCGGTACAGGACGACTTCGCGCGGATGCAGGAGACGCACGCAGAGGTGACGGATCAGGCGAAAGCGGACAAGCTCCGCGCGGCCGTGCGGGCGCTGCTGGAGCGGGAAAGGACGGTGTGGGGATGAGCAATCCGATTCCCGGGACAGAGAATATCAAGTGGATTGAGTACGGCGGTGCCGTCGTGATAAGAGGCAGCTACGACGAAAGCATGATCGAGGACGCGGAGAAATTTCTGGCAGAGCAAGCGGTTGAAACTGTTCGCCAGATCATGGAAGAAGATCGAAGCGTGTTCAGCTTCCGAGAGGGCGCGGAAGCTAACGAGGTAGTCGTCGAATGGCGGATCAAAATTCCAAAATTCAACTGGAGGGAAGGGTGACAACGATGAAAATTTACATTGCGGGGGCGATTACGGGGGATCCGGAGTACCGGGAGAAGTTCCGGCGGGCCGAGGAGGCCGTGCGGGCAGAGGGACACGTCGCGGTGAATCCGGCGGTGCTGCCGGAGGGGCTGGAGCCGGGGGACTACATGCGGATCTGCACGGCGATGCTCGACAGCTGCGACGCGATCGCACTGCTGCGCGACTGGGCGCACAGCAAGGGCGCATGTATCGAGATGACCTACGCGCAGTACGTCGGGAAGAAGCTCATGAGACTGTGGGACATGCCGGACGGGCTGTGGCTCAGGGAGGGGATTTGAGATGGAACATCAGGTAACGCCGGAGGTGCTGGCGGCGGCGCTGCGGTGCTCGGCGGCGGAGGACGTGCATGAGACACACTGCGAGACATGCCCGTACTATGTGGTGGAGGATCTGAGCGGGGAAGAAGCCGCGTTTTTCGGGGAGAAATGGGCAACGTGCGACGTCGACCGGATGGCGCTGGACGCGGCGGCGATGATCGAGGAGCTTTCCGGGAGGGACGTATGAGCGGATGGGATTCGCGGCTCGAGAAGGGGCCGGACGGGCAGAAGTGCAGGACGTGCATCTACCGGGCGGCGAACCGGTACGGGCCGTGGGGCTGCGGCTACGCGGACGTGACGGGGCAGTCGAAGCTCGCAGCGTTCCCGGACGCGGAGCCGGGGACGCGGGCGGGGCGGCACTGCATCGTCTATCAGCGCGGGAGGGCCGCGAAGAAGCAGGCGCCGATCCTGCCGCAGAAGACGAAGAAGCCGCCCGCAGAACCGAAGCCGAAGCGACAGGAGAACTGGACACCTTGGCGGAGCAAAGCGCAGATCGCAGACGAGCGGCGGGCGCTCTACGACCTCGGGTGGACAGACGGGCAGATCGCGGCACGGCAGGGCATGAGCCGAGAGACGATCAAAAAATGGCGGCAGCGCAACGGGTATCCGGCAAACGGATGGCCGATGAAGAAAGCAGAAAAGGCCACGTGATTTTGCAAAGATGGTCCGGCGGGAAGGCCGGGCCATCTTTGGAGCATCACCGGAAGAAGAGAGACACCCTATATAATACGCGTGCGCGCGTATTTTGGTCGGGTCCTTAAAGACCTAAGTATACGGACAGGAGGCAGAAAACGCAGATGGGAGGGAAATGGATGATCCGCACCTACAAGTCCGGGAGGGTAATCGAGAAGAGCAAGTTCTGGGTGCCGGCACAGGCGAGGCCCAGAGCAGGCCGGGTGAAGAACAACACGAGCGCCGCCAAGCGCGACCAGAACGCAAGGCGGGCTGTGCGCACGCTGGCGCGCACGATCAACTGCAACTTCGGGGCGAAGGATCTGTTCGTCACGGCGACGTTTGACGACGGGACACTGGCGCAAATCGGCGGGGACTACGCGCAGCTCACGCGGCTGCTGGGCAACTTCATGAAGCGGCTCAAGCGGAAGGTGCGCCGGGAAGGCGCAGAGCTTCGGTGGGTGGCCTGCCCCTCCGCGATGGACGGAGAAACGGGAAAGCCCGTGCGCCTGCACGTACACATGGTGCTCAGCGGCAATGGAATCCGATGGGAGGACGGCCAGTGGATGGTCGGGAGCGAGACGCTCGGCTCCATCTGGGCGATGGGCAGTCTCTACGCGGAGCCGCTGCGCGGGCAGGGCGACTATACGCCGGTGGCGGTCTACATGCTGCGCCAGGCGCGCCGCGACGTGCCGGACGCGAAGAAGTACAGCTGCAGCCGGAACATGAAGCAGCCGGAGATCACCGAGCGCGTGGTACATACGGGCCGGGCACTGCGCCAGCCCGCGCGGGCCTATCTGCTGGAGAGCAGCGCATACGACGCGGAGACGGGCTGCCACTACATCCGCTATCTGGCACCGGAGGAAAAGCACGATGCAGACGAAAGATAGCGCGCGGGCGGTCTGTCCGTGGTACGAGTGGAGCACGGAGAAGCTGATCGTCTGCGCGGGGACAGAGCCGGGGCAGACGATCCGGATGCAATTCCGGGGGCGAAAGAAAAAAGAACAATGGTTTGAGCGCTGCTGCGCCGGGTACGACTACGGGAAATGCGTGGTCTGCCGGGCGCTGACGGCGCACAGCGAAGAGACATAGCCGCGCGGGGAGACCTGCGCGGCCTTCCGGCATACGCCAGCGGGGAGAAATTGCCGCCGCCCGGCGGTTACAATGGGCAGGAAGGGGCGGTGAGCGCATGGCACAGGCCAAGCTGAGCGAAAAGCGAAAAAAGAAGATCATCGCGGACTACGCGGTGGAGGGCAGT
>ERZ1673752.3304-NODE-3304-length-15795-cov-13.202160_pt1 | contig 15795 bp, 14 predicted proteins | sample MGYA00580195_ERZ1673752 | MGnify/ENA primary metagenome ERZ1673752 (study PRJEB41218, sample SAMN15661744) | gut metagenome | host: Homo sapiens | place: Canada: London | collected 2015-08-20/2019-03-30 | study: EMG produced TPA metagenomics assembly of...
TTTTACGGCGTGGTAAAATCTGTAATGAATTTGGAAAATGTAGACTTAAAAATTTCCTGTCTTGACGAAAAAAATGAAGAAGTAAACTTATCTGGTAGCTTTTTAATTTCTGCCCTTTGCAACGGCTCTTACTATGGCAATGGCTTTAATCCAGCACCAAAGGCAAAAATTGACGACGGGCTTTTAAATTTAATTTTGGCAGAGAAGATGAGTCCCCTTAGGATAGTAAGCTTATTTACTTCCTACAGAAGGGGAGACCACCTTGGAAAAAGTAGCGTGAGAGAAATTTTAACTAGGTCAGGGAAAATTTCAGCAGACAGAGAGTTTTTATACAACATTGACGGAGAAATTTATTCTGCAAAAGAAATTAACTACAGAATTTTGGAGAAAAAATTAAAATGGATTTATTTTAAAGGAGTGAAAAAATGAAAGTAGGAGTATTCGCAGGAACTTATGTGGACACAAAAATGGGAGTGGACCTTTTAAAGAAAAAGGGATTTGAGCCACTGAGCTTCCCAATTTCCAAGAACCCAAAGGACCAATCCGCCCTTCAATATTATTCAAGAGAAGAGCTTACAAATATTGTTGAAGAAAAAATAAGGGAGGCAAAAAAAGAGGGGGCTGAAAAAATTTTTATCTACTGCAATTCCCTTTCTGCTTCTATAGATGTGGAGGGCTTAACCCACCGTCAGAGCATGGAAATCATTACTCCCTTGGACTTTTATAGAAATCTTGACTCTTCCTATGAAGACATAGTAATCCTCGCAGCAAATTCAAAATCAGCCCACGGCATAGATAAAATTTTGTCAGAAAAAACTTTTAGAAACACAATTGCAATAGGGATCCTTGCCCTAGTAGAGGAAATCGAAAAGAAAACTTCCCCTGAAGAAATTGTCAAAAGGCTTGGACTAAGAGAGCTCTTTAACTTTTTTAATGAGATGGAAAGAAGGCCTAGTGCCATAATTTTAGGCTGCACTCACTTTCCTTACATGAAGGAAGAATTTGAAAAACTGACAGAAATTGAAATTTTAGACCCTGCAGAGGACATGATAAAAAGATTAAATAATAAATAAGACAAAAGAGCTGTTTTTAGGCAGCTCTTTTATCATTTATACACAAAAGTTGATAACTTTTGGCAAATTGTGGATAAGATTGTATATTTTTCGTAAAAATCCAGTTAATAATCGGAAAATATAGACATTTTTTATGTTTAATGATAATTTTTTCAAAATGTGCATGAATTGTGCACTATTTTTCAAGACAGACCTTTATTAACCTGTGGATAATGTGCATAAGATTGGGGATAAAGTAGTCATCGCAAAAAGTCCTGTGGAAAAAATTTTTTGAAATCTTTTAATTTTCTTCCAATTCCATCCAAGCTTCATAGAGGTCTTCTAAAGTGTTTGCAAGGCTTTGACGCTCTATTGATAAATCATTTGCTAGTTGATAATCGCTGTAAGTCTCTTGGTCTTGCAGTTTGTCATCGATTGTGGATAACTTTTCTTCCATGTCTGAAATTTCTTTTTCAAGCTTTTCTTTTTCTTTGCGAAGGGCTCTATTTTTTTTGCGGACTTCTCTTTCCTCACGCTTTTCCTTGGCAATTTCTGTCTTGGACTTGTAGTCATCATCAAGGCTTTCAGTTTCAGTGGTCTTTTCTAGGTAATAATCGTAATTGCCCAAGAAGACATTTATGCCGTCTTCCTTCATTTCAAAAATTTTGTCCACAGTCTTGTTTAAAAAATACCTGTCGTGAGAAATAGAAAGGACAGTGCCCTCGTATTTTAAGAGGGCGTCTTCAAGGATTTCCTTTGAGTCAATGTCCAAGTGGTTAGTTGGTTCGTCAAGGACAAGGAAGTTTGCACCCTTTAACATAATTTTTAGAAGGGATAGTCTTCCACGCTCGCCGCCGGAAAGTTCATCGACAGTTTTAAAAATGTCGTCGCCCACAAAGAGAAACTCTGCCAAATATTTTCTGATTTGAAAATGCTCAAGCTTTGGAAATTCGTCCCAAATCTCGTCCATGACAGTCTTGTCTAAATTTAAGTTGTCAAGCTCTTGGTAGAAGAAGGCTATGTCCACATTGGACCCAATTTTAACTTCGCCAGAGCTTGGACTAAGCCTACCTGCAATAATTTTAAAGAGGGTGGACTTGCCAACGCCATTGGGACCAATTAAGCCGATTTTATCCTTTTTGTAGACAAAGGCATTTAAGTCGTGAAAAACTAAGTGGTCGCCAAAGGATTTTGAAAGGTCCTTTATCTCCAAGACATCTCTGCCTGAAGTTTTATTGGTTGCAAAGGAAAGATTTGTCTTTTTATTAGACGCAGGCATTTCAATTTTTTGCATCTTGTCCAGCATCTTCTTCCTGCTCTTGCCCTGCTTTATAAACCTGTCGCGACCAAGATTCATGTATCTCTTTATAATTTCTTCCTGCCTCTTTATTTCCTTTTGCTGGTCTTCATACTGCCTCTTCAAGACTTCAAAATCTTTTTTTCTCTGTCTCATGTAGTTGTCGTAGTTGCCAGCATAAGTTTTAGTCTCGCCATTTTCTAGGAGGACAATTTTTGAGACAATATTATTTAAAAAATATCTGTCGTGGCTGATAATAATAATTGCCTTGTCAACATCCTTTAAATATTTTTCCAGCCAAGAAATTGCATCAATGTCCAAGTGGTTAGTAGGCTCGTCAAGGAGAAGTAGGTCTGCATCTTCAAGTAGGAGCATGGCAAGAGCCACTCGTGACTTTTGTCCACCAGATAGGGTTTTTATGTCCTTAGAAAAATCATCTTCACTAAAGCCAAGACCAATTAAAGTTCCCCTAATCCTTGAGTGAAGGGAGTAGCCATCTCTCTTGTGAAACTCGTCTTGCATTCTCTGATACTTATTCAGTTCCTCTTCCAAATTGTCTGGATTTTCAGCAATAATATGCTCTTGGGCCCTCAAATTTTTCTCAAGTTCAATTAAATCTTTAAAAATAGAGAGGCAATTGTCATAAATGCTGCCCTCTTGATGAAGATTTAGCTGTTGCTCTAAGTAGCCGATTTTTAAATCTTTTTTTCTAAAAATTTCCCCATCATCGTAGGAGAGATTTTCTGTAATTATATTAAAAAGAGTGGACTTGCCACTGCCGTTAATTCCAATAAGGCCAATTTTGTCGCGGTCTTCCACTATTAAATTTCCATCTCTAATAGTTTCCTCGTCTATGTAGGATTTTTTTATATTCGTTAAACTAAGTATTGGCATAATGACCTCCTAACTACATTTTAACAAATAATGAATCTCATTAAAAGGCAGAGACTTTCTTAAGTTCAATAAAAAAGACCTGCAGGGCAAGTCTTTATTTTATAAATTTTCTATAAAATTTTTATCTAAAGTATAAATTAAAGGTCTTTCTTTTATAGCCTTTATGAAACCATCTTTTTCAAGTTCCTTTAATTCTCTAATTTTTTTGTTTTTGTTTTTAAAATCATCAGTATATTCAAAGATGTCATCTCGTGTGAGACCGCTATTGTTGTCGAAATAATAATTTTGACATAGTAAAAATAGGATGGATTTTTTGAGTTCGGTATTTAAAGTTGAGCTTTTAGCTTCAATGCACTTTCTAGCAAGATTTAAATTTTCTATTTTATTAGTCAAATTAAAGATAATATCCTCTTGACCAGCTATTAAAATTTTTAAAAATTCGTCTACAAAGTAATTTACTTCGCCCTTATTTATTTTTGAATTAGTTATATCAAAGCTTTTGTAATAGGAAGTCTTGTTAATCCAGCATCCACGAGCAAGAGACATGGAAGTTAAATAAGAATACTTGCTCCTGAGAAAGATGCTTGAAATAAATCTATTTACGCGTCCATTGCCATCGTAAAAGGGATGAATGTATCCAAAATAATAGTGAGCGATAGCAACTCTTATGAGTAAATCTAAATCGGTATTTAAAAGAAAATTTAGAAGATTTGACATAGACATTTCTATTTTATTTTCACCTGAGATCCCTTGATGTATTATTTCACCATTTACAGAATTTTTCTTTTGAACATATACTGGATCCAGCCTAAAAAATTTCCCATCAGGTTGGTCTTTTTTTTCAATTTCTCCCTTAGTTATCTCGTCATAAATTTTCCGAACATCCTTTAAATCTGATGGAACTTTCAAAGAATTATCATTTAAAAGTAAGAGATAGGATTTAATCATGCTAGTGAGTCTTAATTTTTTAGGGTCCTTTGAATTTAAAATATTTCTTGTAGTTTCGATTATTTCTTTTTTCTCAGATTTTACGCCTTCAAGATCATTAGAGCTTTTTAATTCGCTAGAAATAATTTCCAATAAATTTGCACTTTTAGCAATTATTGGAAGTTCATCATTTAATTTTTCCAAAATATTATTGTTTTGATTTACCGAGTCTATTAGATTTGAAGTTTCTCTATTGAAGACATAATAAAGCTGGAAGGACAAATTTTCCCTATAAGGTTTTATAGATAGATTAGTTTTTAAAGTCTCACTAAAATCTATTCTCGATTTATAAATTTTTTCATATTCATTTTTATTCTTGTAGTATAAAGTGTATAAATAATCCATAAATCCTCCAATAAAATCAAAAAAATATCAAATTTCCTTTATTTCAATCAATTATAACAAAATAAAATCAAAAAAACAGCAAATTTTGATTTTATTTTGTGTCTTCTAACAAATAAAATCAATAAAAGGCAAAATTTTGATTTTATTATGAAATTTTCAAAGAAAAAAATCAAAAAACGAGAGAATTTTAATTTTATCTTCCAAACTTTTCATGAAAAAATTAAAAAATCACAAAAATTTAAATTCACAAAAAAATAATAATTCACAAAATTTTAAGGCTCCTAAAAAAATTTAGGTAAAGAAAAAAGTTGTGCCCTTGACACAACTCATAATAATAAAAATATTAAGCTTCAGAATATCCAAGATTTTTTGAAAATTCTATGCCGCAGTTTTTCACTGCCTCTATATATTCTTTTTTTGTAGCTTCTGTAACTCTTTCCTTAGGAATTACTACGCCAATTGCTCCCACGAGGTTCTCCTTGTAATTAAAGACGGGAGCTCCAATGCCAATGGCATCTTCAATATATTCCGAGTCGGAGACAGAAATTTTTTTGTTCCTAATGTCGATTAAATCTTTTTTTAAGGCTGCCTTATCCACTGGCGCGTCTAGGTAGTCAGAAAGATCCTTTTCTAAGTAATAATCGATATATTCCTTGGGCTGAAAGGCCAAGATTGTCTTTCTAATTGCCCCCTTGTGTAAATCTATTTCTATTCCAAAATTTTCTACGATTTTTAGGGTGTGCTTGCCTTCAGACTTTGAAAGCATTAGCCCCTTGTCACCAGATTTTATTATAAAAAAGGAATCTTCCATGGTGATTTCAGATAAATTTTCTAGGACAGATTTTCCCACAGCTTGTGGATCTAGCTTTGAGGATGCCTTTATGCCAAGAGGGATAAGGGCAGGGCCAAGGGCATAGAGGTGGGTCCTCTCGTCCTTTGATACATAGCCCACCTCGATTAGGGTGGACAAAATTCTATGGGCAGTGCTTGGCGGTATATTTAAGAATTCAGAAATTTCTGCAATTGTAAGTTCTCGGTTTTCATTTTTTAATATGTCTAAAACATTAGCTGCCTTTATTAAACTTTGGATCATTTTTTCACCTTCCTCTAAAATTATATCATATAATGGAAAGTATTTCACTAAAGGAAATAATATTGGGGAGAAATTATTATGATTTAAAAAAATTATTAATTGAAAAATTTTTTAATTGTTAAAATTTTTAAGGGCTAAATAATTAGGAGTCGGTAAATAATTTTTAATCGAAAAAAATTTTTTGAATAAGAAAAAATTATGAATCGGTAAAAAATTATGAAACGGCAAAAATTTTATGATCAAGAAAAAATTATGAGCCAAGTAATAATTATGACTTAGTAAATAATTTTCAATCAAGAAATTTTTATCCTACAATGAAAAGAAAACTACTTCGAAAAAAATCAAAATAGTCTTGAATTTTGTAAAAAATTTTATATAATAAAATTAAGAGTTTAGATAATTATCGAAATAGACACAGAAGGTGAAACATGTTTTCTGATACTTTTAAGGCCCTATCTGATCCAGTCAGGCTTGAAATTTTAAATATGCTTAAAAAAAACGGCAGGATGAACGCGGGAGAAATCGCCGACAACTTTGACTTATCCAAGGCGACAATTTCCCACCACCTAAAAATTTTAAGAGAGCAGGATTTGATTTACGAAGAAAAAGAAAAAAATTTTATTTATTACGAATTAAACACTTCGGTATTCGAAGATATACTGACTTGGATTGTAAAATTTAGAGGAGAAGACAATGAAAAATAAATTTAGATTTAGGAAAAACAGCATAGTTTCAATGATTGCATCACTTGCGATTTTAATAATTTTTAATGCCCTCTTTTATAGCAAAATGCCAGCAGAGCTTCCAACTCACTGGAACTTTCAAGGGCAAGCTGATGACTACGGCTCAAAATTTCACGCCATGGTAACGATTCAGGGATTTTTAGTCCTTATGAATTTATTTCTCTGCTTTATGCTTGATAACGACCCAAAAAACGAGAGGCAAAACAATTTTTTAATGACTTTAAGCAAGATGTCCATGCCAATAATGATGATAGTAATTTATGTCATAACAATTTTAGCTGGCCTTGGAAAAGATATAAATACATCAGTTATAATTTCTATTTTAATGGGAATCCTATTTATAGCCATTGGAAATTATATGCCAAAGATAAAGAGAAATTACACCATGGGAATAAAACTTCCTTGGACCTTAAATAGCGACGAAAATTGGAGGAGGACTCACAGGTTTGGCGGTCTTTGTTTTATATTTATGGGACTATGTTTTTTTGCTACGCCCTTTGTCAAAAGCGAATTAATAATAATTATACCTATGGCAATAGTTGTAGTTCTTCCAATGATTTACTCCTACTATCTTTACACTAAGGGAATCTAAAAAAAGCCAGTGCATCTTGCATTGGCTTTTAAAATTATTTTTATCTTCAAAAAATTTTTTTATCTTAAATTTAATTTTTTTAATACAACTTTCTATTTTTTCTTGAAACTTCTAGGGGAAGTTTTTCCCTCTCCCTCTTTACCTTTTCATCTTCCAATTTTATTAAGGCCAGATTTTTTTCTTGACCTAAATCTATTAGGACATCGCCTCTTGGTGAAACACACAGGGAGTGGGCGTAGGCGTTTTTGGAAAGGTCCTCATCTCTTGCAATGGCAGGTGAAACTATATAGCACTGAGTGTCCACTGCACGAGCCCTATTTAAAAGGTGGAAGTGAACTTCGCCAGTCTTTTTCATAAAGGTTGACGGAACGAAGATGACTTCTGCTCCAAAGTCACGAAAACTTTGGAAGAGCTCAGGAAACCTTAGGTCAAAACATATTGCCAGACCAAAAATCCCATACTCTGTTTCAAAAACTCCCAGGGACTTGCCGCCAGAAATGGTATCAGACTCCTTGTAGCCCTCAATGTCAAAGAGGTTGATCTTTGAATACCTGTAAATTTCTTTGCCCTCCTTGTCGAAGACATAGGAGCGGTTGTAAATTTTTTCGCCAGACTTAATTGGTATTGAGCCGCCAATTAAGTAGATTTTATTTTCTTTTGCCACCTGGCTCATTTTTTTATAAGTTTCCCCAAAATCTTCTTCAGCAAATTTTGTGAAATAAGAATTTTGGTAGGGACAGTTCCACATTTCTGGAAGACAAACTACATGAGCCCCTTCCTTTTTTGCACGAGTCACATATTCTTCCATAGTATTTAAGTTTTTTTCCTTGTCTCCAGTGGCTGGCAGCTGAATTATTCCTACATTAAAATCTTTCATATTCACCTCAAAATTAAATTACATTAAAAAAGCCGAGACACAAAACGAGAAGACCGAGGACTATTCTGTAATAGCCAAAGGGGATAAAGTTGTGCTCACGAATATAGCCAAGGAATTTTTTGATCACTATTAGGGCAACGATGTAAGAAATGGCGCCGCCAAGAATAATCAAAAACCATTGCCAAGCTGTAAAGGAAAAGCCAATTTTTAAAATTTTAAGGGCAGTTGCTCCAAGCATAGTTGGCACTGCAAGGTAGAAAGAAAATTTTGCTGAGCTTGTCCTTGAACAGCCAAGTAGCATGGCGCCAATAATTGTTGCAGCAGAGCGAGATGTGCCTGGCACCATGGCAAGGCATTGGAAAAAGCCAATGAAAAGTGCAGTCTTTAGTCCAATGTCGTCTAGGCTTTCATACTTAAAATCCTTATTCTTATTATTTTTTTCCATAAAAATAATTATTATCCCATAAAAAATTAGGGCTATGGCAACTGTAATTGGATTAAAGAGGTGGGCGTCGATGAAGTCGTCTAGCAAAAATCCAAAAAAGGCTGCAGGAAGAAAACCTACAATTATCTTTGCAATTAGCCTCATAGTTTCCAGGTCTCTGTACTTAAATTTTTCCTTAAATGTTAAACTATCGTATTTCTCCTCGCCGATAACTGGTGCAAGTTTTCCCCTGGCAATGGGATTGATGTCGTAGAAGTATAAATAAACTACGGCAAGAATTGCACCAAGCTGAATAATTACGCTAAAGGCATTGGAAAAGGACTTTGGCTCAAGTTTTATAAAGCTGTCTGCTATTATTAGGTGTCCTGTTGATGAAACAGGCAAAAATTCTGTGAGTCCTTCAATAATTCCAAGGATCACTACTTTTATTATGTCTAAAATCATATATACCTCCAAATTTGTCAAAGCTATTATAACATTTGTAGCGACAAAAATAAAAGACTCTCGCCATAAAGACAAGAGCCTTAAAAAATTTATTCACTTCTCTGTAAATTTAAAAATTTTGTAAATTCCTTCTTAAACATTAATTCAACTGTTCCCGTAGGACCATTTCTGTGCTTGGCAATAATTACTTCGCCAATGTTTGGCTTTTCTGATTCTTCCTTGGTGTAATATTCATCTCTGTATAAAAACATTACTATGTCGGCGTCTTGTTCTATGGCGCCAGACTCACGAAGGTCAGAGAGGATTGGCTTGTGGTCAGTTCTTAGTTCTGGGGCACGAGAAAGTTGCGAAAGTGCAATAACTGGAACTTCAAGTTCCTTGGCTATTGCCTTTAAATTTCTTGAAATGGCAGAAATTTCTTGTTGCCTTGACTCAACTCGGGAGTTCATCTGCATAAGTTGTAAGTAGTCTATTACAATTAAGTCAAGTCCCTTTTCCACCTTCATCCTTCTGCACTTGGCTTTTAGTTCAAGGGGCGATATGCCGGCAGTGTCGTCAATTTCAATTTTTAAATTGGAGACAATGGGCATGGTGTTAATTATTTTTGTCCACTCTTCCTCATTTAAGTTGCCGGAAATAACTTTTTGCAAATCCACATGGGCATTTGATGAAATAATTCTTTGGAAAAGTTGGTTCTTGCTCATTTCAAGGGAGAAGACTGCAACTGATGCGCCCCCTCTTAGGGCTGCGTTAGTGGCAATATTTACCATGAGAGCAGTTTTACCCATGGAAGGTCTTGCTGCAAGTAAAATTAAGTCAGACTTTTGCAGACCAGAAATTTTTCTGTCAAGATCTACAAAGCCAGTTGTAAGACCAGTTAAGGCATTTGGATTTTGCGCCTTCTTTTCCAAGTCAGAGAAGGATTCAAGGGCAATATTTTTTATATTTACAAGTCCATTTTTTGTTGAGTCCTGAGTAATATCAAATACAGATTTTTCTGCAAGCTCGATTATAAGTTCTGCCTTTGCATCTGATGAATAGGCAGCGGAAATAATTTTGTCAGAGGCATTTATTAATTCTCTTAAGATTCCCTTTTCCTTAATAATTTTGCAGTAAGACTTAATATTTGACACAGCGGTTACATTGGAAGAGAGGTCGGCAAGATAAGTTATGCCGCCAACTTCTTCTAGGGAGTCGGTTTTTTTCAGTTCCTCAGCAATGGTTATTACATCTGCAGGTTCATTTCTGTTGTAAATATTTAAAATTGCATCGTAAATTTTTCTGTGAGCATCTTGATAAAAGTCCTCTGTCTTTAAAATTTCGATAGAGCAAGTTATGGCTTCCTTGGATAACATCATAGAGCCAAGGGCAGATTCCTCCGCCTCTAAGCTGTGAGGAGGCATTTTTATATTTTCAACAGAATTTAAATCTAATTGGTCCTTTACATCCATGTCAATCAAGATTCCGGTCTAACATTTACCTTTAAAGTTGCAGTAACATCTGAATACAATTTTATGTCGATGTTCTTCATGCCAGCTTCTTTAATATTTTCAGCTAGGTCAATTTTTTTCTTGTCAACTTCAATTTTGTATTCACTCTTTAAGTTTTTAGCAATGTATTGTGAAGTTATTGCGCCAAAAAGTCTTCCGCCTTCGCCAGCCTTTGCCTTAATAGTAAGAGTTATTTCTTCGATTTTTTTCTTAACTTCATTTGCCTTGGCGCGGTTTTCCTTTTCTAACTTTTCTTCTTCAATTTTATTTTTCTTCCAAGTTTCCATATTTTCAGGAGTAGCTTCAATGGCAACTCCCCTTGGGATTAAAAAGTTACGAGCGTAGCCAGTCTTTGCGTTTACTATGCTTCCCTTTGATCCTAAGTTTTTGTCGTCCTTTAATAAAATTACTTTCATGTTATTCCTCGCTTTTGTTTTCTTCTAAATATTCATCTATAGCTTCTATTAAAATCTTTTCAGCTTTGTCTAAATCTTCTGTGTCAACTTGGGCTCCAGCCATATTTAAGTGACCGCCGCCGCCAATTTTTTCAAGTATAAGTTGAACTGATACAACTTCTCCACGAGACCTGCCAGATATGTGGGTTTTTCCATCATTAATAGTTAGGACAAAGGATGCATCAATGCCATTTATATCAAGTAGGGCATCGGCAGCTTGTGCAGCCACAAGGACGGAATTTTTTGCCGCCTTTTCAAATCTCGATACAGCAATATTGTCGTGGATAATTTTTGTGTTGTGAATGACATCTGCCCTATAAAGCATAGTGTCAAAATCGTCTTGGAAAAGTGCCTTTACCTTTAACATATTTGCCCCAGCCCTCTTTAAAACTGAAGCAGCTTCAAAGGTTCTCACCCCAGTTTGGAAGGAGAAATTCTTTGTGTCAACAACTATTCCACTCATGAGAGCATCGGCTTCAAAGTGAGTTAAATTTAAGTCGTCAGACATATAAGTTAGCATTTCAGTTATGAGCTCGCAAGTGGAAGAAGCATAGGGTTCTACATAAGTTAAAACAGGATTTTCAACAAATTCCTTGCCCCTTCTGTGGTGGTCGATTACAACTATCTGACCAGTTGCCTTTAAGAGGTCTGGATACTCTGTAAAGGATGGCTTGTGATTGTCAACTAAAATTATTAGAGAAGAGTGCTTTATTGTATTCATGGCAGTTTCCCTAGAAATGACCTTTGCATAAAGCTCAGGCTCCTCTTCCTTCATCCTGTCAATTAAATTGTCAATAGATGGATTGGACTTTTCAAGGACTATAAAGCCTTCCTTATTCCTATTTAGGGTTGCACGAAGACAACCTATGGCAGCACCAATGGCATCCATGTCAGGATTTTGGTGACCCATGATGTAGACATTTTCAGATCTGTCGATTAATTGTTTTAGGGCTTCACCTATAACTCTAGCCTTAACCTTATTTCTCTTTTCAACAGCCTTTGACTTGCCGCCAAAAAAGGCATAGTTGTCGTCAACCTTTACAACGGCTTGGTCACCACCACGACCTAGTGCCAAATCAAGGGATGAGTCAGCTTCAAGGTAGGCATCTTTAAAATTAAGTCCAAAGGAAGAAACTCCAATGGATAAGGTTATTGGAATGGAGTTGCCCTTGTTTAAATCTCTAAGGTCGTCTAAGATGTCAAATCTCTTGTCCTTTAAAATAGTTAGGGACTTATAGGTCATTACAACAAGGTACAAATCTTCGTCCATTTTTCTAACTAGGGCGTCGTATTCTTCAAAGTACTGAGAAATAGTTGAGTCAATCTCTGCAATGAGTAGGGGTCTAATTTCTGATGGGGCAGAACTTACAGCCTCAGAGAAATTGTCCACTTCGATCTTTGCAATAATTGGATACTGGGAGGTGTACTTGTCCTTTAAATTTTTGTAGGCAGTGTTGTCTACAAAGTAAAGGAGGACAGACTTCCCATCCTTATTTTCAGACTTATCTTCCACAACATTGGTGTAGACGCTAAAGGATCTCTTGTTTATTTCAATAGGAAGGGTGTTTGCACCATTTCTACCTATTATATTTGAGATGTCAATGTCCTTAACTAAATTTTCAAGGTCCCTGTCTAGCACGCTCTTCTCGTTAAATAAATTAATGAAGGGAGTGTTGTACCAGAGGATTTTTGCCTTTTCGTCAGTTACTACAAGGGGAAAGGGCATGTCAAAAATAGCTTCCTTAGTTAAAGAGTCGAAATTTTCGTTTAAATTTTCAATATGTTTGATTGTCTCTTCATTCTTATTTTTGATTTCGGAATAGCTTAAATAAAAAACATATGCAAAAGCAATAATTGAAATAAGGCCAAGAATTGGCTTTAGTATTATTAAAATAATAACGACTGCGATTCCAAAAATAAGATAGGGGAGAAAATCGCTAATTTTATAATTATCTTTCATAATATTCCCACTTAATTAATTTTTCTAAAGTTAACAATTTGGTCAAGGGCGCCAAGTATCATGACAAAAATTTGTAGCCCTGAGATGGCTAGGCAAAGACCAATTAATAGATATTGTAAAAAACTCTTAAAGCCAAATCTCGTCATATAAAATTTAAGAACGCTTATACCTGCCGCAAAGAGCATGAAAAAAACTAAGTTCATTAAATTTAAGGTGAAAATTTGACCGCTGGGACCAAAATAATCGCCAGTCAAAGAAAAAATTGCAAGAGTAGCAATGGATAGCATAATAACTTCTCTTGGGAGTTTTAAAAATTCAAGAGAAGAAGGTTGCATGATAAACTTTCCCTTTGAAAGGAGACTTCTTCCAGCTGTAGTGTAAGTTACGTAGGAAGTGACTACAGATATGATTATCAAAACAGAGGGAAGGATTTGTAAAAATCTCTTGTAATAAATTTCTGCACTTGCAGCAAAATTTGATAGGTCCCCTTGTGATAGTCCAGCTTCCTTAGCAATATTTGTATAAAAGCCTGTAATGGAATTAATAGTTTCCCTTGAATTTAGCACTTCACTATTTATGCCAAAGGCAAAAAATAAAACCATTATAGATGTAAAAAATATAAGAGATGTTGCCATAATTGTCGGTGCAACAGGTCTATTTGTGGTAATCATATAGTGAAAAATTAAGATGAAGGGTCCAAAAATTGTAAAAATTATTATTGCCTCCATGGGTCCTAAGATGGCACCGATTAGGAGGACAACTGCAATTAAAGTCGCCATCACCTTTATAATTCCTTCTTTTACAGATTCAACTACATACATAGAAGGAAATAAAATATAAAGAAAGGGAAAAATCATTCCAATCATGGAAATAATTATAGACCTAGTAAAGAGTCTAAAGAGTCCCTTAAAATCAGTTTCTTTTTCCAATAAATCAACTCCTGTCCACTTCATTTTACCACAGATTTATAATTTGATAAAGAAATCTAAATTTAGGTAAAATTATAAAAATAAAAAATAAAATTGGCGATAAAGTTTTGGCAAATTTTATAAAAAAAGCCAGGGTCACCCCTAGCTTTAAAAATTAGTAAATAATTAAGTTGTCGCCATCCTTATACATAAAGAAGCTGTCGTAAATTCCATCGGGGCTGTTCTCTAAGTCCAATAAAAAGTCCTCTATATTTTCCATGACTTCATCAGTAATTTCCAAATCCTCGTAGCGAAAAGTAATGCCCGATACAACTATTTTCTTTTCCTCCATAATTTCCTTCCTTTCTCAAAAAATAATTATAAAAACTACTCTTAATAAATAACTTAAAAAAGAAAAAAATTATATAGAAAATTTCCCCAAGGGAAATTAAAACTACTTGCTAAAATATGCTAAGAATAGGGCACCTGGACCTGTGTGAGTGCCAACAACACTTCCTATTTGTATAAATTCTGGAGAAGAAATTTTATCTTCCCAAAGATCTTTTGTCTCCCTCAAATATTTTTCAATCTTTTCACTGTCTCTGCCTGTGTAGCCAAGCTTTAGGGGCATGGAAAAATCGATGGACCCATGTTTTTTTATCTCGCTAATAAATAAGTTGTTGGCATTTTTTATTCCCTTTGCCTTGCCAACAGATTCAATTGCGCCATCTTCCATGGAAAGAAGGACCTTGACAGAAAAAAGTCCACCTATAAGGGCAGATGCCTTGGAAATTCTTCCTCCTCTTTCAAGATATTCCAAGGTGTCAACTAAAACAACAAGTCTAAGTCTTTTCTTTGCTTCCTCCAAAAGTTCGGCAATTTCTCTTGCAGACTTTCCTTCTCTTACAAGCCTCAAGGCATAATCAACGAGGGCACCCTCTGCATTAGAAACATTTAAGCTATCTACAATAAAAATTTTATCCTCAAGACCCTGGCTTGCAAGCTTTGCACTTTGATAAGTACCAGATAGCTTTGATGACAAGACAATTACCACAGCCTCATCGCCCTCATCTATGACTTTTTTGTAAACATCCATAAAAGCCACAGGCGTAGGTTGACTTGTCTTTGGGAACTCTTCCTTTTTCTCAAGCCTTTCATAAAATTCATCCTTTGTAATATCAACTGAATCTAAAAAGTCTTCTTCGCCAAAAGTTACGTGAAGTGGCACTACAATTAAGTCCTTCTTAATATTTTCTTCTATGTCACAAGTTGATCCTACAATTATTTTTACTGCCATATATTTCCTCACAATTATTTTATTTTATCTATTTTTACTATTATACATTTAAAATATTAAAACTTATTTTATAAATTATTAACATTTCATTAAATTTTTCACATATTTACTATATTGTGTAAGCTTTAGTATAGAGAAAAGAAAGGCAAGTGTCAACATTTACACCAAGCCAACTGTAAAGTTTTTGTGGTAAAATATTTAGAGAAGATTGATTTTATTTGAGGAGATGATTTTATCAATAGATATTCAAAAATTACAAATAAGACAAAAAGAGAAATTGTCCTTCTAAAGGCAAGACCCTGCAAGTGGGGCAAGTGTACTTTCTGTGATTATATAGAAGACAACGAAGTGGACAGTAAAAAAATTGATGACATAAATCTTGAAGTTTTAAAAAATGTCACTGGAGAATTTGGAGTTTTAGAAGTCATCGACTCAGCCTCAGTTTTTGATTTGACAGACAAAAGTCTTGAGGCAATAAAAAAAGTTGTTGAAGAAAAAAATATAAGGCGCTTATTTTTTGAAGCCCACTGGATTTATAGGAATAGACTTGATGAGATAAGAGATTTTTTTAAAGTTCCAATAACTTTTAAAACAGGCATAGAAACTTTTGACAATGACTTTAGAGAAAGAGTCCTAAGAAAGGGAGCCGACTTTAAAGACTATAGAGAAGTAAAAAAATATTTTGATTCTCCCTGTGTCATGGTGGGAATAAAGGGACAGACGAGAGAAATGATTGACCGTGACATGGAAATTATAAAAAACTTCTCTCACGCAACAGTAAATATTTTTATGAACAACTCCACAGATATAAAAAGAGACGATGAACTTGTGAAGTGGTTCGTGGAAAAATATAAATACTTAGAAGAGGATCCTCATGTTGATATTTTATTTGAAATTACAGATTTTGGTGTGGGCT
>ERZ1673752.3310-NODE-3310-length-15766-cov-4.421106_pt1 | contig 15766 bp, 10 predicted proteins | sample MGYA00580195_ERZ1673752 | MGnify/ENA primary metagenome ERZ1673752 (study PRJEB41218, sample SAMN15661744) | gut metagenome | host: Homo sapiens | place: Canada: London | collected 2015-08-20/2019-03-30 | study: EMG produced TPA metagenomics assembly of...
TCCAAAGAATAAACTCCTGACCAATGAACTAATTGCAAAAGTTTGTTTCCACTACTGTATATCCCTATAAACAATCCAATTATAGATATGCAGCCAAATAATGATGTAATGAAACGAAGCACAATAATCAAAGCGTCTCCATTATCATCATGAAAGTTAAAACGAAGAATCATTGTCAACCATATTACCAACGAAATTGTAATAACTCCGTTGACTAAGCTTGACGATTTCTTAAGCGCAAGAAACTTGTCCTGTAATTGACCATATAAATAGCCCAACAAGTAGATTGGGATATAATACAATGTCAATTTTATGCAGAAGAATGACAAACCTGCAATATAACCAATAACACCAAGAACAATCATACCCACTCCACATAACGTTAGATGAATCAACATATTCCAAGTTGTGGACTTAGAGATTTTGTTACTAGCATAATCAGCAAGTCCATAGATCATATTGATTGTCCAGATCGTTGCAAGGAACCAATAGCCCGAATCCATATGCCATAAGAGCCACTTAATATCGAGATAATTAGTCTGTTGGAAAATCAGTCCTCTAATGACGAATGACCAAACTGCCCATGGCAATATATACGCAAGAGTACGTTTCTTAACAAATACCCATAGTTTGTCACGTGTCGTCAAAGGTTTACTGTATTTAGTAACATAGCCACTAATAATAATAAATAGTGGCATTTGCAACGTCCAAATAACTTGAAATAAGAAAGTATCATTAAAATTCGAAGTGCTTCCAGACAAGGTATGTCCTAACACAACTAACAACATGGCGAAGCCACGAATAATATCAACAATTTTATTTCTCATCATGAATATTATCAATTTAAATTAGAGATCTGAACCTAATTTGTAAGGAACAATATCAAACTGACTAGGCAATAAAACAGTAAAATAGAAAATTGCAATCATCAAAGCAATAAACACGACCTTTATTATTTTACGATTATCGGTACTTAGTCTACTAAATAATTCCGGTATTAGAATTAAAAATACTAATTCATAATATGTTGCTGCCCTCATTAAGATGGATCCTGAAAATGCAACAAGAAATAAAATAGAAATGGCAAGTATATTTGCATAATTTTTTATTGATAGGGTTATAAACTCATCTTTTGCCTTAAACGTATTACGAATTCCTGTATACCCATTTCTGTCATTCTTAGAAACTACAATAGAAATAACGAGAAAAACTAATAGCATTACAAAACTTGAACCAATAGTAAGCGAAGAGTTGAATTCGTAATTTGTTATTTCATTATTCTGCAGATTTCTTAATATAGAACCACTTTGCATAAAAGCCCCAATGCCTATAATGGTATATAGAAATCCCCACCACAGATTAATAGGAATTCTCATAATTAAATAAGCTGCAAAAAATACCATGGCAGACCTATGAATTAATGATGCAACTGCTACCAACATTAAAAATTCTAGGAAAGGCTTGATTCCATTCTTTTGCGCAGTAAGAAATGCGGATAAGCATAATGACATCGCCATGGATTGCCTTAATCCTGACATATGAAATACAAAAAACTGAAAGCACACATAAATAACAAGGGAAAGTGCTACATCCTTAGAATATTTGTATATATATTGAGCTAGAGGAAACAGAATAATAAAATTGCAGAAAAACAAAAACTGTCTAAATGTCATTCCAAGCTCATTTCCCAATTTCATCAAAAACACATACCCAGGTTCCATCCATACCCAAGATGCATCAAACCACTTATTTCCTGCAGCCATTTCATATACATCCGAATAGCCCTGTAAATCTCTACCAACAGAATAGTCACGTAATGAAAACATCAGAAACAGTATACTGAAGAAAACAACCGTCGAATATTTGCGTTTTTTTGTGTTATTTTTATCAGATCCAATATAGACAGAAATAAATGCTATCAAAATCAACAGGAATATATATGCACTCATAACTAGAAAATAGAGTTATACAAATTAATATAATGAATAAAACACTTTTTGCTATCAAAATGCTCAATAGCATACTGAGTGCAATTGGACGACAAACAAGTGGTAGAGTTAATAACTTTTAGAATAGATTCTACCATAGCTGACTTGTCGCCTTTTTCTACGACCCATCCTGTAACCCCTTCTACAACCAGTTCAGGACTTCCACCTGTCCTATATGTTATGACAGGAGTTCCACATGCCAAAGATTCCATGTTAACTGTAGGACATGTATCAGTATATGTAGTATTGACCAAAGCGACTGCGGAAGAATAGAAAGCAGCCAAATCTGAAGCGCTATTTGTACGCTCAACACCAATTATGCCATCTGGAAGATCTATAATTTCTTCTTTAGTCAATCCCACCAATACAATTTTAATATCAGAGGGTAATTGTTTACGAATTACATAAAAATCGGATAGGCCTTTGTAAGCCCCCCATGGAGAAGCTACTCCTAATACATACTTAGAAGATTCCAATCCTAGAGCTCGCATCTGACCTGATATTGGAGTAGGTTTAAACACACTCAGATCTATTCCATTGTATATAACTTGGCTGTTGACATTCCCCAAATAGGATTGTTTGAGTAGTCCTTCAAGCCAATGTGAAACAGGAACCATAGTCATGTTTTCTGCCACAGACAAGAATAAAGCACGCTTTCTTATCCATCCTTGAGCACTTCTATCAACGTATGTTGCAGGATAAGATTTCAAATATTCGCATCCCCCACATCCAGTCATCCATTTATTACATTTAACAAGATCAAAATGAGCACACCTACCTGTGAATGCCCAACAGTCATGTAACGTCCAAACCACCCTAATACCATGTTTTTCAATATAATGGAACAGCATAGGATAATTTACAAAGTGTCCATGAATATTATGAATATGCACAATATCGGGATTCACTCTGTTCATAAAGTGCAGTAAACGTCCTGTGGCTATAATAGAAGCTAATCCCTCTGCATCTATAAGGCGAGATAATACATTGTGAACATAATAATTCACCTTGCCTGCAATTTTAAAAGCCCCAGAGTAGTCGCTTTCACCATGCCCAAAAGCAATATAAGCTTCATGTCCTTGTGATTTCAGAATATCAGCAATATTGGTACAGATGCGACCGGTACTTCCGCTACCACAACGCCCATTGATAAAAAGAACTCTCATTAGAATTTATTATTTCACGAAACTCGCAAGCAATTGTCTTTCCTCTTTGTCTAAACCGATAAGAACAATAACAGCAATCAAAAATATCTCAGAAAGAATTATGCCTAAGATATGCCCCCATATTGGGAATGATGCGGGATTGTATAAGATATAGAAAATGAGAAGAGGAATTGATATAAGTCCTATTTTTATGAAAGAAATTTCAATAAATTGACGAACATCAAAATCAAATATTCTTTTTAAGAGATAGAGCCTTATGAAAGCCAAAAGGAAACTGATACAACAGAAAACTTTTAATATTGCGAATGGAGTTGCTCCAAGTTTATAGCATACAAAGGAAATAGGTAATCCCAATAAGGTGAAAGAATGAATAATAATCTGATAGTTCTTAATATTGCCAGTTGCATTTACTAATGCTGGAATCCCCTCTCCAAGACAGCCCAAAAGAGCACATAAGATCATCAAACGGCAGAACGTTGCGGAACCTTCTGGTACTTCTTTAAGCCAAATACTCAGTAAAAAATCCATTTCAAGTAAAACAGGGAATGCTACAAAACACATTAATATAAAAGTGTACTTAGAGATATAACTAGTAAGTTTGATAGAACGCCCGGAATTACCGCCACTAAAATTCTTAGTAATTTGAGGAACAGCTGCACTATTGAGACTTCGAGCAAATACCAATACAAAACTTTCAATTTGCGTTGCGACAGCAAATGCAGCATTTACTACAGTACCAAAGAAAAAATTGATGATAACAGCACTACCTTGAGACTTACCAACTGACGCCAAAGCTCCGAACATAGTCCAAAGAGCATACTGAAGCATTTCCTTTATAAGTTTCGAATCTTTATAAACTGTAGGTTTAATCACATTCCAATAATGCATTACACAATAACCCACATATAAGACACATGAGAAGAATGTGTATGAAAGCATGATCATACTATACAGTCTCAAACGATTTGTATCGGAATATATAAGTAGTATTATTGCAGCAAGTTTAATGGATTGTGAGATAATATCGATGGCAGCATTAACTGTAAATTTTTCATATGCCACCTGTAGTCCTTGGAAGGGCACAAATAAAGTAGATAGAGCTGCAGTAATAATGGAAATATGGAAAACAAATATCGCATCCGATATCTTATCGGGTACGATATTAAGGTAATTACATATATACCAATCTCCTACAGCTATACCAACCGTAATTAATCCTATAGCAAAAACAGCATGAATTAACAAACTCGTATTGAATATCTTATTAGGATTTCCCCCTAGCTTTTTCCCAATTTCAAAAGCAAGATATCTATATGTAGTTGCCAACATTGCTGTATTGACAACATTCAAAAGTATTACAATACCACCTACAACATTATAAAGACCAAAATCAGATGCACCCAATGCGTCCAAAACAACTCTGGATGCTATAATGTTGACCATACTTACAATGCATAGTCGCAAAAATATTACAACACTATTTATTGCTATTCTCTTATTATCATTCATATTGAGAAATCTGTTTCTTTATTAAATTCCAATCTAAATCAAGTACAAGCATGTGATGCTTCTGATCATGAGCAGAATCCACAACTACAGTCATTCCATCTCGACTTAACTTTGGGTGTAAATCACATGACGCAGGGTTCTTATCGTAGTAGGCATTAAAAGCTCCTAACAGCAGATATTTACTAGTTTGCAAATCATAGACATATAACCGCTGACAATGGTACTTATCAGGATATGTGTCTGTAATCATATAGCGACCATCTGGCGTGAATGAAGGATGACCATCGGTCAAAAAGGGATCCACATCGAATACCCGCTGTAAGCAGTATTTCTTATTCTGTTTCTGTGTATAGTATTGATAGGTTGTAATTCCACCCTTCATCTTTAACAATGCGCGTGTTGGAAGTACATTCCTTGCAATCATCTTTACGAATAAAGTCATGGAGAATTTGGGTTTATATCTCAACTGAAAAGGACCAGATTTAATCTTATCATCTGGTTCAAAGTCTTTTTCGTTGACCTTTTCTCTGGTAGGATAAGCATAAATTGCAAAATCATTGCCATTCCACCCAAAATGCGACCATTGCGTATTTTCCCATCCATCAATACTTTGCATTTCCAAAGTGGACGCATCAATTACAATAAGTCGAGTCTTATAAGAATAGACATTCGTCACTGAAGAAAATCTGTGTAAAACACAAAATTTTGTTCCATCTTGATTTATCATTATATGCTCCAACCAATGTTTTGCTTTTGTAAAATAAGGTTTGGGATCTAATGATAAGATGTCTTGAATTGAAATAATTCGCCTTCTTGTATTGCTGACTAAATCTATTTCAAAGATGCCATCACCTTCAAAAATGGAGCCATCCTTGCTTTTATCTTTCACAGATTGATAGTGATACGCACGACACCAATGCGCACGCTCCATATCCAATGCTATCGACTTCTTACCACCTGGCATAATGCCATATACTGCCCAATCTATTTTGCGATCATTCCCAGTTCTTGTATCATAGATAATAGCAATATGATGATTGTTTTCTGAAGTATTGTAGATAATCTCATCATCGTTCAACCATTGAGCCATGCACCCCTGCTGCCAATTCCAAGAATCAGAGAATCCGACATGATGCCATTCACCAAATGGTATTTCATAATATCCAACTTCAACTTTCAAGTCAGCCCTAGGAGGTACACCATCTTCAGCAATACGGTTACATAATAATTTCCTATGATTGCTTGTCAAAGTATCATAGTTATAATAGACAAACCATTCTGAAAATCTATCAGATGGGGTCTCAAATACCTTCTTTATATATTTTGAAATTCTATAATCGTTCATTATATTGACTTTGGAGTATATTTTGTCATATCGTGCTTGTTCTCATCATATTTTCCTTTCTGAACATCTTCCACAATCGTATCATAGAACATCGAATTGAGATGCTTTACTTCGAAACAATCATGAGTTCGCTTGTACATCTTCAAACCTATTGCAGAGGCTTTTTCTTTATGATTGAGAACCCACTCAATTTTGTTATGAAGCGCCTCAACGTTACCCTCTGGAACAATCATGTCATCGAATCCTATCTGATAAGGAACTGACCCAGAATCATCACCTATGACAGGTTTCTTTGTTATCTGCGGCTGGATAACCGCAAGCGAGAATGTTTCAACCCATTCTGGTGTTGTCAAAGGTACATGAATTGCACAATCTACAGCATTCCAATATTTTGCCATTTCAAACCAGTCCACAAAGCCTGTTTCTATAACTTTTTCACTGAGGTTTCGCTCATTAATGATAGCACGCAAACGTTTAAGATCTTCTTCAGAACCTGTACCCATCATGAGGTATTTCCAATCACCGTCAGCAGGAAGAGCTTTGAGTATCACGTCAATACCCTTATCTGCAGAAAAACGGCTTGCAGAACCAAATACATACGTAGAATCGCCAATATCATACTTTTTGCGAATCTCATGTCGTGCTTCTACATCTTCATGAAACCATTCTTCGTTTACACCCACCTGAGTCTGCATATATAGAGGTCCCTCATAACCTTCGAGGCGGAAACAGGCAACAGCATCTGGATAGTGACAGAATATGGCATCAAAGTTCTTGCGCACATAATTCCATGTTTGTTTGAGTAGAATATATCTGAAACGACGCTTCAGCCATTCTTTAGGTCTACATTTCGACTTATCTAGCTTCAGATTACTGGCAGGTCCTCTCATGCTAAATAAAGCTAATTTAGCTTTAGGACATACTCGATGACTTACCATTGCTACCTGAATAAGAGATAGCATTCGATGTGTTCCCACATGGTAAATTAAATCAGGCTGGATTTCCTTGAATATTTTTTTGTAATCAGTAGAGAACCAACTCCAACCGAAAAAGTTCAGTCGGAACAGACGAATATGAAAATTCTCTTCATCAATTACTTTTCCATATACAGTCTCTGCTCCAGAAAATGTGTACTCTTTTGTAGCATACCAGTCAACCTTTGCTGGCGTGAGAAGATATACTTCCACATTTTTATAGTTTTGGGCAAATAGTTGCCAACGTCTATAATAGTACTCTTTTTGAAAGGAGTGATTAATCAGAACTATTCTTAACTTATTTTCCATATATGTATAATTTATTTACAAGCGGTCATTCTAGAACCGTTAAACCTAATATAAATAAAACTTTTATTATTTTTAAGAATAAGAGATTCTGTTTATACTCAAGTGCCGACTGAAGCAGATTGCCATTTGTGCTCAAGCAAGTTTACTAACTTGCCTTTTGTCGTCTTTTTGATCTGACGGAAGAGAACACTAAAGGTATTATTCTGTCAGATCAAGATCATACTTTCGGATGTTGGCAAAGGAGAAATCAAGCGGGCAAAACGAACAACCAATTCTAGACTGCCTACAGAGTTGCGATATTGGCTATTTCTCCTAATCTAGCACTCACATACATTGTTAGAGAGACCAATACTTCCATCCTCAAGACAACGAAGTATGCAAAGATTCCCATAAACGTATATTTTACCACCTTGAAAAGTTCAGGTTCTTCCTCATTCTCAAAGTCCTTTGCCCACTTGTCCAAATGTGATTTTATGAAACAAATTTATTAAAATTTCCTCCAAACCATCTTATTGACTATCCCTACATAACTTTGGACTATTTTAATAACCTTTGTAGACACATTCTCATCTATATAGTCAGGTACAGGGATGCCATGCTGACCATCTTTACAAAGTCCAACAGCTGCATCTACAGCCTGCAAAAGACTCTTCTCATCAATACCTGCAATGATAAAGTTACCTTTATCAATTGCTTCAGGACGCTCGGTAGAAGTTCGGATACAAATTGCTGGGAATGGATGACCAACACTTGTGAAAAAACTTGATTCTTCTGGTAGCGTTCCGCTATCACTGACTACTGCAAAAGCATTCATCTGAAGACAATTATAATCATGGAAGCCAAGAGGTTCATGCTGGATAACACGTTCGTCAAGTATGAATCCACTTGTAGCAAGACGATTACGTGAGCGAGGATGACAACTATAGAGAATCGGCATATTGTACTTTTCAGCCATCTTATTGATAGCCGTAAAAAGCGAAAGGAAGTTTTTCTCTGTATCTATATTTTCCTCACGATGTGCTGAGAGCAGAATGTACTTTCCTTTCTCCAAACCGAGACGCTGGTGTACATCGCTGGCTTCAATTTCGGTGAGGTTATTGTGAAGAACTTCTGCCATAGGTGAACCCGTGACATAAGTGCGTTCTTTAGGCAACCCACAATCTGCAAGATATCTTCGCGCATGCTCTGAGTACGCCATATTTACATCGCTAATTATATCAACGATACGACGGTTGGTCTCTTCGGGAAGACACTCGTCTTTACAACGGTTTCCAGCTTCCATATGAAAGATAGGAATATGCAGACGTTTTGCACCAATAACACTCAGACATGAGTTGGTATCACCAAGTACAAGAACTCCATCCGGTTTTGTCTGCGCAAAGAGTTTATAGGAACAGTTGATGATATTACCACAAGTGGCTCCTAAATCATCACCTACAGCATCCATATATACTTCCGGCTCTGCCAACTTCAAATCCTTAAAGAATACGCCATTGAGGTTGTAGTCATAATTCTGACCGGTATGAGCAAGAATCACATCGAAATATTGACGACATTTGGTGATGACAGCCGCCAAACGGATAATCTCGGGACGAGTGCCGACAACGATTATCAGTTTCAATTTACCATTATCCTTGAATTTTATATCTGAATAATCAAATTTAGGTTGTTTTTCCATATTATTTTTCTACTTTATCAAAGTATGTATCCGGTTTATCCAAGTTGAATATCTCATTGCAGTACATCACTGTCACCAAATCTTCCGTATCAGAGAGATTGATGATGTTATGAGTATAACCAGGAAGCATGATGACAGATTGTATTTTCTCTCCGCTCACCTCATAGTTAAGCACTTCGTCTGTTCCTTCCTTACGAAGCTGGATAAGGCCGTGACCACTGACTACAATGAACTGTTCCCATTTGGTATTGTGCCAGTGTTCACCCTTGGTTACACCTGGTTTGGAGATATTAATGCTTACCTGGCCACAATTCAAGGTATGTACCAGTTCTGTGAAACTGCCACGTTGATCTACATTCATTTTCAAGTCGAAGATCGCTTTTTCTTTTGGTAAGTAGCTCAAAAAGGTACTGTACAGACGTTTGGCAAATGAATCAGCCGGGATTTCCGGAATCATCAGTGTTTTAGGCATTTCCGCGAATTGATGTAATAAGTCAACGATTTCACCAAGCGTTACCTTATGGGTGACAGGGCAATAGCAATATCTGCCGTCAGCCTTCGGTTGTACGTCAAGCCCTTCGAACTCGCAATGATGTTCCTCCCCTTTCAGGGCATGAATCATTTCGTCCACAAGGTCATCAATGTAGAGCAGCTCAAGTTCTACACTCGGATCGTTGACCTGTATAGGCAAGTCATTGGCAATATTATTGCAGAAAGTGGCTACAGCACTGTTATAGTTTGGACGGCACCACTTACCGTAAAGGTTCGGAAAGCGATAGACCAAAACCTTGGCTCCTGTCTCTTTGCCGTATTGTAGAAAAAGATCTTCACCCGCCTTTTTGCTACGACCATATTCACTGTCACCAAAACGACCGGTCAACGAGGCTTGCGCACTGGAGGAAAGCATGACGGGACAAGTGTTATGATATTTCTTCAAGGTGTCAAGCAATGTATTTGCAAAACCGAAGTTACCTTTCATGAATTCATCATTGTCTTTAGGGCGGTTCACCCCGGCAAGATTGAATACGAAATCGGCCTCTTTGCACCAATTATCCAGTTGTTCCGAAGTAGAGTCAAGATCGTACTCGAATACGTCACTAATCTTCAGTTCACCATAACAACGAGCCTTACCGTCCTTGATGTTATTAAGTTGGGCGCAAAGATTCTTCCCTACAAAACCTTTGGCACCGGTTACTAATATCTTCATAATTTTATTACTGTACGAAGTTGCCCTCACCACTCAACTCCTTCTTTATATAGTCCAAAGCTGCAATCTTGGCTTTGGTTTCTTCCACGTTAAGGATTCGCGTATTGTTTGAATTGAACTCTGTAAGCGTGTTACGCTCTGTCTCACCCTCTTTGAAATATTTGTCGTAATTCAATCCACGGTTATCTGCCGGTACACGATAGAAATTGCCCATATCTTCTGCCTTGGCACATTCTTCATTGGTAAGCAATGTCTCATACATCTTCTCACCATGACGAATACCGATAACTTTAATGTCTTCTTTCTTGCCACCAAAAAGTTCACAAACAGCCTCTGCCTGAGTCTGGATGGTGCAAGCCGGAGCTTTTTGAACGAGGATGTCACCATTCTGACCATGTTCAAAAGCGAAGAGTACGAGGTCAACAGCTTCTTCAAGAGACATTATAAAACGTGTCATTTTAGGCTCAGTCAGAGTAACAGGATTACCATTGCGGATCTGCTCTATCCACAGAGGGATTACAGAACCGCGAGAACACATCACATTCCCATAACGCGTACAGCAAATTTTGGTCTTATCTGAGTAACGGCTCTTAGCTACAGCAATCTTCTCCTCAACAGCTTTGGTGATACCCATAGCATTGATAGGATAGGCTGCCTTATCCGTAGATAGACATATCACAGCACCAACGCCAGCCTCGATAGCAGCTGTCAATACATTGTCAGTGCCAATTACATTCGTCTTTACAGCTTCCATTGGGAAAAATTCACAACTCGGAACCTGCTTCAAGGCAGCGGCATGGAAGATATAATCTACTCCCGGCATGGCGTTCCTACAAGACTGGAGGTTGCGTACATCACCGATAAAGAATTTTATTTTGTTTGCCACATCAGGATACTTAACCTGATATTCGTGACGCATATCGTCCTGCTTCTTCTCGTCACGTGAAAATATACGAATTTCACCGATATCGGTACGAAGGAAACGATTCAAGACTGCATTACCGAAAGAACCTGTTCCACCGGTAATCATTAGGGTTTTACCCGCAAAAATGCTCATAGTTCTATTGTTTTATTGTTTTATTTCTCCGTATTATAAAACTTTACATACCACTCTGCAAAGTTTCTTAGTCCATCTCTCAAACTTGTACCCGGTTTAAAAGCAAAATCCTGTTCCAATGAAGTAGTATCAGCGTAAGTTATAGGCACATCACCCGGTTGCATAGGCACAAGTTCTTTATGGGACTCAAAATCATAGTCCTTTGGAAGCACACCGGCACGGAGCAATTCTTCCTGAAGAATAGTTACAAACTCAAGCAAGTTCTCCGGATGACTGTTACCGATATTATATACTTTGTATGGTGGAATCGGAAGTCCGTCTTCCCCATTCTCTTTTTCCGGAGCGTGTTGCATAACACGTACTACTCCCTCCACAATATCATCCACGTATGTGAAATCACGTTTACAATTACCATAATTGAAAATCTTGATAGTTTCGCCTTTTACAAGCTTGTCGGTAAACCCGAAATACGCCATATCCGGACGACCTGCAGGACCATAAACCGTAAAGAAACGCAAACCTGTTGATGGAATATTGTAGAGTTTTGAGTATGCGTGAGCCATCAACTCGTTACTCTTCTTTGTTGCTGCATAAAGACTGACCGGGTTGTCAACCTTGTCATCTGTTGAATACGGAACTTTCTTGTTACTGCCGTATACGGATGATGAAGAAGCATAAACCAAATGCTCCACCTCGTGATGACGGCAGGCTTCAAGGATATTATAGAAACCGATAAGATTGCTTTGGACATAGGCATCAGGATTGGTAATACTGTAACGGACACCTGCCTGGGCCGCAAGATTTACGACAACGGAAATTTTGTTTTCAGAGAAAATTCTCTCTACCACATCCTTGTCAGCAATTGAGGCACGAACAAAAGTCCAGTCACGGTTTAACGACTCTATTTCCTTGAGACGTTCGTACTTGATATTGACATCGTAATAATCGGTGATGGAATCAATACCGATTACCTTGATATTTCGGAAATCATGGAAAAGACGCATGACAAGGTTACTCCCAATAAAACCGGCAGCACCCGTTACAAGCACTGTCTTTCCGTCCAGTTCTACATTATATGGCAACATGGTCAGTCTCTTCTAAAAATATCACGTGTATAAACCTTTGCTTCCACATCTTCCAGATTGCTGTCAAAGCGGTTGGCTATAATAGCCTTGCTCTGCGCCTTGAATCCGGCAAGATCATTAACGACCCTACTGCCGAAAAATGTAGTCCCGTCCTCAAGCGCGGGTTCATAGATGATCACTTCCGCACCCTTTGCCTTGATACGTTTCATTATACCTTGAATGGCGGACTGGCGGAAATTGTCAGAGTTCGATTTCATGGTCAGACGGTATACACCGATGATACAAGTATGTTCCTTGGATGCGTCCCATTGTCCGTTCCCTGTATAATAGCCTGCCTTGCGGAGCACTGCATCAGCTATATAATCCTTGCGGGTTTTGTTTGATTCCACGATTGCGGACATCATATTCTGGGGAACATCCTGATAGTTGGCAAGAAGTTGTTTGGTATCTTTCGGCAGGCAATAACCGCCATAGCCAAATGAAGGATTGTTATAATGTGTCCCGATGCGTGGATCAAGACCTACACCTTCGATGATCGCTTTACTGTCCAATCCTTTCATTTCAGCGTATGTGTCAAGTTCGTTAAAGTAGCTGACACGGAGAGCCAGGTAAGTGTTGGCGAAGAGCTTGACCGCTTCGGCTTCTTTCATGCCCATGAAGAGGGTATCAATATTTTCTTTGATAGCCCCTTCCTGCAGGAGGGAGGCAAACATTTTAGCTGCTTCCTCCAACATAGTGACATCCGTGACGGAACGGATCGCCTTGTTTTCTTCAGCAAACTCCGGACGGTCGATGATTTTCGGATAGCCTACGATGATACGACTCGGATAGAGGTTGTCATAAAGAGCCTTGCTTTCACGAAGGAACTCCGGTGAGAACAAGAGGTTAAACTTCCTTACTCCTTTTTGGGCGTACTTCACATAAAGGTTACGGGTATAGCCCACCGGAATCGTAGATTTTATCACCATTATGGCATCGGGATTCACTTCAAGTACAAGGTCAATAACCTCCTCCACACGGCTCGTATCGAAGTAGTTCTTCACAGGGTCATAGTTTGTAGGAGCGGCTATTACCACAAAGTCGGCATCAGCATAGGCTGACCTCCCGTCCAAAGTGGCAACAAGATCAAGCGGCTTTTCAGCCAGATACTTCTCGATATAATCATCCTGGATAGGGGAAACCTTGTTGTTCAGTTTCTCCACCTTTTCCGGGATTACATCCACGGCAGTTACATGATGATGTTGTGATAGCAGTGTCGCTATGCTCAGTCCCACATAGCCAGTTCCGGCTACTGCGACCCGAATCTCTTTGAAATCACGCATATTATGTTTGATTTGGTTTTATCAATAGCAGTTTATTTACCCTCCCGACTTGTATGCTTCTCTCCATAACCATAGCCATAACCGTAACGCCTGCCATAGCCATAATGCTTGCCGTATTTACCATAACCATAATAATAGCCGTACTTCTTTTTCTGAAGATCCAAGCCGTTAATGGCGATACAGAGGTTAGGCAGTTTGTTGTTTTCCATAAGCTCATTGATCAAAGTAAACTCTGCCTTACGGGTATAATCAGCACGGCATACGTATACCGACAAATCAGCTGTGCGACCTATCAGCAAGGTATCAGTTACCATACCCACGGGGGCCGTATCCAGAATCACATAGTCAAAATTAGCCTTCAATGTTTCGATGGCTTTTTCCAAGCCGTCACGGGCCAACAGTTCCGTTGGATTGGGAGGAACTGATCCGCCCGGAAGAATAAAAAGATTCCTGTTGATATCAGAAGGCTGTACCAAATCCATCAGATTAACAGCCGGATTGGTCAAAAATTGGGTGATACCTTGTTCTTTTCTCGAAAGATTGAAAACTTTATTCAATCCCGGTTTGCGAATGTCAAGACCAACTATCACAACTTTTTTACCTAACAAAGAAAGACTAATAGCCAAATTAGACGATACAAAAGACTTACCTTCACCACTGACGGTAGATGTCACCAGAATCACATTCTTGCCATTTTCAAGCATAAACTGAAGATTGGTACGGACATTACGGAATGTCTCGCTCATCAGGTTATTCTGATTCTCAAATACAGCTATAGAACCGGACTTTTCATCCGCCAACGGGATATCGCCAATAACAGGAAGAGAAGTTAGTTTTTCAACATCAGCACGGCCCTCAATCTTAAATTTGGTCAAGCCAATCAAATAAATGATACCTACCGGGATTCCCATTCCTAATACCAAGGCGGCAAGATAAACCATCATTCTTTTAGGGGAAACCGGATTGTCATCCGCTAAAGCTTCATCAATGATCTTGGCATTATTTGCAGTAGCTGCCAAAGTGATGGCATTCTCTTCACGTTTTTGAAGTAGCATCAAATAAAGGCCGGCCATAATTTCCTGTTGGCGGGCAATGCTTACAAATTGACGTTCCTGAGTCGGGGCGTCACTGATACGACGGGAATAACGACTCGCTTCACGGTCCAAATCGGCTTTCGTGATCTGTAACCCTTTCAACGTAGCATCCAAAGTGGCCTGTACATTGCTACGCATGGCACGGATACTGGTATTAAGGTTGACAATCGCCGGGTTACTTTCCGTTGAAGTACGCAACAGACGGTTACGTTCAATCAGCATCTCATTATAACGAGAGATTGCTCCAACCAAGCCACCATCCTGCAAGCCAACATTGGCAGGTAACACTTCATATTCATTACCCTGAAGGTATTTTTGCAAATCAACAATAAGGTTGATCTGGGTCTGATTCTCCACACGTTTCTTTTCGTATTCCGCATTACCCGTCAAGGCGATCTGCGCCTCACTACTCAAATCCGTAATACCGGCTGTACGTTTGAAATTTTCCAGATCTTGCTCTGTACTACCCAACTCCTTGGAAATAATACCGATACGTTCATCTATAAACTCTGCTGTTTTCTGGGCAACTTCATTCTTGTCATTATTCGCATTGATGTTGTACATCTCGAGCAGTTTATTGATAAAATCCTTACCACGACGGGGATTGGTATTCTTCAATGAAATGACCACAACAGAAGTCGTTTTCGAAGTGGGTGCTACCAACAAGGAGTTGGCATATCCTTTTGCTACAGAAAAAGGCCTATTAATGAAAGCCGTAATATGACGTTCTTTCGTCACGTTTTCCGGACGAACAGCAGACAAAGTATCATTATTTGCGAAAAATGCGACCGTACCCTCATCGGTCGGGAATACGGCAGGTAATTTTTCAAATTGTCTCCGGTATTCTTTCTCACCCACTCTCATTTGTACATCCATCACCCCTGTCGGTTGAAGAGTCATGGCGACTTCCATCCTGCCCGGAAGCTTGTCTGCCTCCTGCGGAGTAAGGCTCACCAATACGGGAGAGGTCTGATAAAGTTCCTGTTTCGGGAACTCGTCGTCAGCTATATAGGTAACAAACAAGCCTAATTT
>ERZ1673752.3316-NODE-3316-length-15711-cov-12.238822_pt1 | contig 15711 bp, 15 predicted proteins | sample MGYA00580195_ERZ1673752 | MGnify/ENA primary metagenome ERZ1673752 (study PRJEB41218, sample SAMN15661744) | gut metagenome | host: Homo sapiens | place: Canada: London | collected 2015-08-20/2019-03-30 | study: EMG produced TPA metagenomics assembly of...
GCGGCCGGGCGGGCGGCGGCGGGGATATCCCCGCTCTCTTTCAAAAAGCGGCCGGTGCTTTTCGCCGCGGCGCAGCGGTTGTACGCTTTGAACAGGCCGGGAATGTCCACCCCGAACGGACAGGGCATGCAATACCGGCAGCCCGTGCAGGGGATGCGCTGGGCCCGCTTGTCGATGCGCACGGCCCGGGTGAGCGCGTTCTGCTCGGACTTTGTCAGCGGCTGGAAGGGCGACATCGCGGCAAGGTTGTCCGCAAGCTGTTCCTCGCTGCTCATGCCCGAAAGCACCACCAGCACGCCCGGCAGGCTGGCCGCGAAGCGGATGGCCCAGGACGCAATGCTGCGGCCGGGCGCCTTCGCCTTCAGCACCGCCTCGGCCTCCGGGCACAGGGAAGCCAGCGCGCCGCCACGCACAGGCTCCATCACGATGCACGGCAGGCCGTATTCCTGCAATATTTCGTACTGCTCCCGGGCGCGCTGCACGGTCCAGTCCAGATAATTCAGCTGCAGCTGGGCAAAATCCCACGGGTAGGCGGCGCATATCGCGCGCAGCACGGCGGGCTTGTCGTGGAACGAGAAGCCCAGGCGGCGGATCTTCCCCTCGGCCTTTTTCTGCGCCAGAAATTCAAACGCGCCGATGCGCCGGATCTTCTCGAACCGTTCGGCGTCCACCGCGTGGCACAGGTAAAAATCAAAATAGTCCACACGGCAGTTGGCCAGCTGCTCGTTGAACACCTGCTCCATATCCTCCTGCGTTTCCAGCTTCCACAGCGGCATCTTCGTTGCCAGGTAAAACGATTCCCGCGGATATTTTTCCAGCGCCGCGCCGATGAATTTTTCCGCGCCGCCGCCGTGGTACGGATACGCCACGTCAAAATAGGTAATGCCCCCGCGCACGGCCTCGTCCACCAGCGCCCCGGCGCGCGCGTAGTCGATGGCGGTGCCGCCCGGCTCCAGCGTGGGCAGGCGCATACAGCCCAGCCCCAGCAGCGAAGGGCGGCAGTCCGTATCCCTGTAAGAACGGTATTCCATAACGATTCCCCTTTTCCGTTTCCCACGGGCGCGCCGCGCCCGTGCAGTATTCCTGCTTTCAGTATAAGGGCGCGGCGGAAAAAATGCAATGCGGGACTTTTCTTCTCCCGATTCCCCCTTGGACGGATGGCTTCAGCTTCGTCCCATTTCACGATGCATTGAATAAAGCGGGAAAATATGATATATAGGTAAATAAGTCTTTAAATCATAATTTTCAGGAGGAATGTTATGAATTATGAAATTGTATTCAGTGATGTGGATGGAACACTTCTAAATACCAGACATCAAGTGTTACCGGGCACACTGTCAGCAATAAAATCACTTCAACAGCAGGGCATCCCGTTTGTTATCATATCCGCAAGAAGTCCCTCTGGAATTTATCCTATACAAGAAAAATACGGGTTTAAATGTCCTGTTATCTCCTACAGCGGCGCCTTGATTTTGGATGAGAACAAAAAAGTTTTATACTCAAAAGGCTTTTCACGGGACCTTGCCGAAAGGGTGATTGAATTTATAGAAATAAATCAATTTGATTGTTCATGGAATATCTATTCAAAGGACACATGGATCGTAAAGGATAAAAGCGACCCTCGCATTGTGCGCGAAGAAAATATTGTCCAAGCAAAAGCAATAGCGGGTACTATTGATATACTATCTGATAATGCAGACGTTGGAAAAATCCTTTGCATGTGCAATCCAGATAGTATTCTTGATATTGAACAGAAATTAAAAGAGAAATTTTCATCGTTATCAATCGTTAAATCCTCAAATATATTATTGGAGATTATGCAGGATGGTGTGACGAAAGGCAATGCAGTTAAAGAACTATGTGAAATGTGGGATATTTCCTTGTCAAATACAATTGCGTTTGGCGACCACTATAATGACGTTGAAATGTTAGAAACCGTAGCCATGCCTTTTCTGATGGGTAATGCGCCGGAAGAATTGAAAAGTAGATTTCCCAATGTAACAGAAAATAATGATGAGGAAGGAATATACAATGGATTGGCCAAAATTGGTCTGATTCCCAAAATCTAAATAACAATTCCGGTTTGCCGGGCTTGCCGTCCATGAATCTGCCCCTCCGTCAATTTCGGCAAAGGGAGGTTATTTATAGCCTAAACCTGTTCAAAAGGCAAAAGGGGGGCTTTTCTTGTTCACAAATCCCGGCTATAATGGGATATATTGTAATTTGCGGCCCTGTGCGGCCGCGCAAAAAATCAATGAGGTGAAAAACATGTTTTTATCGGTGATCCTCACCATCGCAGCCGCGTATATGGCCCTGCAATGCGGCCTGACGGCCTTTTCCGTTCCCTTTGCGTCCTGGACATGGCTTTCCTGGCTGTATCTGGCCATGGCCGCCGTGATGATCGGCGTCTGCGTGGTCAGCGCGCGCCGCGCCGTGCGCGCCTACAAAAAACAGGCCGAAAAAATCAAGGAAGAACAGGCCCGGGAGCTGGAAAAGCTGCACGCCAAACGGCGGGCGCTGTATCTGGACGAGGACATCGACATTGAGGCCGAGGCCGCGAAGGCCGAAGCCGCGCGCCTGGCCGCCCAGGCGGAGGAGGCCGCAGGAGCAGACGCGCCGGACGGCAGCGCGGACGGCGGGGAAAGCGGCGAAGCCGCCGAAGAGGAGGACGGCGGCGACGATTGACCCGCGCCGCGCCCGGCAAAGGGACGCGCTTTCCGGAAGAAATTGCCTTGCGTATCCCGCGCCCCCCTGCGCACAATAACAGCACGGGGGTGTTTAAAATGCAAAACCAAACCAACAAGGAAAGCCAAAACCGGCACGGGCAGCCCAGCGCCCACGGCAAGCAGCACAAGGCCCACGGCCATGTGGAGCAGGCCCGAAGGGACGGCCAAACTGCCACCAGCGAAAACGTGTATGAAAACCTTGCAGAAAACGCCTGGTTTCCCGCTTTGTACGCGGACGAGGTTTTGATGGACGATTTCGGCCCGGATTTTCCGGAAGTGTGACCTGCACAAAAAGTTTATCCGGCACAGATAAAGCAGCCCGGGAAGCGCCGCTCAACGCGGCGGCTTCCCGGGCTGCTGTTCTATCTCCTGTTCTAGCTCCTGCGGAAAAGCGTCCATCCATGTCTGAAGCCCGTTCATAAACCGTGAAAGATGGTATCCGTCGCACACCGCATGGTGTACCTGCACAGCCAGCGGCAGGCGCATTTTCCCGCCATCGGAAAAATATTTTCCAATCGTGAAAATCGGCAGGAAATAGTCATATCCGTTCTGCAAATTCAGGTTGAAGCCTGTAAAGCTCGACCAGGGAATGCAGGACACGTTGAACAGGTTTTTGCCTGCGGGCGGCTTTGAAAGCTCCGGAGCATTCCGGTACCGCGCCATATCCTCCCGATACCGCGCCAGAAACACCGCAGGCGACGCATCGTATGCCGTCCAAACCTCCGTGAAGCTTTCTGTCTCCTTATGGAAAACCGTATAACAGGGGTCGCAGTGGCTGTAATATCCCACATTTCCCATTTCATCCTGGGCCATCCGAAATTCCGCATGCCGGTTGACCTCCCGTGCAAGCCCATATAAGACCACGGGAAAAAACGGCAGCCCCTTTTCCCGCACCCCGCACAACAGTTTTGTGACATCCAGCGCCACCGTCATACTGTATGTGCAGGGCACCGCTTCGGTATAATGCTCATATCTCTTTTTCCGTTCCCACGCCTGCATGTCGATTTTATGAAACGTCACAGCCATCCTCCTGTTCTCTGTACCGTCTTCTTCAGCGCACATGAACAGCGCGCGTTATCCCACGCTCCGGCCGTGCGGCCCGTCCCGCCCCGTCAAAGCCGGCGGCCTGCCGCCGCGCAGGGTCACCGGAACCGCTCCGCGCCCCACCAGTGCGGCATCAGCTCCCGCAAACGCACCGTTTTCCCGGTTTCGGCGTCCGCCAGTATTTCAAGGCCGGGGCTGTCCTTATCCAGCTGCATCATGAATTCCCTGCACGCGCCGCAGGGCATTCCCACGCGCCCGTCCCCCATCACGCACACCAGCCGCACAATGCGGCTCTCCCCGTTCGTGATCATATTGGCGATGGCGCTGCGCTCCGCGCACATGCCCAGCGTACAGGCGGTGTCGATGCACACCCCGGTGTAAACATTTCCCGCCGCGGTGAGAATGGCGGCGGCCACGCCGCCGGCCTCGATGAACGGCGAGACCGCGCGGGGGGCCAGCTTCTCCGCGGCTTTGTCATAAAGCTCTTTCCATTGCATGGTATGACCCTCTCTTTTCTTTTTACAGGCCGCCCTTGCGCCGCCTCCCAATATTCCCGCGGGCCGCGGCCGGGCGCGCGGCGCGTCACTGCCCGTTCAGCTCCCGCACAAACGCCTCGGGCTTTGCCGTCAGTTCGGCCCAGGCAGGCACAAAGCCGCATTTCACGGCGTTGCGCACCGATTTGATGTTTGACCACGCGGCGCAGTAAAACGGCACCTTTCCCCGGGCAAGCGTTTCGGCCGCAAGGCGGGACGTCAGCGCGGCGGCAACGCCCCGGCGGCGGTATCCGGGCAGCACGTCCACGCCGATCTGCCACATGCTTTCACAATCCGCCGAACAGCCGGCCAGGCCCACCAGCCTTGCACCGTCGTACGCGCCCACGGCCAGCACGTCCAATTCCCTCCGTTTTTCGCACAGAGCGTTGCTCCATTCCGGCCGGTACAGGCCCGCGAAGTCCGCAGGCCCCAGCACCTTCAGCGCATACCCGCAATCCCACTGCCGCATGCGGGAAACATCCGGAAGAAAATATTCCGCCATGAAGCATATCCGCATGCCGAAGGGACGCAGCGCGTCCGCCAGCACGTTCATGTTCGGCGTTTCAAAGCAATGCTCGGGCGCATACCGCTCCACATAGGCCCGCACGGCTGCCTCGGCCTCGGGCGCGACGGAAGCCACCACGTTGCCGCCGTAGGAGACAAGGTCGCAGAAAAAGGGCAGCGACAGATATTTCCGCGCCCCGGCATGGGGCGCGGAACGCACCACCACGCTGTGCTCCCGGCCGAAGTCCTCCGGGCTGCAATTCAAATCAACGGCGGACTGCCGCAGCGCGGCGGCCCATATTTCCTCTTTTGTCATATACGTCATCCCTTCCGGCTCCGGCCGCGCTCCGCCCGCACCGTCCCGCCGCGCGAAAACAGCCTGCCGTTGGCCAGCGCAAGCAATGCTTCGGCCGCGGGGTAGCGGATGATGCCGCTGGTGTTGAGCACCAGGTTTTTAAACGGCAAATCGCGCACCGTCATCTCGCACACCCGGCGGTTCACCGCCGGGTTGTTGGAAAAATGCATGCCCAGCCGCGCCGCGCACAAAGCCAGCGCGTGCAGCGCGCGCCCCGTGCGGCTGTCCAGCATGTCGCCCAGCACCGTCGTCTGGGTGTATTCGCCGCGGACGGGCTTTTGGTTGCGTGGCAGCGGCCGCGTGTGGATGGCGGCAAACGCCGCGTCCGGGAACGTGTTGTCCGCAAACGAGCCGTACGGCCCCCCGGCGCTGTGGGCGGGCGGCAGCGCCACCGTTTCGCCCCGCGCCGTAAAAGCGGCGTGCAGCAGCAAACAGCGGCTGTGCCGCCCCACGGACACCTCATAACGGCCCGCCTCCACCACGAACGCATGGCGCGCCACATCATAAAACTCCAGCGCGCTGGGCGGCAGCGTCACACAGACCGTTTTGCGCTCGCCCGGCTTCAGCGCCACACGGGCAAAGCCCGCCAGCGTGCGCACGGGCTGGTGCGCGGCGGAATTCCGGTGGGCCACGTACACCTGCGCGGTCTCCACGCCCGCCATCGCGCCCGTATTTTCCACCGTGAAAAGCACCTCGATGGCCTTGCCCGGCGCCAGCACCTTGCGGGAAAGCGTAAGGCCCGAATACGCAAAGGACGTATAGCTCAGCCCGTAGCCGAAGGGAAAGCGCACGTCCACATGCGCTTTGTCGTAATAGCGGTAGCCCACATAAATGCTTTCGTTGTAGGTAACGGCGTCCGGCCCCATGGGCCAGTGGCGCGCGGCGGGCGTGTCCTCCAGCCTTTTGGGCCACGTCTCCGCCAGCCTGCCCGCCGGGCACGCCCTGCCGTACAAAAGCTGGAACACGGCTTCGCCCACGCCCTCGCCGCCCAGCGCCGTGTACAGCACGGCCTTCGCCCTGGGCAGCCACGGCGTTTCCACGGGGCTGCCGCCCGCCAGCACCACCACCACGTCTTTTCCCGCCCCGGCCAGGCGGTCCAGCAGGTGCAGCTGGTTGAACGGCAGGCGCATGTGGGCGCGGTCGTAGCCTTCGGTCTCGAACAGGTCCGTCAGGCCCAGGAACAGCAGCACCGTGTCCGCGCCCCGGGCGGCGTTCAGCGCCTTTTCCTCCAGCTTTGCGTCCACGCATTCGCTGTCCGGGTCATAGCCGGGCGCATACGCGGCGTCTCTGCAGCCGCCGCGCACCAGCGCGTGCAGGAAATCCGGCCTGCCGTGGGCGTTGATGAGGCTGGAGCCCGCGCCCTGATACCGGCAGCGCCTGCCCGCCAGCGCGCCGACGACCGCCACCTTCGCGTCCGGCGCCAGCGGCAGCACGCGGCCTTCATTCTTCAGCAGCACGGCGCTCTCCCGCGCGGCGCGCACGGCCAGCGCGTGGTGCCTGTCCAGCATGCGGCGCACCGCCGCCACATGGTGCACGGGCGCGGGATACGCCTTTTTGCGCTGCGGCGCATGGGCCAGCGCCAGGCGCAGCACCCGGGCGCACAGCGCGTCCAGCGCCGCCTCGTCCAGCCTGCCCGCGCGCACGGCCCGCACGATCTCCCGGTCCGTCACGCCGCCGGAGGAGGGCATTTCCAGGTCCAGCCCCGCGGCCACGCCCGCCGGGCGGCGGTATACCGCGCCCCAGTCGCTCATCACAAGGCCGTCAAAGCCCCACTGCTCCCGCAGGATGCGGGTGAGCAGCATGCGGTTCTCACTGGCATAAACGCCGTTGATGCGGTTGTAGCTGCACATCACGGTGGAGGGCGCGCCCTCCTTCACCGCTATTTCAAACGGCCGGAGATAAAGTTCGTGCAACGCCCGCTCGTCCACCTCGGCGGAGACGCTCATGCGCAGCGTCTCCTGATTGTTCACGGCAAAATGCTTGAGGCTGGTGCCGACGCCCTCGCCCTCGGCCCCGCGGATGAACCCGGCGGCCAGCTTGCCCGCCAGCAGCGGGTCCTCGGAATAGTATTCAAAGTTGCGCCCGCACAGCGGGCTGCGCTTGATGTTGACGCCCGGCCCCAAAACAACGGCCACGCCGTGGGTCCTGCACTCCCGGCCGATGGCCGCGCCCACCCTGCGCGCCAGCGCGGGGCTCCACGCGCAGGCCAGCGCCGACGCAGTGGGAAAGCACGTTGCTTTCACGCTGTGGCCGCCGTTCTCACGGATGTGCAGACGGTCCTCCTTGCGCAGGCCGTGCGGGCCGTCCGCCAGCCATATGGAAGGCACGCCTTTGGCCGGGATGTCCTGCGTCTCCCAAAAGCTCTTTCCGCTGGCCAGGGATGCTTTTTCCTCCAGCGTCAGCGAAGCGATGATGTTCCCGATCCGATCATTTGTCATGGATTTCCCTCCGGCGCGGCATGCGCCCTAAAATTCAGGGCAATACCGCACAATTCTAAGAGCCGAAGCGCGCCGACCGGTTTTTTGGCATGTCAAACAAAAAGCGCGGCGAATACTTTGTGTATTCGCGAGCATTTTTGTGACAGTTGCCGGAAAATCTGCAAGCGAGGCGACGCTTCAGGCGTCAGCCGTGAATTGTGCGGCGTTGCCTTAGGTCATACAGCCGTGCCCTCCGGCGTGCTGATGTAAGAAAACACGCCTTTGTGCCGCGGCCGCTGCGGTGCCGGTCGCCCGGCGCTCAATCATAAAACGAGAGACGGGGCGGAAAACTTTCCGCCCCCAGCCTGCAGAAAAAGGTTAAAAACCCGTTTGTCCGCCCAGACATGCGCCGGGCGGGCAAATACCTCTACAGTACAAAAGGGCAATTTTGTGTGCGGAGTGCGCGAAATTGCCCTTTTGTGCGCCGGAAAGGAGAACTGAGGGAAACCGGAAAGCGGCTGCGCAGCACAAAGCGTCCGGTGTCCTTCAGAGGTTGGCGGCTTTGCCGCCAACCTCGGGGCGGAAAACTTTCCGCCCCGAGGATTTTCCGTGCGGCGCGCCCTTTTCTTTTTTGCCTCCGCCCCAACAGCCGCCTGCGGCGCAGGCCGGCAAAATCAGCCTCTCCGGTCCCGTCACGCCTTTTTGTAATTCAAAATAAGAATTCCCGCACACACAAGCACAAGCGTAACGACCAGATTCAAGGCGGAAACGCCGTTTTGCTCCGTAAGCAGCAAATTGGAAAGCAGAACGCCCATAACGGGGGTCATAAAACTGTAAACAGTGACCCTGGAAACCGGGTTGTTTTTCAGGAGCACGCCCCAAATGGCATATGCCGCTGCGGAGAGGAACGATAAATAGGTTAAAACGCCCAGCGCCTTTCCCCCGCTTACAACGATCTTACCCCCAAACACAATGCCGATCAGCACCATTGCAATGCCGCCCATAATAAACTGGTATCCGCTTATCACAACAGGATTTTCATCTTTGGAATATTTTTTCATCAATACGGAGGAAAAGCCCAGTGCAACAGCCGAAAAAAGCACAAAGCAGTCTCCCGTAAAATTCATGGTAAAATCCAAACCGTTTAAATTCACAAAGATGATTCCCGCAAAGCCTGAAATACAGCCTATGATTTTCCTGGGCGTCAATTTTTCCTGTTTGAAAATAAGGCTTGCGATCAGCAGCGAAAAAAACGCGGAGGTCCCGCTTAAAATCGTGCCTTTTACACCCGAGGTATTGGCAAGCCCCACGTAAAAAAAGATGTACTGCAAAACCGTTTGAAAAACACTTACCTGTGCAATTTTACCGATATTGGCTTTTTGGGGGTACAGCAGCTTTCCGCTGGCGATGCTGTAGATCAAAACAGTGATAACGCCCGTAAAGAAAAACCGCACCCCGGCAAATAAAATTGTGGACGGCACGTTTTTTTCCGGCAGGATCAGTTCATAGCCTATTTTTATAAAAGGCGTCGCGCTGCCCCACAGCGCCGCACAAAAAAGCGCCAGCACGGCCACCACCCACGGGTTACTCAGTATTTTGCTTTTACTCATTGTATTTCTCCAAAAATCGTATTTCACGCGCCTGTTCCCGGCGGCCTCCCGCCGCCCGCGCCGCAGGCGCAGGCGGTGCTCTTCCGGCCTCCGCCCCGGCCTGCCGGGCCCTTACTTCTTGATTTTGTCCCAGTAAGCCTTCGCGGCCTGCTCGTTTTTGTTTTGTCCGTATTCGTAGTAGCGCACGCCCGCCAGCGCGTCCGGCAGGTACTGCTGCTTCACCCAATGGCCCGGATAATCGTGCGGGTACAGATAATTCTGCCCCTTTTGCGCCGCGTCCTCGCCGTCGAAATGCTTGTTCTGCAGCTGGCGGGGCACCGGGCCGGTTTTGCCCCGGCGCAGGTCCTGTTCCGCGGCCAGAATGGCGTTGTGCGCCGAATTGCTTTTGGGCGCGGTTGCCATCAGCACGGCCGCGTCCGCCAGCGGCAGGCGCGCTTCCGGCAGGCCCAGCTGCAGGGCGCTGTCCACGCAGGCCTTCACGATGGGAATGGCCTGCGGGTACGCAAGGCCCACGTCCTCCGCCGCGATGACCAGCAGCCTCCGGCAGGCCGACAGCAGATCCCCGGCTTCCAGAATGCGCGCCAGATAATGCACGGCGGCGTCCGGGTCCGAGCCTCGAATGCTTTTCTGCAGCGCCGAGATGCAGTCGTAGTGCATATCGTCGCTTTTGTCGTAGCGTTGGCTGGAGCGCTGCGCCACCTGGCGCACGGCCTCTGTTGTCAGCCGCTTTGCGCCGTCCGTCCCGGCGGCGCCCGCCACGGCAAACTCCAGGCTGCCCAGCGCCTTGCGCATGTCGCCGCCGCAGGCCGCCGCCAGCGCGTCCAGCGCCTCCGGCTGCGCTTCAATGCGCACGCCGTCCAGCTCCTCCAGCTTATGCAGAGCGTTCTCCAGCCCGCGGCGCACGTCCTCCGGCGTCAGGGACTTGAACTCAAACACCGTTGCGCGGGAGAGCAGCGCGTTGTAAATATAAAAATACGGGTTCTCGGTGGTGGAGGCGATCAGCGTGACCGTTCCGTCCTCCATGCATTCCAGCAGGCTCTGCTGCTGCTTTTTGTTCAGATATTGTATCTCGTCCAGATACAAAAGCAGGCCGTTCCGGCTTTGAAACGTGCCGATCTCGGCCATGACGGCCTTGATGTCCCCCGTGCCCGCGCTGGTGCCGTTCAGCTTATGCAGGCGCATGCCGCTGTTTTCGGCAATGATGCGCGCCACGGTGGTTTTGCCCACGCCGGACGGGCCGTAGAAGATCATATTGGGCACGCGGCCGCTTTCGATGGCCTTGCGGAACACGCGCCCCGGGCCGAGCAGATGCTGCTGGCCGCACACCTCGGCAAGGGTGCGCGGGCGCAGACGGTCGGCAAGTGGTGATTGCATGAGCTTCTCCTTTTTGAAACGGGCGCGCGCGTCAGGATACCACCGCGGCGCTGCGCCAGTCGTTCAGTTTTTTTGCGGCGTAGCCGTTGTTCAGGAAATAATCGATGGCGTACACAAGGCTGCGGTCCCAGAAATTCCATTCGTGCACGCCGTTCCATTGCAGGCGGCGGTAGCCGGCAAGCCCCAGAGGCTTCAGGAATTTATGCATGGCGTCGTTCTGCTGCAGAATGAAATACGGCTCCACGTCCTGCAGGCCGTTCGTCAGCAGCACCTTTGGCTGCTGCGCGGCCGGCAGCGCGGCCACCCGCTGGGCCAGCACCCGCAGGTCGCTGCTTTTGGGCAGCAGCAGCCCATCGCCGAACACCGGGCCGAACACCTCCCGCACGCCGGGCGCCGCGGGGTCCGCCAGCATCATCGAAAGGTCCACCGCACCAGAAAAGCTGGCGCAGCCCGCGTACAGGTCCGGCCGGGAAAGGCCCAGAAACAGCGCGCCGTAGCCTCCCATGGAAAGCCCCGCGATAAAATTCTGTTCCCTGCGCGCCGGCAGCTTGAACATACGGCCCAGCAGCATGGGCAGCTCTTCCGTGACAAAGGTCTTATAGGCGCCGCCGTGCATCATGTTCTGATAAAACGAGTTTCCGCAGTCCGGCATTACCAGCACCAAACCGTTGTCCGCCGCGTAGCGCGGCGCGGCCGTCATCTGCATCCAGTCGTCTCCGCTGTTGGTATAGCCATGCAGCAGCGTCAGCACACCTTTCACGGTATAGCCCACATCAGCGGGCAGGTCTGTGGGAAAATACAGCTTCACGCCCACGGTGGTCCCGAGGATCTGCGATTTCAGCTTACAGTCAATATACGCCATAAAAAGCGCCCCTTTATGTATGATAGGAATCCTGCCTCTTATTATAAAGAAAACCCGGCCGATTTACAATCGTGCCGGGCAAAAGTGCGGAAATAACGGCCGCGCGGTTTCGCCGCGGGCGAAATGCAACCGAACGGGAGCAAGCGCCGGGGTTTTGCCGTTGGGGACCCGGCGCGGCGCAGCCGTGACGGGGACGGCAAAAGAGCGGTGCGGGGTGGCGAAGCCATGGCCGCGAAGCGGACAAACCGCACCGGGTCGTTTCGCGCGGCGAAACGCCGCGCCCGATTTTGCGCGGCAAACCCAAAAGGTGGGGCCGATGACCGGCCAGCGCGGTTTCGCCGCAGGCGAAATGGAGCCGAATGGCGACAAGCGCCGTGGTTTTGCCGTTGGGGACCCGGCGCGGCGCAGCCGTGACGGGACGGCAAAAGAGCGGTGCGGGGTGGCGAAGCCATGGCCGCGAAGCGGACAAACCGCACCGGGTCGTTTCGCGCGGCGAAACGCCGCGCCCGATTTTGCGCAAAAGCCCTCAAAGCCCGTGCGGCCAGCGCGCTGCCCGCACGGGCCTCGTTACGGCCCGGCGGGCGTTCACCGCATGTTTCTGCGCCCGCCCCTGGGCCTGCCCTTTTCCTCGTGGCGGCAGTTGCGCACAAAAATGCGCACCATCTCCTCCACGTCCTGAAGCTGCCGCTGGCTCATGCCCTTCAGCAAAGGGCCAATCGGCTCCTCCAGCACGCGCGCGGCGTCCGGCAGCAGCACATAATTCGGCGTGATTTCTAAAATATCGCACAGCGCGATCAGCGTTTGAACGGAAAGTCCCGCCTTCCCCCGCTCGATCTGGCTGAGAAATTTTTCAGTGATATCCGCACGGGCAGACACATAATCCTGCGTATATCCTTTTGCTTTGCGCGCTGCCTGCAGCCGCGCGCCGATCAATTGCAGATCGTATTCCACAAGACCGCCTCCCGTAATAAGAGTATCGTTAATAGCTTTGTCAAATAACCATTTTAAAACGGTTTTTTCGCGTTTTTAGATTGATTATTTGAAAATGCTTTGTTATACTGAAAAACAGGGAAATCGAAAGGGGACGGGCAGCAAGTGGATTTGTATCAGTATTTCGCAAAAGAATTAGACTGTTTTGAATCCGATCTTCGATACAGAAGCTATATCTCCTGGCCCGCCGCCTCTGTACGGCACTGTAAGGTGGCAGCGGACGACGCGCAGGCCTGGAGCGAATTTTTAACGTACGTTTTCGGTGTCCCGCTGGATTTCAGCACCGTGGACGCGGCCAAACTTTATCTTTTGAAGCACCGCTGCCTGCCCGACGACCTTTAAATAAAAACACCGCCGCCCCGGACAAATGTCCGGGGCGCTTTGCATCAGGTATGGGCGCACACTTCTGCTTCTGTGTAAAAAATGCGGAGGAACCATCCGCGCACCGGCACCGGCATTTCCCGCTTTGGAAAGGCCCGCTGCTTTGCCTCCGCCCGCGGGCAGCCGCCCAGTACCGGCCGCCCCAACCGCCGGCAGAGAAATTCCCGTTCCGCAGGGCCTTCGCTTTTCCGCGTACCGTCCGGCGGCATTTTTTTGCCCCGACACGCGACGTAAAAGCCGCTGCTTCTCCCCGTCCGCCGAATTTTCACGGCCCCATTGGAAAGACGGCCGGGCAGGTGTACCAGACCACGATATCGGACAGCGGAATTTCTTTTGCAGGCATCACGCCTGAAAGCCCGGGTACAGTCGGGAACATCACGGACGGCAGCGGATGCGGGACGGCGTCCATCGCGGAGGCATGCCGGCGCGTGCGCGCACCCATCAAGTTGACGGAATACGGCGCGCACGCCATCGGATCCTCGAAAAAGGTATGGGGCAGCTTTGCAGGGGAGCCCGGAAGCAAGACCGTGTTGCCGCGCGGGAAAGACGTCCATTCCCAATACGGTTTACAACAGCCGTCGAGCCATAGCAGCGGCTTCCCGCGGTGCGGGCACAGGCACGCCGCACTGTGCCCGGGTCTGCTCCGGCCGGTTTGCGGGTCGTGCAGCGGCGGGCTCCGCTTTTGTTTCAGGGCAGGCCGCCGGTTTCCCGGCGGGATCTCCGGGAAACCGGCGGCAAGGAATGCTCATTTTTTCCGCCGGCGGCTTTCCGGACACGCCTTCCTGGCCGCCGTTTGCATCGGCTACCAGCGTTTCTGCGCCGCTTGGGCCGCCGCCTGCTGCAAGGCAAGAATCTGCTGTGCATAGGCGTTGTCCAGATTCTGCAGCGTATCATACTTGTTTTGCAGAATTTCGGCGCTGCCGTTGGCGAGGGCCTGCTCCAATTGCATCTGGTATGCCATTTTTTGCTGCTCGGCCGCCGAAAGCTGGCTGTTGTAGCTCTGCAGCGCCGAAGATCGATTGCTGTTCAAGGTGTCAAGCAGCGCTGCAAGGCTTTCGTTGCGCCCGCGGTCAATCGTGTTTCGGTTGTTCCCGTAGGAATTGTACATGCCCGCCAGCGCACTTTCCGACATGCCCCCCGTCAGCCCCTGCGCTGCCAGCGCCTGGGGAAGGTCACGCTTGCTCATCATATAGTTGATATACGCCTGCTGCTGGGCGCTGTCGGCGTTCTGGTTCACCCCGCGCGCACCGCTGTCATAGCTGGCCTGCAGCTGTGCCAAAGCATCGTTGTAGTTCTGCTGAAGCAAATTGCTGCGGTTTGCATATGCCTCGTTCAGGTATCCCATGTTTTTGTCATATGCAGCTTGTGCGGCCTCCTGCTTTTGCCGGGCCAGCTCTTCGGCCCGGCGGGCGGCTGCGTCCTGCTGTGCCTGCACCTGGGCCAGCAGGGCGGCGTAATGATTTGCCGTAGAAGAGGCTGAACCACCTCCACCGCCACCGGGATCAGTATTTTGTTTATTTTCCGTTTTTTGACCGTAGCTGTAGGCAAAAGCGCCTTCTGGCGTCCATGAAGAAAAATCTCCGCCGTACTTATCAGAAAGTTGCGCTCTCTGAAAATCCAATATATCGTTTTTTGTTGGAGTGAGTTCCCATGCTGGTTTTCGATTCCAAGGGTTAGTAGGAAACAGCTTTTCTTTTTGTTTTTCCCACCAATTCGTAACATTTGGCCCAACCGTTGAATTTCCCATAAGTGTCTTTTAACTCCTTTCCCAAATGACCAGCCCGGGCTTTCTCCGGGCGGGCTTTTTCGTTTCATCGCTCCGCCTGCGCCGCGCCCAGCGCCTGCAGCTTCTTCACAAGGTCGCTCACATAATTCGCGCCGCGGCTGGCAAAGACGCCGGTAAGCGCAACGCCCAGCCACGCCGCGTTGAAGCTCACGCCCAGCGCGGCGTAAAAATCCGCCCCGGCGCTGAAGCACAACGATACGCCCAGCGCCACGGCTCCCGCCTGCGTGGCGGCGGTTTTCCACTGCTTTTCAAGAATCGCTTTGCCGAAGGTCTTAGCGTATTCCACCAGCGCCTCCACCGTTACGGCCATCATAAGTACAAGTACGGTCCTGTTCATTGCCGTTTTCCCTCCATCCATTTTTCCAGATCGCTGATGCGGTGGTTCGCCACCTTGATCTGTTCCTCCACAACGGGCATGCGCCGGGCAAAGCCGTTGTGCTCCCGCACCTCCCGCGTCAGCTCGTCCAGCTTTGTGTCCGTCACGGCCTGCGCTGTGGTGATCTTGTTCTCTGTTCGCCGGGCGGCCGCCGTATTGGTAATTACCACGCCAACCAGGGACAGCACGCCCGTGATGAGCGCGACGATGATGCTCTCCATCGCTCCTACACCCCCGGCGCGGTGCCGGATGCCTCCGTGCGCTGCGCGTACGCGCCCGCCTGCCGCCCGTCCCTTTGCGCGCGCTGCCCGGCCGCATCACCGCCCTGCGCCACGCAGGCCGCGAACGCGTCGCCCGGGGAAAGCGTCACCAACCGGCAGCGGTCGGCCAGCACGGCGGCGTAACGCTGCACTCCCGCCACGAAGATGCGAACCCAGCTGTACCCGCCGGAGCTGCCCACCTCGGCCTGCACCGGATAGCATGTCCCCTCGATCAGCTTGCCGCCGTTATAGTCCTTGTCCACCGCATTCACATCGGGCGCGGTGAACACCTCACATTTGCCGCTCGTCACTTCCAGAAACTTCATGTCGCTGTCCTCCGTTTCGTCGATTGCTTCACCGTATGTACCCACGGCGTTGGGGTGCCCGGTGTATGCCGTTGGGTCAAGCCCCGCCCCGGCGGCTGTGGCCCGCACCTCGAAATGGCAGTGTGCAAAGGGCGGGCTTGCCAGCGCCGCGTTGCCCGTGTTGCCCA
>ERZ1673752.3322-NODE-3322-length-15680-cov-3.620224_pt1 | contig 15680 bp, 18 predicted proteins | sample MGYA00580195_ERZ1673752 | MGnify/ENA primary metagenome ERZ1673752 (study PRJEB41218, sample SAMN15661744) | gut metagenome | host: Homo sapiens | place: Canada: London | collected 2015-08-20/2019-03-30 | study: EMG produced TPA metagenomics assembly of...
TGTTTCTCGACTCCTGCATTTTCCGCTAACCTGACTACCTTTTTGGTATTTAGTAGTGTCTTATTGGGAAGTAAAACAAATCTATTTATATATTCTGATGGAAGATCTAATTGATACCTATTTTTATCTGTTACTAATGCAAAGTAAAGCTTGAAATCCTCTATCTTTACTACAAAAACTTCTATGGGATCTGCTGGTTTGTCTTCCGCTAGATCTCCGATATCCCATTCCATGCTAGTTATCGAATCAATCATATCATCTTCTCCTTTTTATGAATAACTTTATAGTTATATTCAGAAAATTCGGGTATATTTACTCCCTCAGGTGCTATTATTATCTTCTCACCCCTGCATTCATTGCCTAAGTTGTCTACATACTTTATCCCATATTGAGATATATAGCATATATCAACATTTTGTATCTCAGTTTCATACTCGAGTGCCAGCTTATCATCGAGGAAATAGTAGTATATGTCCGATTCCATATAATACTCTATTTCTCCCTCTGAATAATCACTCTTTCTTCCTAAAAAAATCAATTTATCGTTTCCTTGGGTAAATATTTCCTGTTATAATTTTTGTTCTATTCTCATTGAACTTAGGTAGGATGATTGTATTGTTAGATACTAATAAACCTGTATTATGCAATACGAAATGTTTAGAAACATCATCAGAAAGATCCTTAGGTAGTTGTGCAGTGTCTGGAATACCGAAATGATTACACAATACATTATTTTCGTAGTAGGAAGTATCCAGTTTTTCTTCCCAAAATAATTTTGTACTAAAAATATAATGATTTATATTATATTTACGAACCAATTCTTTTACAACTTCCATAAATTTACGTCTTTCTTTTTCAAATACTAATTCCATCTCCTTTTTAACATCCGCAGGTACTTCTGTTTCAAACAATCTCAATGCTTTCTCAACATCTTCATCCATTGTTTTACCCATTATAATCTCAATATTCTCTTCTTTACGGAATACATTCTGCATGTCTCTAAGAATTGTGTCTACTGTTGCATTTGGTTTTCCGTCTACACTTAATAAGTTATATACCTTGTTAAAAGTTGATTTATAAAGTTCTGCCTCAGGACCCGAATTTGTAATCATATGAAAAATGAGAGTAGGTATGTATTTTTCTACTTTAGCTAAGTGGGTAATACCACTAGAATTTGCTTTTGTAAGTTCCATTGGAATTCCTTCCTTTTTATCAGTCTTATACTCCTCTATATTGTACTCATTATCAAATTCATTGCCGGTGCATGACGCCCAAAATCTTATTGAATCTGTGTTATCGATAAACTCTGGATTAATCTTAGCATCAGTAATAATTTTACTTACTTCTACTATTTCTTTATCTATATCAGACTTATTATACTCAATTGGTTTTTGAAAGATACCTGCATCACAATATGTATTGAGGAGTAGCATTACTCTGTGGAAAAATCCCTTTGGAGACAATGATTTTATTCTTAATTTATTTACAGTTCTCAAATATCTTTTTGTTGCATCAGCAATTACTTTTTCGCCATCTTCTTCCTTAGATTTATAATAGAAATCTACTACTTTATTTACCCCTTTGGCTTTATAATAATCGCATTGCTCATTTATCTTTGCAATTCTAGTATTTCCACTATCATATATAGTAGATATTAATTGGTGATACATAATTCTTGCTGGAATATTTCCCAAACTCTTTGGAGGGAAGTCCTTAGCTATATAATAAATACCCTTTAGGTAGATTTTATAGTCTTTAGCTAATTCATCCACATCCACTAAGTCGTTTGCATTAGAGTATACCATAGAAGCATCAAAGGAATCACCTTCATTACTTATAAGTTCTTCACTAACAATTTCTGATTTGTTTGCCTTTGCAGAAAATGCTCCTGAAGTCTTTCTACCATTTCTCATTGCATTAACCAAGCTAGAATTATCATCTAGTGGATTAAAGAACCATTTCTCTGCTGTATACTTTATCATTTCATTATAGGCAATATTTAAGTCTATACTTTGTTGATTTGCAATCTTCCTTGTACTATTTCTTAGGGATGTTCCCTCTGGAGAATATAATGCTTTTCTTAATAAAACCTCTTTAGGTCTTTTAAGATAAAATTTATCTACATCATTTATTCCATCTTGTTTATCTTTAAATGAATACATTGTTTACCTCCTATTTTTAATCTTTTTCTAGATTATTCAATAGTCTTTTCCTATTTTATTTTAATTTAATTTAGGACTTTCCCTTCAGATATTCCCATTTTTCTAGTTATTTCTTTAATTGCTTCTTCTATTTGATAATCTTTTACCTTATCACCAGAGGAGTAAATCTCGTCTAATACCCCTGATATAGTTTCCCTTACGAATTCCGTTTCGTCTGTAGTTTCTATTCTCATTTCTGCTTTTCTTTGTGCCACTTCATCTTCGCTAGGATACCCATTAAAGAGGATCATGCCAACTGAGACTACTGTTAACCAAAGGATGGCTGCACCTATGATGTAATTAGGTGTCCTTGTTTTAACTGCTACAGCACATAGAAATAAGCTAATTGCCAATAATATACCCATATATACGTACATGATTTTCGCCCTATCTTTTCTAAGGCTATTCTTTATTTCTATTTCTAAGTTACGATTTTTCTCAAAATCGTTGACCCTTTGTTTGTTTATCTTTGTCTGAATCAGTTCTATTACCTCTTCTTCCTTCCATTCTGCTGCTTTTGATTACACTGCTAAGAAATTAAAAAGTGCAAATACTACTGCCATAACCATTATTAATCTTTTGATATTCTTCATTATTGTTCTCCTTTTATTTTATTTTTGGATTTATTTTTCTTATTTTGTTTTTAGATATATCTTTCCTATTTCTTTAAACCCTAACTTCTGATAAAGCTTATTACCTGGAATATTATAATATGCCTCAAACATTACCTCATTGAACTTAGTTGATAGGAAATTTAATACATTTGTGGCTACTCCTTTGCCTCTGTACTGTTCTCCCACATATAAGTTATTGACAAATACTCCGTTTCCAGTATTAGCTTTATCAAAATTGCTTAATTGAATAAATCCAAGGATATTATCTGTTTTATTCCTGATCATATAGGTGTCATATTTATTTTTACTTTCCATTGCTTGCTCTAGTGTATAAGAATTGCAGTATATATCATCTATTCCCATCTTTTTAGCATATTCAACATGGAATTCCATCTCTTTTAATTTCATTACAGCAAATAATAGACCGTCAATTGGAGATATTATTTCCATTTTAAGATTTTCGTTGATTTGTTCTTTATTATTTATACCTGTTATCATTTTTACACCTAATTCCATGATAGTTTAATGGGTTCATTCTCCATTTTATTTTCTTCTTCCCTCTTTTTGCATTTTTCTAAGTATTCTTTACGTCTCTTTAGCACATCTTCTTCATATATTTTGGGAATACCCTTGAAGAATATGTTTTGTTGGGATTGATATTCAATTTTAATGACGGAACCGGGCTCAAGCCAGTATTTTTGTACATTTGCTAGGTGATTTAATGGTACATTTACTATTGTATTACCTATTTTAGTCTTTAATGGCTTAATCCTTGCGATAGGTGTGTAGTATCTTTTGTTGTATGAGTAAACTATCTCCTCTATCTCACCCTCTAGCTGTTCTGAGTCCCAAATTCCACCTTTATAGGCAACTATATTACCTGCATAAATACTTGAACTAGCAACTCCTGTACTACTCATATTGTCTTCAGCTATTGTTATACCGTCGCACTCGTACGTATGCTCATATTCAGTTATATATTTATTTTCCATATACTGTATAGCTCTTGGTATGTTATTATAGTCGCAAGTACCATAAATAGGAGGTTTGAATCCTAATTCGCCTAATAGTTTATATTGTTCTAATAGTGGAAGTCTTTCTGTATGGATTTCCTCTATCCCAAATGGTTTGAACTCCACTGCATCCCAATATTTTCTTGGTACGTGGTATGCAATGAATGATGAAATCGATGAACGAATATTAACCCATGACTTATCTGGTAGCTCTTCACGTATTCTTGCCAATCCTTGACGAGTAAGCACCAATTCACCTTTTATTTTTGTGAGTTTATCTACTTCCAGCTGGGGACATAGGAATGTCATCAACTCTGTACAGTCTTTTATAGTAGCATCGCCTCTACCTCTTGTATGTGCAAGTATAGGATTAGTTTTGCCTGGTGCATAGTACACTGAAATATTCCAGCCATCATGTTTATATGATACTAGGTACTTACTGTTAGCTGAACCATTCAAATTGTCCATTAGATCCCCCACATTACCAAAATATCTCATAGATTGATTGTACGGGAATGCATCTATAATCTCTTCAAAAGACTTATCTATTTTATTTTCAGAATTTGCTGGATAATCACTTTCAAATATATCTATTAATTGCTTAACCCTGTCATCATAGTGGTCATCTTCATATAAAGTATCCTTTAAGTCTGGATAATTGGTTGAATTCATTAAAGTATCATAATCTTTATCAGTTAGTAGAGTTTTATCAGTCTTTGAATACAAATAACGTGCAAATACTAATATTGTATAGTAATCCTTCTCCATTATATACTGTTCAAGTAATTGATTTCCTCTTTCACTCAAAAAGACTTTGTTAAATTCCATATAATTCCTCCTAAGCAGTTGTCCATGAAAGTCCAACATTGTCTGGTTGGATAAATGGTCTTTGATAGACTACACCTAAACACATTACTCCTTGACTATTAGGTCTTTGTTCAATTTTTACTTTTGATATCAAACTTGCATATAATTCTGTACCTGATGATAGGAGAATGTCATTGGAGTCTTTCTTTATATCCAAAAGTGGTGCAACTGGTTGCAATTCTTTGACCAATACCTGTTGTAACCTTTGTAAGTTTTGGAAACCAGCTCTATTATCTGCACTTACTCTAAAAGCTAAACACTCCTTATAGTTTATTGAATATTTTGTGCGTTCTACTTTATTCAATTGATTATTACAGTCATCTATAAACTTATTCATTTCATTTACTATACGAGAATTTACCTGTAATGCTGTTTCCATGCTTACATTCTTCTCTTGGCATCTTTTTTGTAGCTTAGTCATTCTTCTTCTCAAATACTTAGGACATTCATTTACCCAACCATAAAGAAGCTCATCTAAGTCTTGTGTGCCAAATAAATTTCTTATAGGTCTAGCCGGATACCCAGAAGCAACTAAAGAATTTATTAGCTTTTGGTATAATCCTGTTTCAACTAATATGGATGTTATATATCCTGATAGGTCAATTAAGTTTTGTTTAGTACAGTCATCTGGTAATAAACCTAACAGTGTGGTTTTTATTTCCTTTATTGTATCTTTTGATGACGCTACATTTAAACTAACTGGATTATCATTGACATATAGTATTTCTAAATTGTAAAATGGAGCTACAAACTTATTTATAAAGTCTTCTACCATTTTAAATATACTCTTAAGTGCTTCATTCACCACATTGTTTCTTACTCCACTATCTATTACACTATTTGCCCTAACTAGTACATCTGTAAATATTCTATCTGCTTCTTCTGAATACTCTACTCTGCCTTTTGTTATTATTTGGTATATCAATTGGAATATACAGGCATTTGTCGTAGCTGTAATAAAGGATGGAATATTTCCAGGTATGATATTTATCTCCATATTTCTTACTTGATCTTCTGGGGCATTCATACCTAACAATAATGTTTGAGTAATCCTCTTTGATATGTGAAATATATCTGCCTTTGTCATAGTCGGCTTATTCCATGTTAAATAACTTGTAAAGTTCCTATACATATTATCGTAATCCCAAGTTACATTCGTTAGGATACCTTTGTGCAGTCCCAATGTACCAGTTTTATCATTTGCTACATAAATACCTTTATCTATTACGAGATTATTTGCTATAGGAGCTACAATCAGATTTGATCTTCCTGTATCTGGGTCTATTGTCCTAATACAAGTAGAAAAGTAGTCTCCTTTCATTTTTAAGAAACCTTTCATTACTTCACCTCTTTAAATTTGTTCTAAGTGCTATAATATATAATAATGTACCTGGATTTAATCTACCTATCTTACGTCTTTCTTTCATTATCTCTCCCATTGATTTTAAGTATGGGTTAAATATTGATACAAATACATCATTTGATTTGGTTGACATAGATCGTACATTCTGTTCTATATTAAGTTCTTCTGTTAAAAATATCTTCTGTACTTCTGGTCTACCAAAAGCCTGTTTAAACTCTTCAGCTTTCTTCAGAACTTCGCTTATATCTTTCAAGTCATTGTCATACTCTTTATTATCTTTATTAGTAACTCTGCCTATTAAAAAGAATATGTCATGGGTTTGCTCCCTTTCCATATCCTTTACTATATTAATTGCCCCGTACTCATCTGTTTTATTTATTGCAAAGTAGTAATATAACATCCCATAAGCATCAGTAGCATCTTCTTCTGATATTAAATGGACTCTTGGATATTTCTTAGTTACTTTGTCATAAACTATGTCCTTATTACTCTTATTTAGATTGATGTTGTACTTCTTCTTCATATCTTCTAAATAAGATGCTTTCCAAGTTTGAGGCTTAACTAAATAAACTTCCATTCCTCTATTTAAGAATGTTCCTTTAAGAATATCCTTTAAGGAGGTTAGGGTTGTATAAGATTTAACATATCTTGGGTCCAAGTATTGGTCTTCCATCTGGATATGTTTAACACCCATTCTACTTGCTAGCTCACCTAATACTTGTGCAGCTTTTATAATATATTGGGTCGTGTCACTTTCGTTTTTATGTGTCTTTACTCTCTTAAGTACACCGATTAGAAAGTCCGAACCATCTGCTGAAGCTATTGCTATACCCATTGCATTTGTACCCGGATCAACTGCCATAACAGTTTCTCCTTCAAATCGTAATCCCTCTGGTAAATCATCAATAGTGTGTATGGTCTCTTCTATATAGGGTTGTCCTTGTACTCCTAATAATACAGCCTTCAATATCATTAGCTATCACCCCATTTTATCTCTTCTCTATCATTATTTCTTGTAAATTCCATTAGTATATAATCAGATAACTTTATATCTTTCTTTACTAACCTTACCGGTCTCTTTATATCTCGTGCTTTCTTTAATTGCTTCAATTTATTCTCTATACTTTCTTCTCTATCACTCTTTTGTGTGAAACTTGGAACTGGAAGTATAGTTGGGAATAGTTTTTGAAGGTCTATTAAAGCCTTTACGATCCCTATATTACCATATCTCTTATTCATCAATAGGTAATGAAGTCTTACTACCTTTCCTGTGGTATGACATGCACCAAAGCATGCCCAAGAATTAGATGATTGCCTATATTTAAAGGAAGGTTCCTCTTCATCATGGAGTGGACAGCATATAGCAAAGTCTCCATCCTCAGGAATATCCCTATCGGGTAGAACTGTTTTAATGTAATCATGTATATCTATTAAACTGTCGTACAATTCGATTATTCTATCGATTTCACTCTTTAAATTACTCATATACTGTCACCTCTCTTTTATCAAGTCCTTCCAATTCATTCCAACCAAATCTTTCTTTAGATAGTTGATTATCAAGTCCAATACTTGATATTAAATACATTTCTATTCCAGTTTTCTCATCTTGTTTCAACAATCTTCTTAGCAATACTAACTTATTAATTGATACGTCCCTAACTAAATATAATAATGGAGCTAAATCTTGATTGTTCCTTATAGCTGCATAGGTGATTGAGCCATCTTTTATCTTTCTTTTCAATCTAATAACTTTATTTATTAGATCTATATAATAATTGATGACCCAAGATAAGCTATACCTATTAACCAACTCATAATGTTCTTTTAGAATCCATCTATCCTTCTCTAGGATAGCTTTTAACACCACATGTATCGGTTTTACCCTCCATTGGGGTATCGCTTTTTCTATGCTCCTCTTAGTTAACTTTTCTTTAGGAATTTCATTTAAATTATTTAAAACTTCTGGAAGAAATAATAGATTTAATCCTATTTTTCTCATATAGGTAGCTACTATTAAATCAGTCCACTTTTCATCAACACTAATAAGTGCTTCTTTTAATTTACTTTCCACTATGTCTCTTTTGAGTTCAAAGGTTCTGATTATCTTAGTGTTTTCATCCACATATCTTTCTAAATTGTAAAACTTATCTTTCGGATCTACTACTAGGAATACTACTGTATGGTCTTGCAACGATTTTTTAATTACATCTATTAAATCTATGAAGTCATTATAACTTCTTCTTAAATGTATTTGGACTAACCATTTATCTCTTAGTAAAGGTTTCTTCGATTTCTCTGCCCATTCAAAATATGGACCAAGTTCAATAAAGTTCTTTATGAATGGTGCATATGGGTGCTTTGACTCTTCTATTATAGAATTTAATGAGTCATCTGTCTTACCTATTAGTATATTTAATTGCTTTTCTAATAGTTTTTCCATAACTCACCTCAAATTTTTATTGATATGGTTCCTTAATGACCCCTGGTATACAGAAATCACTAACCATATAGTCACTTACTAATGAAATATTCCCTGATGGAGCATCTTCCCACCTTGAAAATGGTATTTGTAGTAGGATCATGCCTTCTCTTTTACTTTCTTCTGTTCTATATAAAACTATTTCCAAGTCTGCCGATTTCTTAGATTCATTTGTGTTAAATGCCCTAGCACCAACTAAATCTCCCGACTTACTTGTCATCATTTTATCTTCTGAAGATGTATCTATGTGGTTAATAGCTACTGTAACTACGGGATTAACATCTGATTTAGCTATTTGCTTTATTTGTTGATATGCTAATGTCATTACTTCTGTTTTTGAAGTATTATTATCAGCTTCTATTAATCCCATATGGTCAACTACTACCATTTTAATATCCTTAGCATCAATCTCTGCTCTAATCATAGGCATAAATTGCGAAATAGAAAACACACCTGAATCTTTGTCTAAAAGGAAAGGGGTACCTATCTTACTGTCTGGGTCAACTATCTCATTAAAAGTTAATATTATTACTTCTATTGCTTCTAACGGAAGTTTGCTTATATCTTCTATATATGGTCTGTATATAATTAACTTTTCATAATACTCAGAATTCTTATCATCAGACATAATGATATCCATTGCATCTGACATTCCTATGCCTAATTGACTAACTACTTCTGAAATACCTATAACTTTTGTACAGGTATCCAATCCAACTTTCATTGAATGTTGCATATATAAATGTTTTATTGTGATAAATGACAAAATATCAGGTATTGACATTTCACCTGATAGTATTAATACATTTTGTCCCTTTAATAGGGTTGGATAAACCATTTCACCCATTACAAATCTAGTTTTACCTACTTTGGATACACCCAATACAGAAACCATGTCTGAATATTTAACTTTTGGCATATCTATTGGACCTAAATTCCAATTAAAACATTGCTTTCTACTACTCAATGCAGTTATAAACTGATTTGATACCTCTTTTGAATATAATGATGTATTATTTGTTCCAATAAAATCTCTTTCATATTTATCTATAGTTGCTTTTGCATAATCTATTATGTCTGACTTGGTATACACTTCTCTATCTATCTTTTGTGGGGATGACATTAGTTTTACCAACCCATCCAAAAGCTGATCCCCTATTTGTTGCTTAGACATCTCTGGTGCTAAATTGAGGATACTTTCTAATGTATCCTCTGGAACTTTATTTAATGATACTTCATCAAATCTATCTAAAACTAATTGACAGAAAACATTTTCTTTGTCTCCCGCTGTTAATAGAGCATCCATACTTTTAGATTCAAGATACGCATCTGAAAATGAATCTGGATTATTCTTTCTTACTAAAGAATTACGCATTAACCATCTTGTTGCATTAGCATATAAGTTCTTTTCTAATACTTTTCTAGTTAATTTACTGCCCATTTCACTACATTTTCCGATGTAATAAAATAATATGAAATCCTCATTTTCAAAGATATTTCTATATGGGTATACCTTTGAATATCTACCAGGATATTGTATTATTGCGGATAAGATACTTCCGGTAGCATCGAGTGCATTCATTTATACACCTCCTTGTACCTTTTCGAAGACCCTGTATGCCTTTACTATATTTTTATTACCTAATAGAACGCCTTTTGGTCCTATCTCTACTGCACCTATTCTCAATAGCTCTTCTAATACTTGAAATAATATTTTAGCTATTTCTTCTTCTTTTTCAGATTTAGATTCTACCTCATACGCCCAATCTTCAACCTTTCTATTTTCATATACTGGTTTATATTCCAATTTAAATCCTCCATTATAAGGATATGATATAACTAAATTGTATATGTTAAATTCTGTGCTAATCTTGATAGGTAGTATCGCTGGTATATCATTTACGATTAATTTTCCTGCCATAATCTAAATCTCCTGTTCTCTTAATAATCTTTTTTCTTTCTCTATTGGGTCTTCGTACTTACGTTCAATAAATAAGAATGGGTCCACCAATATCTGAGGTCTTTCAAATAAACTGCTTTGGAGTTTACCAAATGTATCCTTATAAGGTAAGTTGGATAATAGAATAGTAACTAAATCAAATGATTCTCTTGTACTAATTATATAGTTTAATTTGGGTAGATTATCGTCTAACTTATAATTATCTATCCTAATAATTAAAACTTTTACTTCCCTAATCATCTTTTGACATTCCTTATCTTCTAAGTCTAGTTCCAATAAAGGTTTAATTTCACTTACAGCATTTGATAATTTAAATTCTTGTTCCATCAATACCCTATTACACCATCTTAAAGCTTCAGAATTTGGTGCAATCCTAATATATAAAGTGTAGTAATCTGCTAGACCTACACTTAAATTTTCCTTTATTTTTAATAAAGCTTCTCTCCATGGGAGAATACTTTCTAATTCTTTTTCATTATATAAATCTTTTATATAACCACCATTCTGTGTGCCTTCTAATAGGAATCTCTTATCATCCCACATCTCAACTGTATATTTATTCTGTACATATCTAGTTGCACTTACTTGTGGACATTCTCCGCTCCTATTATATGTTCTTCCGCAATGTTTGCACTTATATTGGTCTTCTTTTGTTCGACCAGTATTTGCACAGAATGGACAAATCATATCTTTTTGATTACTTACTATGTTATCTACCATTTTTCTATAATCTCCTCTACTTTTTCCGAATCTATATCTTGAAATGTCGAATTAGATTGTTCTAAGTCACTTATATACTTTATATCTCCAAATTCATTATTAATAAATACAATACATTCATTATTATAATAGAATACTACCTCAGTATCTGTTATAGTAGTCATGTCTTGTAAATAGTTAAATAATTCTTTAGTAGTTACTACTTCTTTTTCCTTAAATACAAGTAGTGAATCCCTTGAATTAATTAGTATATCTTTAATATCTTTAGTTGGTAGATCAAATAATATTTGCATAGGAGTTTCCCCTTTTAAGTGCGGTGAGGACATTAATGCTAATAATTCTATATTTGTTAAAACTTTTATTTCAGAGTCTCCTTTAGTAACCTTAAACAATTCTCCTACTATAAAATTCTTTGTGGCTGATAGAATTGTAAGAGGATTTCTGATATTGGAGTAGTCGGACATGTTGTTGATTAAGTCTATAAGTACACTTTTGGGTTGGGTCAATACTGATTCCCCACCAAGGTATAATGATAATGCTAAAGTTTCCTGAGTATTCATTTCCTCATTTTCCTGCATCTTTGTAATTGCTGTATTTATTAAATCTTTTATCATTGCATTATACCTCCATTTTTATTTTTAACTATCTAATGTTTCCAACTCATGTTATTTCATTAAATTCTTTTAAAATGAGAAAAAGACCAATCTATACCCTCTTTAACTAGTCCCACTTTAGACTCTCATCTCATGTAATTGTTTCTTTTCTTAGTTTCCCCAAGATATTGACCATCCTAATTTAATTTCTTTATCCTCGATGTAATCTTCTAATCTGAATCCTGTGTCTTTCTCTAAAGCTTGACATATCTTATGCACATTTTCATCTTTCAAATACCACTCACTTAATTTACTCTTTTTATATCTCGTTTCAACACACTTAGATGCTATTTCAACTAAATATTTGTAGTAAAATTTCTCTATACTCAGATTTGTGTTTTTTAATTCTTTTTCTAGGTTTTTTAACTTTTCTACATCATTTTTAAGTATTCCAGACATTAATATTATATATTCAAAGGAGTTTTATAAATTTAATTGTACTCTATACCCATTTGTTTCTATTTTATTCAAAAGTATTGGAATATATTTTCCATACCCTAACCTATCTATAGTAAAGATACCTTCTCTTCCCTCATCCAGCACTTTTAAAATATTTCTATTGCCTTCTGTACTTTTATTTTCTATTCTTGTTACTTTTTTATAAAATTCAAACCCAGAACCGCTATCCTCATTCACCATCTTGTTTAGATTATCTTTACAATATTTATATGCTAGTTGGTGTATTTTATATTTATTTTCTAATCTGTGTATACCGTCCTTTAGTTCAATTGTAAAAATAGAATCTACTGAATAATCTAAAAATATTTCAGGATTTCGCCCCACTATTATGAAATATCCTTCAGAATTCATCACAGTTTTATAAAAATCATATGTCTTTATGAATTCCATATCCTCATCTATAAAAAATACATATTTATTTTGAAGTATATTAGATTCTAGTAGTAACTCAGAATTTATTACATAGCAAGGCAGTTCTGTTTTGATTTCAGCTACTCCTGATTTATTATTGTAGTCTTCTATTAATCTTAGTAGGTTTGTCTTCCCAGTTGCAGATACATCAGATACTATGGTTAATTTATTCTCTATATCCAAAATATATTTAATTTTCATCGCATCTACAATTATTTTCATATTAAACCCCTTGCCTTAAACTCTTTTATCTTTTTATCAGTTAATCTATCTTGAAGTTCCCTTAGTTCTCTTATTTTTTCAGAATTTTCATCTTCTAATATATAATTCATAGTTTTTTCTGATAGTTCATCTGCATTTGTGGCTATTTCTCCTGAATTTAAAATCTCAACTTTGAAAGGATTTAAAAATGATATCCTTGGAAAATATTTTAATACAGCTACTCTATCTTCATTCTCGCATATCTTAAATATCCACTTAAAACAATTTTCCCCACAATTTGTTATATCAAATACCTCTTTTGGAAAATATTTCATTAATATTACAGTTTTTACCCCACCTGACAGTTTGTCCGGTGACATACCTCCTATTATTGGATTCTCTAATGCGAAATCTTTTAATACTACTGTACCATTATCCACATCTTTAATCATTTCCTGAATAAATTCGTCATTAAACCAGGATTTTTCTTTCATTATATCAAAATAGGTATCAACTCTTTTGATTACTTTTCCATTAGGAAATCCATTCCCTGCCCATACCTTTAACATATATTTATCCCCCCTCCTTTTATTCTTTTATACGGGTTTTCATTACTTCATCTAATTTATGAACTACTCGTGACTAAAGTCACGAGACTCTAATTTATGTTACTCTTTTATGTTCTTTGTGACCAGTGTGAGTCAAAGGGTAAACTGCCTGATAAATAATTTACTGTTGAATTTGTAATATTTGAGTTATTAGCTAAGATATGTAAATTATTTTTATATTCTAGAAGTGTTTTAAGTCTTTCTTCCTTATTTTTTAAATCTAATTGAATATTTTTTTCATTACTTCTGTCAACTAATTCCCCTTGAGATTCCCTAAATACCCTCAGCGATTCTTGAAAGATTTCTTCTTCAGTTTTCTTTTTTGGCTTTAGATTATTTATTTCCTTTCTTAATTTATTTATTTCTGAAATCAGGTTATCCCATTCGTCTCTAGTTGGAAGTGAATATTTGTCAGTTAATAATTCAGATAATACTTCGTTATATTTCCTATTAATAGTTCGTGATATCTTTTTGTAGTCCTTTATGTTTTTGCTATCTAAAATTACTCTCATCTTTTCTACTTTTTGGACTAACATTTACTATCCACCTCCTTTACTGAAACAAATCTCTGAGTTCATTTATTATATTCATGGGTAATTCTTCGTCCCATTGAGCACAATTTATGCTACTCATTAGATCAGTATAATAATCACCCATTCTTAACAAATTATTGTCCTCGCACACTTTTATATAATCTTTTATTGATATTTGTAGGTATAACGGAAGTGTCCTTATATCATACCGCTTCATTCTTTCTATATATTCTTTATCTACCATATTTCTACTCCTTTGTGTTTAAGAAAGTGGATTTAATTTTTATCTTATTTTTTATTGCCACCAACCTATAGTTGGATCCCTGTGTACCTCTAATTTACTCATCTCTTTTAAAAATTCTAAAGTATTCTGTATTTTAATCCCTTTGTATTTAGTAGTGTTTCCTTGAAACACAATACTATATTCAAATTCTACTTCTCCAAATATATTTTTTAGTTTGTTGATTGCTTTATCGATTTCTAATCTATTTTTTAGTAGTTCTATATCATTAGTGACCTTGTAATCCACGATTAGATATTTATTAGGTCCTATTTGTATTATTTCATCAAACTCCATATCTGCTAACTCTAAATGATACCGTTTTAATTGATTATTTACTAAATATGACTGGATATTCATATTCTTTTCAAATAAAAATCCATTAATTGCACGTTTGCTGAAGAATATATTGTTATTTATACAATATTCAGTTATTATACCATATAAATATTCTAATATTCCTGGTATTACTATTAATTTTTTATCTTTTGAATTTGAGTTGAATCCATTTTGGAGTTTCAATATCCCGAATCTATTTAGTTCATTCAAGACTAATTGAATTTCTCTATTATCGATGTAATTTAAGTAGGGATTAATATTTTTAATCTTTTCTACTAGATGTTTATTAATTTTATCTATGTCACTATTTCTAATGCCTATAGCTTTGAATTTCTGCAATGATTCTATATTTTCAGTCCATACTACTCTTAAAAAGCATGCTACTACTATGGATTTAACTGTGTTTAGTTCAAAAGTATCATATATTTCTGACTTTTCCAATGATTTTAGTATATTTTCTGATAAGGAATCTATTAAAGTTTCGTTATGATAAAAATCTGAAAACAAACCATTGTTTTTCAAATATTTATCAAGTTTTATATCACCTAATACTTCCTTATAGGTTGTTATATCTAATGGTTCTAGGTTTAATATCGTTGCTCTATCATATAGAATTCTATCTAAAAGAATATTGAATAGCATAGAATATGTCCCGCTTATTACTATTTTCTTTCCTTGCATACTAATTTTGTCAAAAAGTAAGTTTATATTGTATATATCCTCTATTTCGGTTATTTCATCAATAAAAATATATTTTCCATTATACTCTTCTAAAACTTCCAAAATATCAGATACCTCGTCTCCTCTTTGGACTTGAATTAGCATAGGGTTATGCTCTATTACCCTAAAACAAGTCTGGATTAATAATGTTGTTTTACCTGAACGTCTTAAACCCGAAATAATCTTTATTCTGCTGATAGGTTTATTGCTATTTATATAATCTTCAAGTTCGTGTATCTCTTTCCTTTCCCGGAATCTT
>ERZ1673752.3327-NODE-3327-length-15672-cov-9.255363_pt1 | contig 15672 bp, 11 predicted proteins | sample MGYA00580195_ERZ1673752 | MGnify/ENA primary metagenome ERZ1673752 (study PRJEB41218, sample SAMN15661744) | gut metagenome | host: Homo sapiens | place: Canada: London | collected 2015-08-20/2019-03-30 | study: EMG produced TPA metagenomics assembly of...
ATTCCTGGACGCTGGAAGCGTTGCCGGTTTCCATTTTCCGTTCCTTCTTTCTGTGTCTGACCTTGTGGGTTGGCGGCGCTAGGCGACGCATTTTGCCCTCTATGCATCTACTTTACAAACTAACCTAGGGAAATAGGTATTTTTTTGGGCAAACACGCATCTAGCGAACAAGAGTAGATCGGAGGCGCTACTTCACGCGAGAAAAATAAAAATAGTAGCACCCTTGACAGCCTAACTTAACGCGCGTTAAATAAAGGTAGGCAGACTTTGGTGCTGCAAAGTCTGCAACGGGAAAACTTGGGAAAATCTCGATATAGCGAAACGTTTCGGCTAAACTGAGGATGCCCAATAAAATAAGCGGAGCGAAGAGGCTGCTGCCTGCAGGAGAAACCTCGAAAACCGTCCTGCGAAATAAAGTTACCGCCAAGTAGAAGGAATGAATAATGGTCAAGATCGCCCTCGACCCCAATATGTATTACTGGTTCATGCCAGTTTCGCAAACTCTGCATAAAGCCCGGGAGCTAGGTTTTGATTACGTGGAACTGTCTCCCACGGCAGATTTTCACTTTTGGCATCACTACCCCAAAGCCGATGACGCCTATGTTGCCGAACTGAATAAAGCGCAAAAAGAGTCTGGGGTCAAGATCGCTACCTTGAACCCGGTTTTCAACTGGTCTTGCGTAGATGAAGAAGAACGGCAAGCCCAAGTGCGCAATTGGCGCAGGCTGCTAGAAATTGCTGATCAGCTAGACGTACGCGAGATCGTTTCAGAGTTTTCCGGCGACCCCAACACTCCGCGACGCTGCGAACATCAGTGGTACAAGTCCATTGAAGAGCTTACCCCGGATTTTGAAAAATATGGGATCCAGCTGCGTATGGAGGCGCATCCCTATGACTTCGTGGAGCTACACGATCCCGCCATCAACCTGATCCGCGGGGTAAATAAGCCCTGGATTGGCTATGAATACTGTGCCCCCCACACCTTCCACCTTTCAGACGGTAAAGGTGATGTGGAACGGATGCTGCGTTCTGCTGGCGACCTACTCAAAGAAGTACATGTCGCCGATGTATTCAACCATAAGGCCTTCGATGGCAATCGTTACGTAATAAATCCTCCGGGAGTTGACGCGCGGGTGCACCAGCACAATGAGATCGGCATGGGGGAAATTCCCTGGGACGAGCTGTTTAGCACCCTGCGGGATATGCAGTTTGAAGGGGTGTTGTCTCTGTGTGTATTCGGTTGGCATGACCGTGCTGACGAAATCAACAAGAAGATGATTGCCCGGGTAAAGAGCGAGTTCGGACAGTAATAGTTATTCGATAAATGGATAGGAATTGGTTTTTCCGAGGGCGCAGCTGGCGTCCTCGGAAAAACTATCCTTTAGAAGTACTGTCCTTAGGAAATAGCAGTCCAAGAGATTAAGTTCGTCAGATTCACCGGCGAGTATTCGGATAAAAGCAATGTGTATTCAAGGAAGCTATCGGACAACGTCAAAATGTGATTCTGCGGTTGCGATTCGCCGCTTCTAGGGTTATTTAGCGATAATCTAAAAGCAACACTATGAAACAAAAACTAACTATCTCCGATGTGGCCAAAGAAGTAGGAGCCTCTATTTCCACGGTGTCTGTTGCGTTGTCTGGACGACCCGGAGTCTCAAATAAGCGACGTGCGGAGATTCAGCGCGCCGCATTTGAAATGGGATACCGGCCCGATCGGCAGGCTGCCCTTATTCGCCTGGAACGTACCCATCTGTTAGGTGTGGTGTTCTATATGGAGCAAGAGTTTCAAATATCGCTAATGGATCCGCTCTACCGCTACGCCGAGCAACAGGGATATCGCCTGGTGGCAGCCGGTTGTGTGGGGCAGCGCAGCGAAAAGGATTGCATCGAGTCCTTGATGCAAGACCGCTGCGAGGGGATTGTGCTAATAGGTACCAAACTTTCTGCCGAGTATTTAGAAAAAATTGCGGCAGTGATTCCCCTAATTACCCTGTGCCAAGAAGTTGGTTCCACCAGTGTGGATGCGGTGGTGTCTAACGATGCCTATGGGATTAAAAAATCCTTTGAGTACCTGTGGGAACAGGGCTTTCGTGACATTGTACATATCAGGGGGGACAATCAAACCAATGCGCACGTGCGGGAAGCCACCTTTAAGCAATGCCTTGCAGATCGGGGTTTAGCAGCAGATGACAGTTCTTCGTTGCGGATCTATCAAGGTGGGCAAAATACCGGTGATGGGGCACGGGTCGCCGATCAGATATTACGACAGGTCAGTAACGGAGAAAGGGTGATGCCGCGCGCAGTGATGTGCTTTAACGATCTGTGTGCCCAAGGATTTATGATTCGAATGTGGCAAGAGGGGGTGCATATCCCCCAGGAAATCGCAGTGATAGGTTTCGATGACACCCCGATTGCATCCGAACCCTATGTGGAACTAACCACCGTGCGACAAGACCGGGAGGAACTGGCCAGTTTAGCTGTCGAACGACTGGTAGAACACGTTGAATTCTTCTTTGATAAAGAAAACTATGGCAAAAAATGGGATGCGATTGAAAACCAAGTAGCCACTCGCCTGATTGCACGCAAGAGTGCCTAAGGGCTGGAAATCCGATAATTATTCTTCTGGGTTTTGATAACTGCGACTAGGGGTTGTAACTAGTGGTAGACATGCCAGGGGGGGCGGGTTCGAAGCTTTTCTTCGAACCCGCCCCCCTTAGATTTCAGGCGATTGGATTCTCAATTCCACCAGGTTAGTGGGATTAAAAACCGGGTAGTACTGACTTGTCCGGCCAGGTCTTCTCAATGAAAGCCTTTACTTCCGGCGAGTGTAGCAATGTGTCCAGCTTCTTAATCGCCTCTGTCTTTTCGGAATCCTTCTTCCAAGCCAAAATATTCAGGGAAGGATTGTTTTCAGTGGATTCCAAAATCAGGGCGTCAGAGGGTTTCTTGCCTCCGCCTAACGCATAGTTACCGTTAATCACTGCAATATCCAGGTCGGCTAGGGAACGCACCAATTGCGGTCCTTCTACCTCGGAGAGTTCAAAGCCGCGGGGATTGTATTCTTTGGATTTCGCAATTACTGATACCAGCTGCTGCTTTTCGTCGTTCGGTAGTTTAATCAAACCATTATCAGCCAGTAGCTTTAGGGCACGCGCCTGGTTAGTGGTGTCATTAATGACCCCAATCTTGGCACCATCCTTCAGATCCTTAATATCTTTGATCTTCTCGGAATAAATACCTAGTGGCTCTAGGTGGATCCCCTCGCCATGATCGAACTGCCACTTGTTCTTAGCAGTAACTTCGTCAAAGTAAGGAACGGTCTGGAAGTAGTTAGCATCCAAATCCCCAGAGTTCAGGGCTTCATTCGGCTGGATGTAGTCGGTGTATTCTTTGACTTCCAGCTCGATACCCTGCTTTTCAGCCAAGTTTTCGGCCACATATTGCAAGATTTGCGCATGTGGGGACGGAGAAGCCCCCACAATCAGCTTGTTGTTATCTCCAGCGGAATTACCGCCACAAGCAGCAAGGCTCAAAGCTAAGCCAGCAGCTCCAGCTGCGGCCACAATTTTCTTCCAAGTTTTCATTTTAAAATTCCTTATAAGTAGTTTTTTAGGTAGTGTACAAAGTTTTATTGCCCGCCCTTACCAGCGTCTACGAAGTGGACTAGGGGGGGAAGTTTCCCTGGGTACCTAACGTAGAGCCAGGAAATAATAACTTTTATCGAGAGCCGCTAGGAGCGGCGAGAATCTCCGACTGGTTTTTCCTTAACGGTGATCTACCAGCCGGCTAAGCATATCGCCTAGCCACTGTACGATGACTACGATCAGCAAAATGTCGATGACCACGACTAGCATTACGTCACCCATAAAGCGAGTATAGCCATAGTTCATAGCGAGGGCGCCCAGTCCGCCGGTGCCTAAAGTACCGGCCATCGCGCCGTAACCAATCAAAGAAATCAAAGTGACGGTAACTGATTGGATTAGAGCAGGTAGCGCCTCACGTACCTGTACCCCCATCATGATTTGCCAGTTAGAGGCACCCGCCATTTTTGCGGCCTCTAGTTTGCCACTGTCCACCCCTTGGACATTGGATTCCACCAGGCGTGCAAAGAACGGCGCCGCCGCCAGCGTTAAGGGCACTACCGCTGCTTTCCAGCCCAAAGTGGTGCCCACCAGCAGGCGGGTAAAGGGGATAATCGAAATCATCAAGATTACGAAGGGTAGCGAGCGTCCCACATTCACGATGAACCCCAGCACTGCGTAGAGCACGCGCGCAACTTTAGAGCCTGACAGTAGCCCCGCGGGAGCAGTCGCCACTAACAGCAGACCGATAGGTAATCCCAACAGGATCGAGAATAATCCCGACCATAAAGACATATAGATAGTCTCTAAAGTGGCATCTAGCAGATTATTAGTAATCACCGGATTGGAAAACCAACGGCCAGAGCTATCCGCGGCTAAGAGCATCATGGACACAACCTGTGAGGTAGTAGCGATCAGACTCATGCTCGCACCTCCGTATAGATGTGATGATTTTCCATTTCGCGGATAAAAGCGCCCAGTGCCGTGGATTTTACGCCTGCAGCCAAGCGGCCAACTTGTGTGGTTCCCACAGTTTCAAAAGTTCCGGCCACGATATCTCCGCCCAATTGGGCAACCAGATCCATAACTTTCGATCCGGTGGGCACCCCGGGCGAAGAAGTAAAAGCAATATCAACTACTGAGGCGGGTTCGCCATCCAAAGTAACCTCGTCATCAACATTTGGAGGCGGAACCAGATCCTTAGCCAACCGCGAGGAGTGCGACTTGACTACATCCGCTACCGAACCCGTCTGCACGACTTTCCCATGCTCCAACAAAGTCACGTGAGTGCAAATCTCGCGGATCACGCTCATTTCGTGGGTAATGATCACCACGGTGACCCCCAGGCGGTCATGCACATCTTTAATTAAATGCAGGATCTGCTGGGTCGATTCAGTATCCAAAGCGCTGGTAGGTTCGTCGCACAGCAACACTTGGGGTTCATCGGCAAGTGCCCGGGCGACCCCTATTCGCTGTTGTTGCCCCCCGGAAAGCTGAGAGGGGTAAGAGGAACCCCGATCATGCAATCCCACCAAATCCAGAAGCTTTTGTACCCGCTCGTGGCGTTCCCCGCGTTTTTGCCCCGCCAAATACAACGGGTAGGCAATATTGCCGGCGGCAGTACGCGAATCGAGCAGGTTAGCCGCTTGAAACACCATCCCAATAGAGCGACGAGCCTGGCGTAAATGCTTTTCAGACAGGGTAGAAAGATTTTGTCCTGCCACCAAGATTTCCCCCGAAGTGGGATGTTCTAGAGCAGTCAAGCAACGAATCAACGTAGATTTTCCGGCTCCGGATTGCCCCACGATGCCATGAATCTCCCCGGCTCCAATTTTCAGGGAGATACCATCGAGGGCGTGCAGCTTGTCCTGCTTTTTGCGGGGATAAATTTTGTAAACATCCCGCAGCTCAATCAGCGGCTTTTCCGCTTTAGCGTTGCTCATAAGTTCCTTCCCATCGGTCCTGGCATTAGCACCGTCTTATCGGTTGCTGCAGTGCGCGAGCCAGGTCTCTGCACTGCTCTTGATGGCTACGTTCAGATTAAAGCCCCGAAAAGCAAAACGCCAATTTTTGAGACGGCTTGTAGTTGCTCTCACGTTTTCGTTAGCATGAGGGTATGGAAGAAACAGCGATCAAATCGATTCAGTGGTGGTGGCTCGCCTAGGCGGGTCCTTTCTTTCAGGCATTTGTTTAACCCGCCCAGTGGCGGGTATTTTTTTGTCTCCCGCCAGCGGAAACTATTTAATAGAAGTGATATTTCATTGAGGAGCATAAAATGACTGATAACCCCAAAATCCAGCCTTTAGGATTTCCGATCGATAGCCATATCCCTTCTCGCTGGTACAACCTGGTCGCTGATTTCCCGGAGCCGATGCCTCCCTACCTGAACCCACAGACTCGCGAACCGATTACCGCGAAAGATTTAGAGCCGCTATTTGCCCCCGGCCTCATCGAACTAGAGCTGAGCAAGGAACGCTATATAGATATTCCCCAGCGGGTTCGGGAACTGTACACTAGTTTCCGTCCCGCACCGCTTTATCGCGCTCATAATCTCGAGCAGGAGCTAGGCACTAAATGCCGTATCTACTACAAATATGAAGGTAATTCACCTGCCGGATCCCATAAACCGAACTCGGCATTAGCGCAGGCTTACTACAATGCAGTGGCCGGGATCAAGCGGCTCACCACGGAAACTGGTGCCGGCCAGTGGGGAGCGTCCCTGGCAATGGCGTGCTCGATGCTGGGGATGCAATGTGAAGTGTGGCAGGTACGTACTTCCTATGACCATAAGCCCTATCGGCGCTTACAAATGGAAGTCTATGGCGCTCAATGTCACGCCTCGCCCTCCGAATTAACCGAGTCGGGGCGTAAAATCCTAGCCGAAAACCCCGATACGTCCGGGTCTTTAGGGATGGCGATTTCGGAGGCCGTAGAATCTGCGGTTTCGGATCCGCAAGCTCACTACGCTTTGGGCTCGGTTATGAACCAAGTGATTATCCACCAGACGGTAATCGGCCTCGAGGCGCAATCCCAACTGGCAGCAGCCGGAGAATCCGGAGCGGACTTCATATTCGGATGCGCGGGGGGTGGATCTAACCTGGGCGGTCTGGCTACTCCCTTTATTGGAGAGAATCTGCGTGAAGGCAAGAACGCCCGGGTAGTGGCCTGCGAGCCGGCTGCCTGTCCTTCGCTTACGCAAGGCGAATATCGTTATGACTTTGGGGATATGTCGGGGCTGACGCCGCTAATGAAGATGTACACCTTGGGGCATGACTTCGTTCCTGATCCGATTCATGCTGGTGGCTTGCGTTATCACGGGATGGCACCGATGGTGTCTCATGCCTATCACTTGGGATTGATGGAGGCACGCGCCTATCCGCAAGAAGAAACCTTTGCGGCCGGTCTTGAGTTCGCGCGTGCCGAGGGGATTATTCCCGCCCCCGAATCTACCCACGCGATTGCCGGCGCTCTGGACTTTATCCGTTCGGGGGAGGCTCGTGATGGTCAGGTGCTCTTGATCGGACTTTCCGGAAACGGGGTGCTCGATTTGGCGGCCTACCACCAGGTGCTAAAGAAGTAACTGAACTTTCGGTAGCGGCGACGGGGGGTTTCCTCGCCGCCGCTATCTATTTGCGCCAGGTGCGGTTTTGTTTATCGAGGGCGCGAACGGCTTCTTCTAGGGCGCGACGATCCAGTTTTCCGGTGGGAAGCAGAGGAAAGTGAGGGAGCAGAGCCGCCGCGCGGGGCAGATGCGAGGACGGCAAATGCTCTCTAAGGGATTCACGCAGGTCGTAGCCTAACTGGGCAAGGTCGGGAGTAGCGGTGGGTTCTGTGGTAGGCAAACCGCCAGAAGAAAAAACAGCGCAAAGTATCTGCCCCCATTCCTCATCCTTCAGAGCGCAAAACTCTAACCCGGGAAAACCCACTTGTTCGGCAGCGCGGGTCACCAGCGGTAAAGAGATATTTTCCCCACCAGAAATAATGGTGTCATCCAGGCGTCCGAGCACTTTTAAATGAGCAGGGCTGGACATGTCGATAATGACAGCCCTATCCCCGAGTGATTCTTGGGGATATAGCCCTCGCTCGTTTTCCTCCTTGGAAGTCTCCTCGGTGGCCTCTAGCGTGCTTTGGTTGCCCACTGGCTCGATGAGCGGAGAATCGGGTACTAGAGGGTGAGTTCGGTTCGTATCCCAAAGCTCAATCCTTTCTGCTTTAATGCCCTCATTCTCGTCTGCAAAAACTATCCTGCCAGTATCGTTGGTGGCCAGCCAGGTTGTACCGGAAAACTCGCGGATTTCTGGATCCGATTCTGCCTCCAAATAACCGCTCATCAAAGTGGGGGTAGCCAGCCAAATTCTGCCCTCGTTGACCGCAACTGTAACTTGGGGCAGCGGCATGCCGTCATAGACACAGCCTCCGCAGGTTTCGGTCATCCCGTAGGTGGTGACCAGATTTAACCCCGCCTCGCGCCCAGCGGAAAGTAGTGAGGAGGAAATATGGGCTCCCCCTACCAGGATTGCAGAGCATATCCGCAAAGCTGCAGTAGTTTTTGGATCGGCGAGGGCGCGGCGCAGCTGAGTGGGAACCAGCGATAGATAGACGGGAAGGTTATTCGAGGGAGTGTTTTGCAGTGCTTCCCGGAGCCGAGAGAGCTTAAAACCGCTGGTCATATCGATATTTACTGGTTCAGTTCCGCCCGCGTAGGCGCGGGCAATCACCTGGAAACCGGCGATATGATCCCGAGGAAGTGCTGCTACCCAGATACCGTTTCCTCCCAGGCGCTGCGCGGTCGCCTGATGGGAGGCACGCAAAGCCTCCAGAGATATTCCCACCAGGCGCCCTCCGGGTTTCGTAGAACCCGAGGTGGAAAGGATAAAACTGACCTGGCTAGGGAGGCGGCGCAGACGCTGTGCTTGCCGGAGCGCCCATGAGGGAGAAAGACGCTCGGTGCGTGCCGGGAAAAATATTGGGTGGTAATCGGCCAGAATCCTTAACGCGAAGAATGGTTTAGCTGGCTCGGCGACCGCAGATAAATCAATAGCGGGTAGGGAAGTGAAACTATCCGGCCAGAGGGCGGCGCGTAGCGCGGTAAAGAACAACTTATCGCGATCGGGGTTATCGGATACCGGTAGGAAAACCAGCGGCCGTGCGGCAGAATCCTTACCGTTTTCTCCCAGTTCTTTCCCTGCACTCAGTTCGCTTTGCACCCAGATAATCTGCGGAACAGCTTCTTCGCCAATCTGGATAGCTTTATCGCTATTGTCGCCCTGAGGAGCTAATACTTCACTAGCTGACCGAGCCTCCGCACTCGGTGGGGAAACAATACGCAAAGTCAACCTCCGATAATAAACGTTACTGCCCAGTCTATCGCCAGTTCCTGCCATCACCGATGCCGTTGTGAGACTCCAAGCGCGCTAGATTAGTTTTTCCTTCCGCATCGGGTCGAGCCGTAAAACCGCTCGATTAGCGAGGGAGTAGATTTTCCCTCCCGCCCAAGAAATTCGGAAAACGTAGCGGCGTTTTCCGAATTCTTATGCCCACCGCACCCACTCGGGAAAATCTACTCCCTCGCTTTTTCTTGCGATGTCTCTTAGCAGTCGCGTACTTTACGTAGGAACCGCGAGTACCGGTGCTTTGAAAATAGAAGACTATTGCTTGCTTGTTGACTATTCGATGCTTTTAGCAGTGACATTCTATTTGTATTGTGACGTAAAACCGCCCCTGCACGCTCGTTGCGTACCTTTCGGGAATCTTGTATCAGCTGTACCCCTTGCGTGGGGGAGAAGTTTTATCCGAGCAGGCTAGGTGGGCGCAAAATTTGGAAAACGTCGCTACGTTTTCCAAATTTTTGGGCAGGAGGAAAAACTTTTCCCCCGCGCACGGAGCGGGAGGGAAAGCTTCTTGCTTTGTGTGGAATACTACGGAAACTTGGTAACCGCGCTCGCGGTAGGGTGGGGGTATGAGCCAGCTTGCACATGTTTCTGATACTTTTGACGCGCAGCGTTGGGTTCCAGTTCCCGGCTTCGAAAAGCTAACTGACCTGACCTTTCACCGGGCGGTAGTGAAAGCGGGAGGGGCGGATGCCCTCGCCGCCGCGTCCTCGTCCGAATCCAAGGAACATCAAAAACCGTATAAACCGGGGCGAGACCGCTATCAGCTAACCGACTTAGCCGCCACCGAATTGGCTGATCGGGGGGAAAATGGGGCGAAACTTCCGGTTTTGCGGATTGCGTTTGATCGTCCGCAGGTGCGCAATGCTTTTCGTCCCCATACCGTAGATGAATTGCTGACGTGCCTGGAATACGGGCGCAGCGCCGCCGATGTAGCAGCGATAATCCTCACCGGGAATGGGCCGAGCGATTCTGATGGAGGCTATAGCTTTTGTTCCGGCGGTGACCAGCGGATTCGAGACCGAGGGGGATATCGCTACGAACAAGAGGGTGCCGATCCGGATGCGGAAGTTTCCCAGCGGCGCCAAAATCTGGATTTGGCGCGTACCGGACGCCTGCACATCCTGGAGGTGCAGCGCCTAATTCGCGCGATGCCGAAACCGGTAATTGCAGCGGTTCCCGGATGGGCTGCCGGGGGTGGACACTCGCTGGTAGTGGTGTGTGATTTAGCGCTGGCCAGCGTAGAGCATGCCCGCTTTAAACAAACCGATGCCAACGTTGGCTCCTTTGATGCCGGATACGGTTCAGCCCTGCTGGCGCGACAGGTCGGCGACAAACGTGCGCGGCAAATCTTTTATCTGGCGAACACTTATGATGCCCAGCAGGCGGCAGATTGGGGAGTGGTAAATGAGGCGGTTCCGCACCAGCAGCTAGAAGCTGTAGCTTTAGAGTGGGCGCTGACTATTGCCCGTAAATCCCCGCAGGCTATCCGGATGCTGAAATATGCATTTAACCTGGCAGATGATGGTTTGCTGGGGCAGCAGCTATTTGCCGGGGAGGCAACTCGTTTGGCCTATGGCACCGATGAAGCCGAGGAGGGGCGACGTGCCTTTTTGGAGCATCGAGAACCGGATTGGACACCTTTCCCCCACTACTATTAGGTTTTTGGGCGTAGATAGGCCGACAATAGGAAACGGTAGAGTTAACCGGTCAGTGCCAGGTCAAGTGCTACTTGTGTAAATAGAAGGATTCGAAAGATGACAAGGACAACGTGATGGCAGGAAACATAAGCGACCCGATGCTAGTGGAGGTGCCGCAGGTACAAGTTAGTGACCTCGGTAAACTATTTGAAAACTCTGAGTTTCCCGCGATCGACATTGACCAGGCACTGGTGTATTCCTTGCCGCTGGTCAACCGCTTCCGTCGAATAATTGTGCGCGAGGGCGTGCTGTTGCGTTCTGGTAACCGTTGGGGCGAATTCGCGCCTTTTTGGGATTATGGACCGCACGAATCTAAACGATGGCTGTGGTCAGCGGTTAACGCTTTGACCGAGGCGTTGCCCGCTCCGCTGCGAGACAGTGTACCGGTGAACGTGACTGTGCCAGTGGTATCGCCTAGACGCGCCACGGAAATTGTGGAGCAAAGCGGAGGCTGCCGGACTGCGAAGGTTAAAGTAGCAGATCGGGGCACTGAACTTGCCGGTGATGTGGAACGAGTAAAAGCGGTGCGCGCTGCCCTCGAAAACCAATTCGGCGGGGACTGCCGGATTCGGGTAGATGCTAATGGCGCGTGGAACCTGGCGGAAGCCAAGGAGGCGATAGCGGCTCTAGACGAGGCAGCGGGAGGATTGGAATATGTCGAGCAGCCCTGCAAGAGCGCCCGGGACCTACTGGAATTGCGAGGCGCAACTTCGGTGCCACTCGCGGTTGATGAGCTGATTCGCCGCTCCCCAGATCCACTCGCCGACTTGCCGACAGGCTGCGCGGATGTGATGGTGGTGAAAATCCAGCCCCTGGGGGGAGTGTCAGCGGTTATTGATTTAGCGAAAAAAGCTAATGAACGCGGGATGGAAGTGGTGGTTTCTTCCGCAGTTGATAGTGCCATCGGTATCGGATTAGGGGTGCGCGCCGGAGCCGCAATGACCCGGCTTCCCCATGCCTGTGGCCTGGCCACCAGCCAGTTGCTTAAATCTGACGTGTCTCGCCAGCCCTGGCAGGTGCGGGATGGTCAGCTAGAAGTGCGGGAAGTAGAAATAAACTCCGACTTAATTAGTGCCCCTGACAATGATAACCGCCGAGATCTGGTTAACCGTTGGAGCCAGCGCATGCGGGACGTAGCGGAGGTAGCTAGTCGGTGAGCGACGTTTCTTTTCCCTCCACTCCCTCCCGCAGCTCCCAAAATAATCAATCCCCAGACCTGACTGGAGGGCGCCTAGAATCAGCCACCTCCTTAGCGCGACTAGTGGTCAGCGAATTAGTGCGCGCCGGAGTGCGTGATTTCGTGATTTGTCCGGGTTCTCGTTCTGCGCCCCTAACCTATGCTTTGGCAGCGTTAGAACAGGCGGGGGTGGTGCGTAGCCATGTGCGCCTGGATGAGCGTTCTGCGGCTTTCTTTGCGCTGGGACTGGCCAAATCCGGTATATATAAAGGTGAGGACGCGGCCTACAATCCCGTAGCCCTGGTGGTCACTTCGGGGACTGCAGTGGCGGAGTTACATGCAGGATTGCTGGAAGCTTTCCACTGCGGCATCCCGCTGATTGCTTTGAGCGCTGATCGTCCCCGCACCGCTCGTGGCACCGGGGCGAACCAAACTACCTGGCAGGAAGGGATTTTTGGAGCTGCCTGCCCGGTGGCATTAGATATTGACGCTAGCGAGGACGCCCTGCCAGTAGTAAAAGACCGCTTGAATGCAGCTCTCGCTCAGGCCGGGGGACATGGGGAGGGCGGACGCGGGCAGCGCTGCCCGCTACATATCAATTTGTGTTTCGCTCCGCCCCTGGTGAGTTCTAATACTTGGCAGATTTCCCCCGAGCTGTTAGCTCTTACCTTAGAGCAAGGTGAAAGCACGCCCTCCTCGCAGATATCTTCGAAAATGCAGATTGTTGCTGATGGTGAGGGTAAAGCGCCTCGAAAAAACGCGAAAACATTGGTGATTTTGGCGGATCAATGCCCTCCGCAGGTGGCGCAAGCGGCGCAAGAATGGGGGCTTCCGGTGCTGGCGGAACCTACCGTTACCCTCAAAGGGGGAAACGTGGTGCAGATCTGTCACGCTCCGCAAGTGCTTCCCGCCTTCGCCAATGAAATAGAGCAAGTTATTGTATCTGGACATGCCACATTGTCCCGTCCGGTAAATGCGTTGCTTTCCCGGGAAGATATTCCCATCTACCGTTTGCCTAGTTTGGGAGCGGCTAGTAATCTCACCGAAAAATATGTTCCTACCACCACTGCACAGGTAGATACCGTTTTCCCCGCGGCTGCCAGCCCTGCCTGGTTGACGCGCTGGCGCCAGGCAGCGCAAGCGGTTGAACGTGCCTACCGCACAGGTGTTGATCGTCGGGCAGTAACCGTGTGGCAAAACGCCAACTATGCCTCCTATGATCCCCGGGATCTATCGCCGGCCGCAAAGGCTATGCCGGCTACGCCCTCGCGAAGAATAAGTAGTCATGGTTTTGCTACCTCCGGTGAAGAGAAACACGGTGAGAATGAAGCTGCCCATCGCCTCCGCATGGCCTCTCCCGAAAGTGGCCAGGAACTAGAAGCTAGCCTGCGGGAACTGGAAATGGGGATCGATCCCTACGCTTTTGCCCGTATTTATGAAGACGTATATGACGCGTGGGTTAACCGTGATCCCGATTCGATTCGGGACAGTGGAACGGAGACTAAAAAAGCTCTAAACAGCGCGGATAATCTCCTGGATAGCGGCGCTGTAGGCAGCGGTGAGAGCGTGACTGCCCAGCCAGACGATAAGCAGGTGAGTGCTGCCGGTGCCCCTCCGCTTACTATGCTCGGTGCCTCTAATACGATTCGTGCTTTCGATTTGGCCTCGCGCGGGGATCGGGGGATTACCTATTGCGCGAATCGCGGCTTGGCAGGGATCGATGGAAATATCGCGACTGCCTTGGGATTAGCTTCCGGAACTGGACAGGCGGTGCGGCTGATTGCCGGAGATTTAACTTGCCTGCATGATTTAACCGGGTTGCTCACCGGGGCATTGGAGGCCGCGCCGGTCTTACAGCTGTTGGTACTCAGCGATGGGGGAGGGCGCATTTTCGCAACCCTTGAACACGGTGAACAGGAGAACCAGAAAGTCTTTGAGCGCTATTTTTTGACGCCGCAAGATTTCGACCTTTCCGCGCTTGCCGCCGGCCTCGGTTGGGATTACCGGTGCGCAAAGGACGTAGAGGAACTGAAAACGATTCTTTGTGAACCTCTGCGCCGGGAAATCGTGGAGATTAATGCTTATTTGCCGGATTTACGGGCTCGCCGTGCCACTTTAGAATCTGAAATTCGCCGAGAGCTAGCTGCCCTTTGACCCAAGTTTTACGCCTGGAGGGCACGGTACAGAGGTGACATTTTGGTTTCCGTTTCGGCCAGTTCTTGCCGGGGATCAGAATCTGCCATGATTCCCGCCCCGGAAATCAGTCGGTAGGTGTCAGCGCGAGCAGGGTCGCGCTGCGCGCACCGCAGGGCAATCGCCCACTCGCCCTCGCCGCCAGCATCCATCCAACCGATCGGACCGGCGTAACGGCGCCGATCCATAGCTTCGAGGGCGGACAGGCGTTCGGCAGCTACTTCGCGGGGTTTGCCGCAAACTGCCGCCGTGGGATGGAGCGCCGCTGCCGCGCGCAGAGAAGTAACTGCCTGTTCTGCAAGGTTCTCGGCGGTAATATCGGTTGCCAAATGGGTAACATATCCCAGGTGCAGCAGGCGCGGGGCAGGTATCCGTAAATCTAAGTTCAGGTCGGTCAGCGATTCCTGGGCGCTTTGTACCGCTAAGCGATGCTCTAACTGCTCTTTCGGGTCATTTAACAGGCGTTGTTCCTGGGAAGGAACGGCCGAGCCAGCGAGGACGCGACACAGCAGCTTCCCTTCATTTACACTAGCTAGCATTTCGGGGCTGGCTCCCACCAGGTCACCAATCGCATAAGTCCAGCAAGTAGGGTATTTGTCGGCCAAGTATTTGGTAACCCTGGTCAAGGAAACATCGCGGTCAAAGCGTAGTTCTTTATCCCGGGCAAGCACGATTTTTTCCGCCCTTCCGGCGCGGATTTCTGCTACCGCGCGCCCGACTGCCGTCTTCCAGGCTTCTGGTTTTAAATGGGGGTATGTTTCGCGAAGTACCTGCGCCGGGCTGGAAGACGATAGCGGGGATGATTGGGCAGTATGCGCTGCTGTAGGCTTCTCCGCTTCCTGTGCATTCGCTCGGCGTCCTCGGAAATCTGCTTGCCCTGCCTTAAAGCGAGCTTGCCACAGCCAGGTGTGAGCGCCGCTGGAAACTACCGCTAAAGCCGGCACTAGTAGCAGTGAGGGGGTGGAGGAGGTAAAACCGAAACTACCCAAAACCAGCGGCCAGTTTATTTTTTCTGGTTCTGAGCAGCAGTTTTTTTCTGCTGCTGCCTGCCGTGACCTGGCAGCTACACCAGAATTCTCATCCTCGCTACCGGTAGTCTCCTGAGCGTGCTCGCACAAATCCCGCCACGCTTCCTCGGCTATAGAAAAAGCATTATCGCCGCTAAAGCGCGCCTGCCAAGCGATTCCTAAACCCGCTAACTTGAGCCTCGGCCCGCTCCAAACGGTAAAGGTATCCGGGGCAGTGCTTTCCGGTGAAACTAGCCGATGGTTTTGCTCTAAAAGCCCTATTAACTGCTCTAAGTGGCATTCATGATTGCTTAGCCGGGAGACGCGGTATTGTAAAACTCCGTTTACAGGCAGGCTAGATGGACACACGATCCCCCATAATATGCCAGGGAGCAAGCCGACACGAACCTACCGGTAATATCGGCAAAGAAACTCGGAATCCGCGCTGTACTCATGGAATCAGTCACAAAAGGGCAATTATTGTTTAATCCGGTTTGACCAGCAATAGGGGGGCTGACTAACTTTAAACATGGTGCCCGCGATACCGGGCTCCGAACTAGCCAGATTTCCTGGCACGGGCTCTTCTCCGTTGAGCTCCGGACGTTAAGGGTAAGTCAGTTAGGC
>ERZ1673752.3338-NODE-3338-length-15637-cov-11.839558_pt1 | contig 15637 bp, 13 predicted proteins | sample MGYA00580195_ERZ1673752 | MGnify/ENA primary metagenome ERZ1673752 (study PRJEB41218, sample SAMN15661744) | gut metagenome | host: Homo sapiens | place: Canada: London | collected 2015-08-20/2019-03-30 | study: EMG produced TPA metagenomics assembly of...
AATTTCTGCAAAAAAGAAAAAATTAGTCTTGACTTTTTGCAGGAAATCGTTATAATAATCATGCGCTTCGGAAAGAAGTCATTTAGGGGATTTGTGTAACGGTAGCACACCGGACTCTGACTCCGTTTGCGGGGGTTCGAATCCCTCATCCCCTGCCAAGAAGAAAAACCTACAATCCCGAGGGATCGCAGGTTTTTTCTTTTTATATCAAGGGTTTCCGGCGTTTTAAGCGTCACATTTTGTGTTCCGCGTAACATTACTTTGATGCGCAAAACACGCTTTTCATACGCATTTTGGTCACGGAATTTGCCACGCTGTATGGCGAATATTTTCCTGAGGACAGAATCATACACGCAGCGTGATTGACAGAATTGATCGGCTATGCTACTTTAAGATTGAAAGCACCCAACATGCTATCAAGGAGCGCTTCGGACGTACTGCCACTGGCTCGATTTTCGAACAAGGTTGGCTCTTGATTGAGGGTGCTTTCCCTGCGTCTATCCGTTTATAACATAGACACCGGGTTGACGGCTGGGAACACCGCGTGATATAATCAAAGTGAAAATGATATCGATTCGTGTATGACAGAAGGAGGCGCGCAAATGTTTGACAGCGAAGAACGCAAATATCTGGCCGACATGGAAGAACGGCTGCTGGCAGAATCTGCTCAGAATATGCGCGTGATTCTTGAAAGCTCTATTGATAAAAAGTTGAATTTGATTCTCGAAGCCTTGCAGACCCAGCAGTCACAGATGAAGGATTTTGCTTCCAACAGCCGCATTGATGCGCTGGAGGAAGAGGTGCTTATGCTTCGCTCTGTTGTAATGAAGCATGGTCAGGAATTGAAAGAACTGAAGCATGCATAGGCAAGGGCGTCCAGCAAGTCAAGGCTGGGCGCTTTTTTATCGCTCCATATGTCATTGATGCATGTATTGTGCCTGAGCATCTGCCGATATATTGAAATTGGCAGTATTTTCCTTTTATGTCAGCATAAATCTATAATCTTCCATTTTACAGGAGGCTACATATGAAAAAGCTCGTCAGTATGCTCCTTGCGGTCATCATGCTCGTTTCTTTGAGCGTGCCCGTGCTTTCGGCGAACGCCGGGCTGGAGAATTTTAAGGAGCAGGCGGTCTATTCCGGGTTTTCCGATGTTTCCGGCTCGGTCTGGTATGCAGGCAGCGTAAAGACCGTGTGCGAATACGGTCTGATGAAGGGAAAGAGCGCGGGGCAGTTTTCTCCGACCGGCAATATCACTGCCGCGGAGACGCTGGCGATCGCCTGCCGCCTGCATGGTATTTATAACGGCGGCAGCGGCGAATTTGAGCAGTCCGCGCCGTGGTATCAGGTCTATATCGATACGTGGCGCACGTTTGCCGCCAACGGCTTCTACAATGAACCATCCTCCTTCTGGACCAGCCCCATCACGCGGGAGCTGTTCGCTTCGATCATCGAAGAAGCGCTTCCGGCGGACGCGTATTCTGCGATCAACGCGATCGCATTTGGAGAGATCCCGGATGTCGACCTGTATTCTCCGTATGCCGGGGCGATCTATACGCTTTATAACGCCGGGATCCTCACCGGCGCGACCGAAAACGGCGTCGCCGGTATCTTCCATCCGGAGCGGTCCATTTCCAGAGCGGAGGCCTCCGCGATTCTTGCCCGAGTGATCCTGCCGCAGCTGCGGCAGAGCGTGACCCTTTCTGCTTCCATCCCGGAACCGTCCTACCCCTCCGAAGCGGGCGGCGGTGTCTCGTCGACAGTCGATGAGACGATCCCCTCGTCCGGCGAATATGATTACATTCTGAACACCAACACCAACGTATTCCACTATCCGTGGTGCAAAAGCGTGAAGCGGATGAACGAATCGAACAAGCAGTATTACAGCGGCAGCCGCGAAAGCGTGATCGCCATGGGCTACCGCGCCTGCGGGAACTGCAACCCGTAAGCACGCTCCGGTTTTATTTTTCTTGATAATTCCCCCAAAAGCGTGTATCGTATAGATAACTACACAGATCGGGAGAGTTTCTCATGAAAGACGGATTTATCAAAGCGGCGGCCGGGACGGTCGACGTTGTGGTCGCGGATGTGGAATACAATACGCAGGCCGTGCTTGCGCGCATGCGGGAGGCGGACGCGGCGGGCGTCAATGTGCTGGTGCTGCCGGAGCTTTGCCTGACGGGCTACACGTGCGGCGATTTGTTTTTCTCCGACTGCCTGCTCGGCGCGGTGGAGCCTGCGCTGCGGGCGATCGTGGAGGCATCAAAAACACTCTATCCCGTCGTCGCGGTGGGGCTTCCGCTGCGGTTCGGCGGAAAGCTCTATAACTGCGCGGCTGTTGTGCACGCCGGGCGCATTCTCGGCGTCGTGCCGAAGACGCATATCCCGAGCTACGGTGAGTTTTACGAGCTGCGGCAGTTCGCCTCGGCGAGCGTTCTCGACGGAAAAAATTATGAGCTGACGCTCTGCGGCCAGATGGTCCCGTTTGGAGCAAAGCTGCTGTTCGCCTGTGCGGGCATGCCGGACTATACCTTCGGCGTGGAGCTCTGCGAGGATCTCTGGGTCCCCTGCCCGCCGTCAACCGCGCTCTGCGCGGGCGGCGCGGCCATGATCCTGAATCTCTCCGCCTCGGATGAGGTCATCGGCAAGGCCGAATACCGGCGCTCGCTTGTCTCGTCCACGTCGGCGCGGCTGGCCTGCGGGTATGTCTACTGCAGCGCCTCGCCCACGGAATCGACGCAGGACATGGTCTTCTCCCGCCACCATCTGATCGCGGAAAACGGGACGATTTTAGCTGAAAACGAACCGTTCGGCGACGCGGCGCTGACCATCTCCGAGATCGACGTGCAGCGGCTGGCGCATGAGCGCCACCGCGTCACGACCTACGGTGCCGTGCCGGATCTGCAGACCGTTCTGTTCTTCCAGCCGCTGCGCGACACCGCGCTGACGCGGCACTTTGCCCCCAACCCGTTCGTCCCGCCGTATGACGAGCAGCTGCGCGCCCGCGCGGAGGCGATTCTGCGCATCCAGTCGCAGGGCCTCAAAAAGCGCATCGAGCACACGCATGCAAAGACCGTCGTGCTGGGCATTTCCGGCGGACTGGACAGCACGCTCGCACTTCTGGTGTGCGTGCGCGCCTTTGATCTGGCCGGGCGCAGCCGGAAGGAGATCCAGTGCGTCACCATGCCGTGCTTCGGCACGACGAAGCGCACGAAGTCCAACGCCGTCGCGCTGTGCGAGGCGCTCGGCGTCAGCGTGCAGGAGGTCAACATCACTGCCTCCGTCCGGCAGCACTTCGCGGACATCGGCCACGACGAAGCCGTGCATGACGTCACGTATGAAAACTGTCAGGCGCGCGAGCGCACGCAGGTCCTCATGGACATCGCCAACCAGTCCGGCGGGCTTGTGATCGGCACGGGTGATCTGTCCGAGCTGGCACTCGGCTGGGCGACATACAACGGCGACCACATGTCCATGTACGCAGTCAACTGCTCCGTGCCGAAGACGCTTGTTCGGTATATCGTTCATTATGAGGCAGACAGCAGTGACCCGGCGCTGCGCGAGATTCTGCTGGACATCCTCGACACGCCCGTCTCGCCGGAGCTGCTTCCGGCCGACGAAAACGGCCAGATCGCGCAGAAGACCGAGGATCTTGTCGGCCCGTATGAGCTGCACGATTTCTTCCTGTACCATACGCTCCGCTTCGGCTCGCGCCCGCGCAAGCTCTTCCGGATGGCGTCCTACGCCTACGGCGGCAAGTACAGCCGCGAGACGATCCTGCACTGGCTCAAGACGTTCTGCCGCCGGTTCTTCCAGCAGCAGTTCAAGCGCTCGTGCATCCCGGACGGCCCGAAGGTCGGCTCGGTCACGCTCTCGCCGCGCGGCGACTGGCGCATGCCGTCCGACGCATCGAGCAGGCTCTGGCTGGAGGAAGCGGAAAAGCTGTAAGCTGCTGCGGTTTTTCCAGGATTTCCGGTTGACAAGCATCCCGCCGCGTGCTATGATGTCTTCAGCAAGTTAAAGGAGTTTTATTCTTATGTTCTCGACTGTTTTCGCATCCTACTATTACTTTACTGTCGTCAGATAGTAAGGTCAATTTGTGATGCGCAAAAGAGAGTAAGTTTTGATGCGGCACAGAATTGACTGTGCCGCATTTTTTATTGTTGATTGGAGGTCACCAACATGATTGTCGTTCTGAAGCACAACGTTCCCGAGGAAAAGAGAAATCAGCTCATCAGCTGGCTCAAGGCACAGGGTCTTGACGTACACCCGTCGCTGGGCGAGTATCAGACCGTTCTCGGCCTTGTCGGCGATACGAGCCGTCTGGATATGTCGCTGCTGGAAAGTCTGGAGATCGTCGACTCTGTCAAGCGGGTCACCGATCCCTTCAAATGCTGCAACCGCAAGTTCCACCCGGACGACACCGTCGTGTCGGTCGGCGATGCAAAGTTCGGCGGCGGGCATTTCGCCATGATCGCGGGCCCGTGCTCCGTTGAATCGGAGGAGCAGATCGTCTATGTCGCCAAGGCCGTCAAGGCCGCGGGCGCGCAGCTGCTGCGCGGCGGCGCGTTCAAGCCGCGCACCTCGCCGTATGACTTCCAGGGTCTGCACGAGCAGGGCCTGCGCCTGCTGGAGATCGCCAAGCAGGAGACAGGGCTCCCCATCGTGACGGAGCTGATGAACATCAAGCATCTGCCGCTCTTTGATAACGTCGACGTCATCCAGATCGGCGCGCGCAACATGCAGAACTATGACCTTCTCAAGGAAATGGGCTCGGTCAAAAAGCCGATCCTTCTCAAGCGCGGCCTTGCCAACACGCTCAAGGAGCTGCTGATGAGCGCGGAATACATCATGGCCAGCGGCAACGACAACGTCATCCTCTGCGAGCGCGGCATCCGCACGTTTGGCGATTACACCCGCAACACGCTCGACCTTGCCGCCGTGCCGATGCTGCACGAGCTGTCGCACCTGCCGGTCATTGTCGATCCCAGCCACTCCACCGGCATCAACCGCCTTGTCCCGCCCATGACTCTGGCGGCCGCCGCCTGCGGCGCGGACGGCGTCATCGTCGAGGTCCACAACGATCCCATCCACGCGCTGTGCGACGGCGCACAGTCGCTCACCTGCGAGCAGTTTGCCGAGGTCGCAAAGAAGGTCCGCGCAGTCCGCGAGGCGGTGACAAGATGACGGTCGGCATCGTAGGTCTCGGCCTCATCGGAGGCTCGTTTGCAAAAGCGTACCACGCCGCAGGCTGGACTGTCCTCGGCCATGACACGGACGAGAGCGTTCTCTCCTTCGCGCAGCTGGCCGACGCGGTCGACGAGCCGCTGACCATGGACAATATCGCTTCCTGCGATCTCGTGCTTCTGTGCGTCCGCCCGCAGGCCGCCATCGACTATCTGCGTCAGGCCGCGCCACACATCGGCGAAAAGCCGCTCGTCATCGACTGCTGCGGCACCAAACGCGTCGTGTGCAATCAGGCGTTCCCGCTCGCGAAGGAATACGGCTTCCGCTATCTCGGCGGGCACCCGATGGCGGGCACGCAGTATTCCGGCTTCGGCCACGCGCGCGCAAATCTCTATCATAATGCTCCGATGGTCATCGTTCCGCCGGACTTTGACGACATCGAGCTTCTGACCCGCGCCAAGGAGCTGCTCAGCCCCGCGGGCTTCGGCCGCTACTCCGTCACCACGGCGGAAAATCATGACGAGATGATCGCCTTCACCTCGCAGATGGCGCATCTGGTCTCCAACGCCTACATCAAAAGCCCGACGGCAAGCGCCCACAAGGGCTTCTCGGCCGGCAGCTACAAGGATATGACCCGCGTCGCGTGGCTGAACGCGCCGATGTGGTCGGAGCTGTTTCTGGAAAACCGCGACTGCCTGCTCCGCGAGCTGGACTGCCTGATGGAGAGCCTCATGCAGTACCGTGCCGCCATCGCCGATAACGACGGCGCTGCGCTGACGCAGCTGCTCGAGGACGGCAAAAAGCGCAAGGAGGAGGTCGACGGCCGATGAAAACCGTGCATATCCCCGCCTCGCGGCAGTATGACGTCCGGATCGAACGCGGGCTTCTGCAGCGCGCGGGCGCGCAGCTCCGCGGCGTTACAAAGGCTTCGGCCATTCTGATCGTCTCTGACGACGCGGTCTGGCCGCTGTTCGGTGAGACGGTGCAGAGGAGCCTTGAAGCGGAAGGCTTCCGTGTCTGCACGTTTATCTTCCCGCACGGCGAGAGCTCCAAGAGCGCCGCGACGTATCTGCAGCTTCTGGACGCGCTGGCCGCGCAGCAGCTGACGCGCACGGACGCGCTTGTCGCGCTGGGCGGCGGCGTGGTCGGCGATCTGACGGGCTTTGCCGCGTCGACGTATCTGCGCGGGCTTGGCTTCATTCAGATCCCGACGACGCTTCTGGCCATGGTCGATTCGTCCGTCGGCGGAAAGACGGCCCTCGATCTGCCCGCGGGCAAAAACCTCGTGGGAACCTTCTATCAGCCTTGGCTCGTGCTCTGCGACCCGGACTGTCTGCAGACGCTTCCGGAGGATATCTTCCGGGACGGCTGCGCCGAGGTCATCAAATATGCCGTTCTGGGGAACGCCCCGTTCTTTGACGATCTCAGTTCCGTGCCCGCCCGCGATCAGCTCGAGCACATCATTGAGACCTGCGTCCGGATGAAGCGGGATATCGTCTCGCAGGACGAATTTGACCGCGGCACACGGCAGCTTCTGAACCTTGGCCACACGTTTGGCCACGGGATCGAGGCCTGCAGCGGCTTTTCCGTCAGTCACGGCTCCGCCGTCGCCATCGGCATGGCCATGATGGCGCGCGCCGCGGTCTCGTATGGCCTTTGCAGCGCGGAAACGCGGGACGCAATTGTATTGCTTCTCCAGCAGTACGGTCTGCCGACCGACTGTGCGTATCCGGCAGATGCGCTGCTGCGCACGGTCGTACATGACAAAAAATCCTCCGGCAGCTCGATCAATCTGATCGTCCCGACACAGATCGGCAGCTGCCAGATCCGCAGAACGCCCGCGTCGGAGCTGCTAGCATGGCTGCAGGCCGGAGGCGCGCAATGAACCGGACGCTTTCCGGCGGCGCCCGCGCGGGCGCTGTCACGATCCCCTGCTCCAAATCGCAGGCGCACCGCATGCTGATCTGCGCCGCCCTGTCCGATGTGCCAAGCTGTCTCTGTCTGAGCGCGACGAACGACGACATTGCGGCGACCGTCCGGTGTCTGCGCGCACTCGGCGCTGAAATTGACGAACAGGACGGTACGCTGCACATCCGCCCGCTCTCCGGCTCTATGACCAGCGCGCAGCTGGACGTCGGCGAAAGCGGCTCGACGCTCCGGTTTCTGCTGCCCGTTCTCGGCGCACTCGGCGTCAGCGCGGAGGTGCGGATGCACGGACGTCTGCCCGAGCGGCCGCTGTCCCCTTTGCAGGAGCTTCTGCAGGCACACGGGATGACGCTCCGGCGCTGCGGCGACGTGCTGCATATGTCCGGGCAGCTGACAGCGGGAGATTATACCCTGCCGGGAAGCGTCTCGTCGCAGTTCGTATCCGGTCTGCTGTTCGCGCTGCCGCTCCTTTCGGGCGAAAGCACGCTGACGGTCACGGGGGAACTCCAGTCGACGCGGTACGTCGCCATGACGGAGCATGCCCTCCGCGCCGCCGGGATCACCGTGCAGAAAACCGGGCAAAACTATCATATCAGAGGGAACCAAGCCTATCACACGCCCGCCGTACAGACGGTCGAGGGCGACTGGTCGAACGCGGCGTTCTTCCTCTGCATGGGCGCGCTGAGTAAGACCGGGGTCACCGTCCATGGCCTTGCGCAGGACTCCCTGCAGGCCGACCGGGCGATTCTGGAGCTTCTGACACGCTTCGGTGCGGAGGTTCGGGTGGACGGCACGTCCGTCACGGTCCAGCGCGGCACGCTGCGCGGGATCACGGTGGACGCCGGGCCGATCCCGGATCTGATCCCGACTGTCTCCGTCCTGGCCGCGCTGGCCGAGGGCGAAACGCACATCGAAAACGCCGCGCGCCTGCGGCTGAAGGAATCCGACCGGCTCGCGACGACAGCGGCGCTCATCCGCGCGCTGGGCGGGCAGGTGCGGGAAGGGCCGGACACGCTGACCATCACCGGCGTTCCCATGCTGCAGGGCGGCACGGCGGACGCCGCGGGCGACCACCGCATCGCCATGAGCGCGGCTGTCGCCGCCTGCGGCTGCGCGGGAACTGTGATAGTCACGGGCAGCGAATGCGTCGCCAAATCCTATCCCGCGTTCTGGGACGATTTTTCATCACTCAAGGAGGATGCCCTATGAGCAGTGTCTATACCGGTAATCTGACCGTCGCCATCTTCGGCCAGTCGCACGCGCCGGCCATCGGCGTGACGATCGACGGACTGCCCGCCGGGCTGCCCGTCGATCCGAACGCATTGCAGCAGTTCCTTCGCCGCCGCGCGCCCGGGCAGAACGCCTGGTCGACGCCGCGGAAGGAGGCGGACGCACCCGAGATCCTCTGCGGCTTATCGAACGGCCGCACGTGCGGCGCGCCGCTGACGGCCATCATCCGCAACACCAATACCCGCTCCGGCGACTATGACAATCTCCGCGACACGCCGCGCCCTGGCCACGCGGACTATACCGCGCAGATGAAGTTCTCCGGCGCGCAGGACGTCGCAGGCGGCGGCCACTTCTCCGGCCGTCTGACCGCGCCCTTGTGCATCGCGGGCGGCATCTGCCTGCAGCTTCTGAAAACGCAGGGCGTCACGGTCCGCGCGCGGATCGTCTCCGCCGGCGCAGTCACGGACGATTCCCCGTTCCTGTCTCCGGTCGGCGAAAAGGCATTTCCCGCGGTCTCTGACGCGGCGGCAGCCGCCATGCAGGCGGAGATCGCCGCGGCGCGCGCGGACGGCGATTCCGTCGGCGGCGTGATCGAGTGCGTCGTCGAGGGGCTTCCGGCGGGCATCGGCGATCCGATGTTCGGCGGACTGGAAAACCTCATTTCCCGCGCGATCTTCGCCATTCCCGCCGTCAAGGGCATTGAATTTGGCGCTGGCTTCGCCGCGGCACGCATGCGCGGCAGCGAGAATAACGACCCGTTCCGCGTGGAAAACGGCGTGGTCGTGACCGAGACGAACCACTGCGGCGGCATTCTCGGCGGTATTTCCGACGGCATGCCCATCGTCTTCCGCGCGGCCTTCAAGCCGACGCCGTCCATTGCCCGGCAGCAGCGCTCGGTCAGTCTCGGCCAGCTGGAAAACAAAACGCTCGTCATTCAGGGCCGCCACGACCCGTGCATCGTGCCGCGCGCCGTCCCCTGTGTGGAAGCGGCGGCGGCCATCGCGGTGCTGGACGCCGTGATGGCGCGCAGGAAGGAGGTCGGTTATGGCTTTTGAAACGCTTCGCTGCGGGCTTCTCGGCCGGACGCTCGGCCACAGCTATTCGCCCGCCATCCATAAGGAACTGGCCGGATATTCCTACCGGCTGTTCGAGGTCGAGCCGGAGCAGCTCGGCAGCTTTCTCACCTCCGGCGCGTTCGACGGACTGAACGTTACGATCCCGTATAAAAAGGCCGTCATCCCATACTGCGCCGAACTGTCCGAGACCGCGCGGGCCATCGGCGCGGTCAACACCATCGTCCGCAGGCCGGACGGCACGCTCTGGGGCGATAATACTGACGCCTACGGCTTTTCCATGCTCGTGCAGGCCTGCGGCGCGGACATTGCCGGGAAAAAGGCGCTCGTCTTCGGCAGCGGCGGCGCGTCGCTCACGGCGCAGTATGTCCTGAAGGCCCTCGGTGCGCGCGAGGTCGTCGTGATCTCCCGCCACGGGGCGGACAATTATGAGAATCTGGACCGGCACGCGGACGCCCAGATCGCCGTCAACACGACGCCCCTCGGCATGTACCCGAACACGGGCGTATCGCCCGTTTCGCTTGGCCGCTTCCCGAAGCTGGAAGCCGCACTGGATGTGGTTTATAACCCGGCGCGGACGGAGTTTCTTCTGCAGGCGGAGCGGCTCGGCATTCCGTGCGCCAACGGCCTTCTGATGCTCACGGCGCAGGCAAAAAAGAGCTGCGAGGACTTTACCGGCCATCCCATCCCGGACAGCCGGATCATGGAGATCACCGCATCCCTTGCCGCGCGCATGCAGAATATCGTTATCATCGGCATGCCCGGCAGCGGCAAGACCACGGTCGGCACGATGCTCGCCCGGCAGCTTGGCCGGGAATTTGTGGACGCCGACCTTGTGCTTGAAGCGCAGGCCGGGATGCCGATCCCGGAAATTTTCCGCCGGGAGGGCGAAGCAGGCTTCCGCGCGCGGGAGACTGCGGTGCTCGCCCAGCTCGGCAAGCAGTCCGGGCTCGTCATCGCCACGGGCGGCGGCTGCGTGACGCGGGCGGAAAATTATCCGCTCCTGCACCAGAACGGCGTGATCGTCTGCCTGCACCGCGCGCTGGAGAAGCTGCCCGTCAGCGGGCGGCCCGTCTCGCAGGCGCTGGGGCCGGAGGCCATCTATGCGCAGCGCAAGCCGCTCTACGAGAAATTTGCCGACCATATGATTTCCAACGACGGCGCGCCGGAGGACACCGTGCGCGCGATTCTGGAGGTAGTTTTATGAAGCTTCTGATCCTGAACGGGCCGAACCTCAATCTGCTCGGCCTGCGCGAACCGGCTATCTACGGCACGCAGAACTATGACGCCCTTGTGCGCTTCTGCCAGGACGCCTGCCGCGCGGCTGGCGCGGAGTGCAAAGTCTTCCAGTCCAACCACGAGGGTGCGCTGGTCGACGAGATCCAGGCCGCCTACGGCGTTTACGACGGCATTGTCATCAATCCCGCCGCCTACACGCACACGAGCGTCGCCATTCTGGACGCGCTGAAGGCCGTCGCCATTCCGGCGGTCGAGGTGCATCTGTCCGACGTGACGCAGCGCGAGGACTTCCGCCAGATCTCCTACGCGCGGCTCGCCTGCGTCAAGACGTTCATGGGGCTGGGCTTCGAGGGCTACCGGCAGGCGATCTTGTTCCTGAAATCGTATATAAATGCATAATTCCGGTTTATTATTCATCCGGCAGCCGCGTGCGGCTGCCGGATTTTTCTATCATTCTGCAAGTTTTCATTTTTCATTCTTTCATCATTTTGCATAGATTCCGTCTTAATTGTGCATATATCCGCCAATTTTTATGAAAAATGCAGGATTTCCGTTGCGAATCAGAATTTCGAAAAAAAATAATTTCACAAAATGACGATTTGCTTATTGAAAAATGCAGCTGCATGCAGTATACTTTATTACAACAAATCATTGCACCGGAGGAATACATATGAAAAAGATCCTTGCACTGCTTCTCGCGGCCGTCCTCGTTCTGGGCATGGCTGCGTGTGCCGCCTCGACTGAGGCTCCCGCTTCCACCGACGCATCGGCTTCGACCGACGCTCCGGCTTCGGCTGACGCTTCGGCTTCCACCGATTCGTCCGCTTCCACGCCTGCTGCTTCCGGCGCGAAGCTCCGCTTCGTTACCGGCGGCGAATCCGGCACGTATTACGCGTTCGGCTCCGTCATCGCGCAGCACGCCACCAACAACGCAGGCGTCGATATCGTCGGCCTCGTCGGCAACGGCTCGCAGTCGAACGTCTTTGAGCTGGACGACGGCAACGCGGAGCTGGCCTTCTGCCAGTCCGACGTCATGGCCTACGCCTACGACGGCACGAACATCTTCGCCGACACCGGCGCGGTGACGTGCTTCTCCACCGTCGCAGCTCTCTACACCGAGCAGGTGCAGATCGTCACCACGAACCCCGAGATCAAGACCGTTGAGGATCTCAAGGGCAAGAATGTCTCCATCGGTGCAGCCGGTTCCGGCGTCTACTTCAACGCCATGGATATCCTCGGCGCTTACGGCCTGTCCGAGAGCGACATCAACCCGACCTATCAGTCCTTCGGCGACAGCGCCGATGCCCTGAAGAACGGCCAGATCGACGCGGCCTTCATCGTCGCGGGCGCTCCCACCACCGCCGTTACCGACCTTGCCACCACGAAGGACGTTTACCTCGTGTCTCTGGACGACGCACATGTCGAGCAGCTGCTCGCCTCTTCCCCGTACTACACCAAGGTCACCATCCCTGCTGACGTCTACGGCCTTGACGCCGACACCGTGACCGTCGCGGTCGGCGCAGTCATTCTGGCGCGCGACGACGTCTCTGAGGACGCCATCTACAAGCTCGTCGCCGATATCTTCGACAACGCAGCCAGCCTGACCGACACCCACGCAAAGTACGCCGAGATTGATCTCGAGTACGGCGCATCCATCACCTCCGTCCCCTATCATCCCGGCGCTGCCAAGTACTTCGCCGAGAAGGGCATCGAGGTTCCCACCAAGTAAATCTTAACGCGTTTTACACGGCATTCCAGCACTTTTACAACTACGGCAGGGGTCCCCTGCCGTAGTTGTCGCGCAAATCTGAAGAAAAGAAGGAGAGATGCCCCTTGTCCAAGACTCCCGACAAGAACACCCCCGTAACCGCCAACGACGACGCGCAGAACATTGCCGCCGACGTTGACGAGGTCATGCGGAAATATGACCGCGAATCCAACACCCGCGTCTGGTCCGGCTGGCGCGCGATCGTCATCAAGATCTTTATGGCAGCCTTCGCCCTGTTCTGCATCATCATGACGCTGTTCACCACGTGGATGCCGGAGATCCGTCTGCCGCTGTTCATGGGTCTTATCGTCATTGCAGGTTTTCTGAACTTTCCGGCCAGCAAGCATCACGTGCGGCCCAACTACCTGCCGTGGTATGACATTCTGCTCATGCTCATCGGCGCAGCCTGCTTCTTCTATTTTGCCTTCAACGCCATGACGATGATCCGGCTCGCCACGCGTATCCAGCCCATCCATGTCGCCATCGGCTGCATCGGCATTCTGATCCTCGTCGAGCTGTGCCGCCGCTGCGTGGGTCTGCCGATCCTCGTCGTGGCCGGTCTTCTGATCGTCTACGCGTTCTATAACCAGATGAGCTACAACGCCAGCTTCTATCAGGCGCTCAAGAACATCATCTACAAGCTGTTCTACACCACGAGCGGCGTCATCGGTACGCCGGTCAACGTCTGCTACACCTACATTGTCCTGTTCATCATCTTCGGCGCATTTCTGGAGCGCACCGGCATTGCGAACTTCTTCATTTCGTTCGCGAACCGCCTTGCAGGCTGGTCCTCCGGCGGCCCGGCCAAGGTCGCGGTCATTTCCTCCGCACTCTGCGGCATGGTCTCCGGCTCGTCCGTCGGCAACACGGTCACGACCGGTTCCTTCACCATTCCGATGATGAAAAAGACCGGCTACAAGCCGGAGTTCGCGGGCGCGGTCGAAGCCGCAGCCTCCACCGGCGGCCAGATCATGCCGCCGATCATGGGCGCAGCCGCGTTCCTGATGGCGGAGTACATCGGCATCCCGTATGCGCAGGTCGCCGTCAAGGCCATTCTCCCGGCCATCCTGTACTTTACCGGCATTTTCATCGCTGTCCATCTGGAAGCCAAGAAGCTCGGTCTTCGCGGCATTGCCAAGGATCAGCTGCCGAAGTGGTCCGCGCTCGCGCGTGACTGCTATCTGATCATCCCGCTGATCCTGCTCGTCTGGCTGGTCTCGTCCGGCGCAAAGACGATGTCGCACTCCGCGGCCTATTCCATCCTTGCGGCCATCGTCGTCGGTTTCATCAACTTCTTCCTGACGCGCAAACGCGGCACGGAGGAGCGCGCGCCGCAGTCCACAGGCCGCGCCATCGGCGGCGCCGTCGGTGACAGCGCGAAGTCTGTCCTCGATTCTCTCGAGGCGGGCGCCAAGGGCGCGATCACGGTCGCAGTCGCGTGCGCCATGGCCGGTATCATCGCCGGCTGCATCACGGTCACGGGTCTTGCTTCCATCCTGATCAACGCCATCGTCCAGCTGGCCGGCAACGCGACCTTCATCGGTCTGATCCTGACCATGATCTGCTGCATCATCCTCGGCATGGGCGTGCCCACGACGGCGAACTACTGCATCATGGCCTCGACCTGCGCGCCGATCCTCATCAAGATGGGCTATCCCCTTGTCGCCGCGCATTTCTTCGTCTTCTACTTCGGCATCGTCGCCGATATCACCCCGCCGGTCGCGCTGGCTGCCTATGCAGGCTCCGCCATCGCGAAGTCCAACCCGATGAAGACCGGCATCAACGCGACGAAGCTCGCCATCGCGGCCTTCATCGTCCCGTTCATCTTCGCGTACAACCCTCAGATGCTCTTTGAGAACGTCACAAGCGTCTTCCAGGTCATCCAGATCGTCATTACCGCGCTGCTTGGCATTTTCGCCGTAGCCGCCGGTCTGGAGGGCTATATCGTCCGTCATATGAGCTGGCCGCTGCGCGTGCTGGCCATCATCGGCGGTCTGACGCTCCTGATCCCTGGCACTGTCAGCGACCTGATCGGTCTCGTTATCGTCGCCGCGATCATCGTCCTGCAGGTCCTGCAGAACAAAAAAGAGCAGCGCGCCGCTGCCTGAGTCCTCATCAAAAAAACCAGTCCGCTATGGCGGACTGGTTTTTTCTTAATTCAGTTCTTCCTCATCCTCAGCCGCAGAGTCAGTTTCCTTCTCCGGCTTTTCATCCGCGGGACGCGGCTGTTTTGTCACCACGACGGCCTCGACCCGGTGGATGGGCGTTCCGAGCGCGTGGAACTTCTCCTCGTAGCCGGTCATGATGCCGACGGGGCCATTGGCGTGCAGGTCGTCGGTCACGTTGTGCAGCTCCAGATAGCAGCTCTCCATCTCCGGCAGCGACCACGCGAACAGCTTGGCGTTGTCTGTCTTGAAATGGATCTGCCCACCGAGCTTCAGAACCTTCTTGTATTTTTCAAGGAAGGTATGATAGGTCAAGCGGCGCTTGGCATTCTTCTTTCTCGGCCACGGATCGCAGAAATTGATGTACAGGAGGTCGATTTCGTCGTCCGCAAAGAACAGGTCGATGTTCGCCGCGTCCAGCGAGACAAAGAACACGTTCTTCAGCCCCTTCTGGATCGCTGCTTCCATCGCCAGCACCAGTGCGTCCTGTACCCGCTCTATGGCAATGAGCAGTACGTCCGGCTCCTGCTCGGCCGTCTCGACCGTGAATTTACCTTTGCCACAGCCGACCTCGACCCGCAGCTCCCGGCAGCCCGGCATCAGACTGCGCCAGTTACCGCGCAGCCGCTCCGGCTCGTGGATCCAGACCGACTCGCAGGCCTCCATTCTCGGAGCCAGATTGTTTCTTCTTCGCATTCTCATGGCAGCGCCCTTCGCTTTCCTCATTTTCTCCCGATAGCATATCATATCTGTCCCTGCTTCGCAAGCGCACATGCCATTTTGCAATCTTCCACTTGCTTTTTTTCGGCTTTTCCAGTATAATTCATTTGTTGCGAATCCCCCTGCTCCCCGGAGCAGCCCCCGCACATAGTTCCCGGGTGTAGCTCAGATGGTAGAGCGCGTGGTTTGGGAGCGTGGCAGCGTTCATCCGACCACTCAGAGCTGAAACGCCCGAACCCCTTGACACACGGGCATCTGCGGGTTTTCCGCAATTTCCGGAATCGCCCGAAAATCCGCCTTTGACCACATGGCTGACTACAGACAGCTTA
>ERZ1673752.3340-NODE-3340-length-15628-cov-4.373210_pt1 | contig 15628 bp, 10 predicted proteins | sample MGYA00580195_ERZ1673752 | MGnify/ENA primary metagenome ERZ1673752 (study PRJEB41218, sample SAMN15661744) | gut metagenome | host: Homo sapiens | place: Canada: London | collected 2015-08-20/2019-03-30 | study: EMG produced TPA metagenomics assembly of...
CAACAATTTATACTTTTTGGAAAAGGATATTGATAATTTTGAAGAAGCAATTACTTATCATGAAAAAGCGGATTCCATTGTCAGCGTATTGGATGAGGTCGATTCTTTGGAGTTGATAACAGAACTGCAAAAGCAGTATGAGAACGAAAAACTCCGGAGCGATAATTTACAAATGAAAATGCACCGTACGGTTTTTCTGTTTTGCGGTACGATTGTTTTTCTGATTGTAGCCTTCTATATGTGTTATTACTATTACAAAAGTAGGAACCATAAAAAGAAGATTGCCGAGATTGAATCCCAGATTAGAGATAATGAAGAGGAGATAAAGCGATATCAGCAGGAGATGGAAGAAATCCAGGAGTTGAAAGACCAAGTGCTGGAAGAGAACCGCATACTCGAAGAAAATCGAATGAAGGTAGGCGAGTTGAATGGAAAGATTGTGCTTTTGAGTATGCAGAACAAAACCTTATCGGGGTTGTTGAAAGAACTAGGAGGAGAGTTAACAGTCGGACCATCTTCTGAACAGTATATATCTGCTTTTCGATTATTGCTTGCTATCAAAGAGGGAACATTAAGAGGTAAGTTGTCTGATGGAGAACGCTATAAATTGTTTAGTCTGTTTGATTTACTCTATGCTAATTACGTTACCCGATTGCTTGACAAAGCTCCTTTATTGACAAAACGTGATCTTGAAATCTGTTGCTTCCTTAAATTTGGGCTGACTAATGAAGAGTTGGCTCGTATTTTCCAGACCTCTTCCGACTCGGTAACCAAGGCGAAGGGGAGACTAAAAGGCCGGTTAGGCATTTCTTCACAAGAAGATTTAAATGCATTTTTAAGGGACTTTTGATAAATAAAAAATGAATTGTCCGGGTCAATAACAGAATCAAAATATGTATTTTATTGAATTTTAGATCTTTACGATGAATCAGACACACTGATTTTGTCCGGGTGACTTTTTTTGTGTTTTCAGATGCATGCCGTACTTTTGACCTAACAAAAACCAAATAGCTATATGAAAAATCCTAATGAATTATCTGCTACCTCTTCATGGAGAGGTAACGAATTGCAGTTGATAGAACAGAAAGCCAACATTGTTGTCGGAGTAGCTAATTCTCGTACGCGGTTAAGGATAGGAGTTCTATTAAGTAAATATTCAGAGTATCAGGTGGATTATATATCCTCCGAGAGTGAAACAGGTAAACTGATTGAAGAAGCCGATCTAATAATTGGAGCGGGATTACTGCCTATGAAGGGGTGTTACGCCGGAAACCGGTGATTGTAGTGGGGGATTATGGTCTTGGAGGCTTGGTCACTCCGGATACATTCCGTAAGCATTATAACAATCGGTTTAGAGGAAAGATTAATAGTGCAAGAGGTGAATCTTTCTCATTGGAGAATTTAGAAAAAGAAATTCATAAAGGTTTTAATTTGACTTTTCAAGAATTGCAAATGATGTCAAACCAAACCATAACTTTGCAAAACATCTAAATATCTGAATTCTTTAATTTAATAGTTTGATGCATAAAACTGGTTAGGAGTGTGGGGGTGCGTGAGCATCCCCATATTCATTTTAGGTATAATACACAGATTACCGGTCTTGATCTTCGTTTTTCACCATTCCCTTATGTTGCTCCGGGAGGGCACTTTCAACAGCTGCGTATGCCTCTGCCATGGTTGCCTTGATATTTTCCATGCCTTTTCCTTTGGGAGGAATAGGGTCGTGAATAGTCAGAATCATGCGATGGCGATGTATCCATTTGCCTGTGCGTGGAAGGATTTCAAATGAGCCATCGATAGTGACAGGTACCACTGCCAACTGTAAATCATCCGCCAATTGGAAAGCCCCTTTTTTAAAATATCCCATGTGTCCGGTAAAAGTGCGTGCGCCTTCGGGAAAGACCACCAGAGAAACTCCGTCTTTCAACGAGTCTTTTGCCTGCCGGATGGTTTCCAAAACCTTCTTCGGGCCGGAACGGTCTACAAAGATATGTCCTGCGCTTTCACAGGCTTTTCCGACGAATGGCAATTTACGCAGACTTTTTTTCATCATCCACTTAAAGTTTCTTCCAATGAAGCCGTAGATGAGGAAAATATCAAATGAACCCTGATGGTTAGGTACAAAAATATAGGAAGTTTTGTCATGCAGCTTTTCGCGCCCCTCAATCTTCACGGGAATCAACAGGAACAGACAAATTAATTGTGACCATATCTTCCCCGGATAATATCCCCAGAAGTGGGCTCCTCCCAAGAGGGAACCTACAATAGTGACGATTGCCGTAAGGATGGTCAGCACTAATAAAATAGGCAAAGCGATGCAAATCTGATAAATATAATACAGTATCTTCATAGGGTTGGATTTTTATCCTGCAAATATACATGATTATTGGTAAAAAAGAGAGGCAGATGCGAGATAATCTTTCCGATTGTGTTATTTTTGTCTCTTGTTAGTAGAGATAGTTATAAAATTATGATACGTATATTACATACTGCCGACTGGCATTTGGGACAAACCTTTTTTGGATATGATCGCACGGGAGAACATGAGGTATTCCTGAATTGGCTGGCAGAAGAAATTCGTCAGAAAGAGATTGATGCATTGATTATAGCCGGAGATGTTTTTGATGTTTCCAACCCTTCCGCTGCATCCCAAAGCATGTATTATCAGTTTATTTATCGGGTGACAGTGGAGAATCCGAATCTGCAGATTGTCATTGTAGCCGGTAATCATGATTCGGCAGCACGTCTGGAAGCTCCTTTGCCTCTGTTGCAGGCTATGCGGACAGAAGTCAGAGGGGTGGTGCGCAAACTTGAAGGTGGAGAAATTGATTATGACCATTTGATCGTGGAACTGAAGAACCGGAAAGAGGAAGTGGAACTGCTTTGCATGGCTGTCCCTTTTTTGCGCCAGGGGGATTATCCGGTCGTGCAGACGGAAGGCAACCTGTACGCGGAGGGAGTTCGCGAACTATATTCGCAGCTTCTGCAAAGGCTATGGAAGCAAAGGACAGCGAATCAGTCGATTCTTGCCATCGGTCATTTGCAGGCTACAGGATCGGAGATTGCAGAAAAAGATTATAGTGAACGTACTGTGATTGGTGGTCTGGAATGTGTATCGCCGGAAGCTTTTTCCGAACAGATAGCGTATACGGCATTGGGGCATATACATAAAGCGCAGCGAGTGTCGGGAAGGGAGAATGTGAGATATGCAGGAAGTCCTATTCCGATGTCTTTTGCAGAGAAACATTATCATCATGGAGTCGTGATGGTGACTTTTGACGGAGGTTGTGCAGTGGACATTGAACGGTTGGAATGCCCGAAATTAATCCCTTTGGTAAGTGTGCCGAATGGAGAACCTGCCTTGCCGGAAGTGGTGTTGGAAGCTTTGAAAGAATTGCCGGAGACAAAGGATGTAGCTCCTTATTTAGAAGTGAAGGTACTGCTGGAGGAGCCGGAACCCATGCTTCGGCAGGAGATTGAGGAGGCATTGGCAGATAAAAATTATCGATTGGCACGCATTGTGTCTACCTATCGCACCGATGTAGAAAATAAGGAGAAAGAAAACGAGAACTGGAAGAGAGGATTGCAGGAGATGTCTCCCTTACAGATTGCGCAGTCTGCCTTTGAAAAGATTTATCAGGTGGAAATGCCTGCCGAACTGACAGGTTTGTTTCAGGAAGCCTATTGGGCTGCTACTCATAAAGAAGAGGAGGAAGAAGAATGAAAATACTGGCTATACGATTGAAGAATCTGACTTCGATAGAAGGGACAGTAGAAGTCGATTTTACAGCAGAACCATTACATTCTGCAGGTATATTTGCCATTTCGGGACCTACGGGTGCCGGTAAGTCTACTTTACTAGATGCTTTATGTCTGGCACTGTATGATAAAGCTCCCCGTTTCGCAACTTCGGTGGAAAGTGTGAATCTGGCAGATGTAGGAGACAATCAAATAAATCAGTCCGATGTAAGAAATTTATTGCGTCGGGGAACAAGCGACGGTTATGCGGAAGTCGATTTCTTAGGCATTGACGGACGGCGTTACCGTTCTCGCTGGTCGGTAAGACGGACAAGAAATAAGATAAGCGGTTCTTTGCAGCCACAAACGCTGGAGGTGAAAGAGCTGGATACGGAGAAAGAATTCCAGGGTACCAAAAAAGAGTTGTTGATTCAGTTGGTGGAGTTGGTGGGGTTGACGTATGAGCAGTTTACCCGTACCGTATTATTGGCGCAGAATGATTTTGCGACATTCCTGAAATCGAAAGGAGCGGCCAAAGCGGAGTTGCTTGAGAAGTTGACGGGAACCGGTGTTTATTCCCGGATTTCTCAAGAAGTCTATGCCCGGAATAAGGCGGCACAGGAAGAAGTCACTTTGATTCAGAATCGAATGAATGTGATCGAATTGATGCCGGAAGAAGAATTGCTTGCTTTACAAAAAGAGAAAGAACTGTCGGCCGAAAAGCGTGTGACAGGAATCAAACTGCTGGCGGAACAGAATGAACAACTGAATGTGGTTCGTTCATTAAAAATGCAGGAAGATCTTTGGAAGAAGAAGCAACAGGAAGAACAGGAGGAGCAAGCAAGATTGAAAATGTTACAGGGCGCATTGGCTTCACAAGAAGAAGGATTGGTGCATTTCAAGGCACAATGGGAAGCCATACAGCCGGACTTGAAGAAAGCCCGTCAGTTGGATGTACAGATACAGTCACAGCAGGACAGTTACACACAATCGAAACAGATGTTACAGTCCGCTAATAAACAGGTGTCGGAGCAGGAACAAAAAATGCGGATGGCTACGGAGCAGTTGCAGGTTTCTTATTCTTCTCTGAACCGTTTGCTGAATCATGTAGGAATAGAAGAAGCGTTGCAGCTAGAACAGGTGGAAGAAATTCTACGGCAGGAAGCAGACAAACTGACAGCCGGGATAAATACGAATGAAGAGCGGTTGTTGCGATTAAACTCTTTCGGATATCCGTTATTGACCGAAGAACAGATGAAGTTGCAAAAAGAGCTGACACGCCAACAGAATATCCGGCAATTGACGGAAACGCAGACGAAAACAAAGGCAGAAATAGAACGGTTGGAGAAAGAAACAACTGATTGCCTGAAACAATTGACGGAACAAGAAACTGCATTGAAAGTAACTCAACGCCTTTACGAAAATGCACGTATGGCAGTGGGAAAAGACGTGAAAGCATTGCGTCAGCAATTGCAGGAGGGGGAAGCTTGTCCGGTTTGCGGTAGTACGGTGCATCCTTACCATCAGGAACAGGAGGTAGTAGATACTCTTTTCCGGAGTATAGAACAGGAGTATAATGCAGCAGTAGCAAACTGTCAACAGATCAATAACCGGAGCATTGTTTTGCAACGTGATTGGACGCATCAGAAGATGGTGGACGGACAGATTGGAGAACAGTTGGCGGCATTGTATAAAGTTGGGATCGATGCTAGTAACGAAGAGCAGATACAACATCGTTTGACGGAACTGGCAGAACGTATTTTAGAATATCGTAATCTTTATGCAGAATGGCAACGCAGCGATGAAGAAATTAAAAAGATGCGTGCGCATTGTGAAGCTCTTCGTGAGAATGTATCTCTTTGTCGCCTGGCGATGCAGAAAGTATCGTCTGCTAAAGAACAGTTGGTGTTATTGCAGAATGCTGCTTCAGCCGAACAAAAGAGATTTGAAGTTATAGAGAAAGCGTTGAATGTGCTCTGTCAGGAACGTTCGCAACTGTTGAAAGGAAAAAGTGCGGATGAAGCGGAAGCAGCCGTGGCAAAAAGAGAAAAAGAGCTGAATTTGGCTTTGGAGAAAGCACGCAAAGAGGTAGAGGCTGTGCACAATCGCCTTTCTGGTCTGCAAGGAGAGATGAAGCAAATTACGCTGGCTATTGGAGAATTGCAGGAACAGTATAAAAAGATTGGGTCTCCCGAACAACTTCCCGAAATAATAAAGAAACAACAGGAGGAAAACCTGAATACCGAACGTGCTCTTTCTACTATGGAAGCCCGTCTGCTACAACAAGCAAAGAATAAGCTAACTGTGGAGCAGATTGCGAAGGAGCTGGCAGAGAAACAGACGATTGCCGAACGTTGGGCGAAACTTAATAAACTGATAGGCAGTGCGGACGGAGCGAAATTTAAAGTGATAGCTCAAAGTTACACTTTGAATTTACTGTTGCTTCATGCCAATAAACATTTATCCTACCTTTCTAAACGCTATAAGTTGCAACAGGTTCCCGACACGTTGGCGCTTCAAGTGATAGATTGTGATATGTGTGATGAAATACGGACTGTGTACTCTCTTTCCGGTGGTGAATCATTCCTGATATCTTTGGCGTTGGCTTTGGGTTTGTCTTCCTTATCAAGCAATAACCTGAAAGTGGAATCTCTTTTTATTGATGAAGGATTCGGCTCTTTGGATGCGGAAAGCCTGCGTACGGCAATGGAAGCATTAGAACAATTACAGATGCAGGGACGGAAAATCGGAGTTATTTCTCACGTACAGGAGATGAGTGAACGAATTTCTGTTCAGGTGCAAGTGCATAAGAAAGTGAATGGAAAGAGTGTGCTTACCGTTGTAGGGTAAGCACATCCATTATCTCCTTTTACATTAATTCGTTCAATTCGCTTAAATTCTTCTTTATTTCGTGGATGCGATTTAAGAACTTCTTGCGGTAAATCCATAAAATCAATCCTAGTCCTCCGCCCCATAACAGGATAAAGAAGGCTATCATGCCTATTCCATATTGCCACACTTGCCAGTAGATAAATGAGAGTACAGCCAGTACCAAGAGGAAAGCAATGGCAATCAGCCGTTCTCTGATGGTCCATCGGTGTATACGGTTCACGCGGCTGATTACCTCTACCAGAGGCATCTCGTCTATTTGAGTCCGTTGGAGAAAGCGGGTGGTGACGATGTCCCAGCAAAGTGCGGGAATCCATGCGAAAATGATAATGATGTAGATCGGGTTCAATCTGTTGTGCAACAACACCTCCGCTAAAAACAAGATCAATATCGGCAAAGAAATCAGAATAAGCTTGATGTTCAGGCTGGCAATGGCATGGATACCTTTGTCTGCATGCCTTATCAGCTTTTCAAGCTCTTCTTCTTTGATGAACTCTTTATCTTTCAAGTGTTCATCCAGGGCATTCCAAGATTTTTTCAGTTCTTCCAGTTCCATATATCTTATTCCTCCTTTTTCATTCTTTTAAGTTTGTCTTTGATACGGCTTAGTTTAGTCGCTACATTGGTAACCGTTAGTCCGGTAATTTCTGCTATTTCTTCATAACTTTTGTCTTCGAGATAGAGCAGGATAATTGATTTGTCTAGTTGTCCCAGCTGGTTAATCATCTGATAAAGCTGTTTCAGCATTTCGTTGATCGGGTCGTGTGCTTCTATGGTCCAGTCAGTATCTTTGGTGAGACTGACAATTTCCGGTACATTCTTTTCTTTACGATAAAAACTGATACAAGTGTTGAGGGCAATACGATAAATCCATGTAGATACTTTACATTCTTTTCTGAATTTAGGATAGGCTTTCCAAAGATTCAGTAGCACATCCTGATAAAGGTCATTGAGCGGAGCATTGGGGTTGGCGTACAGATAGCACACTTTGTAGATCACCCGTTCATATTCGCGGATTACCGACAAGAACTCTTGCTCAATAGGAGGATTGGCTTCTGTTGTTTGTTCTCTCATGAAGTCTATGATTGCTTTTCTGGTTAGTTAGTCGTGAGAAAAGGAGAAAAATCACAGGAGAATGATGATTATTGAAGATTCGCTGCCAGAAACTTGCGCATTTCTTCGATGCTTTTTCCCCGGCGGCGGGTATAATCTTCGAGTTGGTCTTCTCCAATCTTTCCTACAGAGAAATATTCGGAAGCCGGATGTGAAAACATAAGTCCGCAAACAGAAGCGTGCGGATACATGGCCCCGTTTTCAGTCAATGAAATACCTATCTGTTTCATGTCCAGCAGTTCATCCAACAGGAAGTTGACAGACTGATCCGGTAAAGACGGGTAACCGACGGCAGGGCGAATACCTTGATATTTCTCGACCAATAAATCCGCTATGCCCAGATTTTCTTCTTTGGCATATCCCCATGCTTCTTTTCGTACATACTCATGCATCTTTTCTGTTGCAGCTTCTGCCAGTCGGTCGGAGAGGGTTTGGACAAGCAAGTGTTTATATGGATCCTGTTCATACAGTCCTTCCATGTCCGCATCAATAGAAGAAGCAAAAGCACCGATGGTGTCGGGGATGCCGGAAGAAAGAGGACGGATAAAGTCGCTTAGACAAAGGAAAGGACTTCCATCTCTTTTGGGTGTCTGCTGACGCAGTAAAGGAAAGGTGACGAATTGGTCTTTTTCTTTCTCAATAATCAAATTATCTCCGTCAGCGTTCGCTTTACAGAGCTTGAATAGGGTCTTTACCTCATAATCCCGGTCGAGTAGATCAAGCATCCGGTTGGCTTCTTTAAATAGCTGCATGGCTTCGGAGGCCTTGCTACGTTCTTCTTCCGGAAAAGTCGTCAGCCACGAAGCACGACAGGCATCACATCCGTGAATGTTGGCGATGGCTGCAAAACGTGGCTGGAAACCCCATGCGTGGAAAAAGTAAATCCAGTTGATGTAGGGAGTGACTGTATGTATTTTATAAGATAGAATCATAATTTATACAATTAAATGGGAATTTATCGGTTAAAATGGGAATTTTGCAGTTAAATGAGAATTTATCGGTTAGGCTGAAAGCCTTACAATTATATATTTATTGGGGTGCCCTGAAAGGGCTTAATTATCATTTATCGTTCGAAGAACAATTCTTGTCCGCGATAAGTCTCGTCTATTTCTCCGTTGTTATATAACAGATGTCCGTTTACAAATGTTTTCTCTACTTTCCAGTCGAATGTGTGTCCCTCTAATGGACTCCATTTACATTTGCTTAGAATACAATCAGTTGTTACAGTCCATTCGCTTCCGGGGCGGACTAATACCAGGTCAGCCTGATAGCCTTTGCGGATGAATCCCCTGTCTGGTATCTCATACATCTGTGCAGGAGCATGAGCCATTTTTTCTACTACTTTTTCGATAGTAAACACTCCTTTATCTGCCAACTCCAGCATGCTGACTAGCGAGAACTGAATCATCGGCATCCCGGACATTGCCTTTAATGCACCTCCTTCTTTTTCACTAAGCAAGTGTGGGGCATGGTCGGTTGCGATGGCATCAATCAGACCGCTGTTGACAGCCTCTTGCAAAGCTTTCCGGTCTTGCGCTGTCTTAATGGCAGGGTTGCATTTGATGCGGGCACCCAATGTCTGATAATCTTCTTCCGTAAAGAGTAGATGGGAAACGCAGGCTTCTGCCGTAATTTTTTTTTGTGCCAGAGGAACGTTGGAAAACAGACTCAACTCTTTAGCGGTGGAAATATGCATGATGTGCAGGCGGGCATTTGTTTCCCGTGCCAGTTGCACAGCCAGCTCGGACGAACGATAGCAAGCCTCTTCCGAACGGAGAAGCGGATGAAGAGCCAGAGGTACATTGTCTCCGTATTCTTTCTTGTATTTATCCGTATTTTCTTTGATAATTCCCTGGTCTTCGCAATGGGCGGCGATGAGCAGATCGGTTCCACCGAATATATTACGCAAGCTGGCCATCCGGTCTACCAGCATATTGCCGGTGCTTGAACCCATAAATAACTTCACGCCACAAACCCGGTGTTTATCCAGTTGCGCAAACTGGGTATAGTTATTATTCGTTGCTCCGAAATAGCAGGAATAGTTGACTGCTGATTTCTCGCCTAGTAGGATGAATTTCTCTTCCAAAGCCTCCAGCGTCGTAGTCTGCGGGTTTGTATTGGGCATGTCCATGATGGAAGTGACACCTCCTGCTGCAGCGGCATGGCTTTCTGTGGTAATATCAGCTTTATGAGTCAGTCCGGGATCGCGGAAATGAACATGTTCGTCGATGGCACCCGGCAGGAGATAACACCCGCTCGCGTCAATGACTTCGTCACAAGGGGCAGTTGCTTTTTCTTCACCCACCAATATTTCGGCTATCTTTTCATTTTCAATGACTACTGAACCCAGTACTTTTCTTCCTTCGTTAACAATAACGGCGTTTTGAATCAGTGTACGTTTCATGACTTTTGCGGGAATTTATGGAACCAACTATTTACTTTTAATTTAATCACACCAAATATGGCCTCTCCAAAGATGCTGCTATTCATTTTGGAAGTTCCTAGTTCACGATTAATGAAAATCACGGGAACCTCGATGATTTTAAAACCACATTTGTAAGCAGTGAATTTCATTTCAATCTGAAAAGCATATCCCTTAAAACGGATATGATCCAAATCAATCATTTCCAGTACCTGACGGCGGTAGCAGACAAATCCGGCAGTCGTGTCGTGTACGGGTATTCCTGTGATGAACCGCACATATTTGGAGGCAAAGTACGACATTAATACCCGTCCCATCGGCCAGTTCACTACATTTACTCCGCTGATGTAGCGGGAGCCGATGGATACATCTCCACCCTGTTCCGAACAAGCCTGATACAAACGGGGCAAATCGTTCGGATTATGACTGAAGTCGGCATCCATTTCAAAGATATACTCGTATGCGTGTTCCAGTGCCCATTTAAATCCGGTAATATAGGCAGTGCCCAATCCCAGTTTCCCTTTACGCTCAATCATAAAAAGCCGTTCGGGAAATTCTTGTTGCAAGGTTTTTACGATGGTTGCCGTTCCGTCCGGAGAGCCGTCTTCTATTACCAGAATATGGAATACTTTGGGAAGGCCGAATACGGCACGGATGATATTTTCTATGTTCTCCCGTTCATTATAGGTAGGGATAATTACAATGCTATCCGATGTCTGCATATAGATACTATAATATTTAAAACAAAAGTAGTTCTTTTCCTTTAGTTATAGCCGAACTAAGGAAAATTTAACGTGAAGAGCAGAAGGCAATCTTTTGTTTCTCGGTGTGGAACACTTTGTTTCTCACCGAGAAACTTTGGGGGGATGAAAACTTTCCCACACTTATGTCTGTCCTGCGATTCTTTTTTGTAATTTTGCGGGGAAATTTTATAGGTATGACAATAACTGAGTTGCAACAACAATATGCTGCCCACCCCAATATGGCAGTAATGAAACGCTTGTTGAAGGACACTTCTGTTCAGACTGTTTTTTGCGGAGGACTGTGTGCATCTGCTGCTTCTCTTTTTTCTTCTGTATTGGTACAAGAGGGTGGTTGTCCGTTTGTCTTTATTTTAGGTGATCTTGAAGAAGCCGGCTATTTTTATCATGACTTGACGCAGATATTGGGTACGGAAAAGGTGTTATTCTTTCCATCTTCATTCCGTCGCTCTATTAAATATGGGCAAAAAGACGCAGCCAATGAGATTCTGCGCACGGAAGTACTTAGCCGCTTGCAAAAAGGGGAGGAGGGACTATGTATCGTTACGTACCCGGATGCATTGGCAGAGAAAGTAGTGTCGCGAAAGGAATTGAGCGATAAAACCCTGAAACTGAATGTAGGGGAGAAAGTGGATACCACGTTTATCACTGATGTGTTGCATAGTTATGGCTTCGAATACGTAGATTATGTATATGAACCGGGGCAATACGCTGTTCGCGGTAGCATTATCGACGTTTTCTCTTTTGCTTCGGAATATCCTTATCGTATTGATTTCTTTGGTGATGAAGTAGAAAGTATACGTACCTTTGAAGTTGAGTCCCAATTATCCCGCGAGAAGAAAAGTGGAGTGTCTATTGTTCCCGATTTAGCAGTGACAGGAGACGTGACAACTTCCTTTCTGGATTTTATCCCGAAAGATACTACTCTGGCAATGCGCGATTTTCTTTGGTTGCGTGAACGAATCCAGGTGGTGCATGATGAAGCGTTGACTCCCCAGGCAATAGCTGTTCAGGAAGCCGCAGAAAATGGAGGCATTACATTAGAAGGAAAACTGATAGACGGCAGTGAATTCACTGTACGGGCACTCGATTTCCGCCGATTGGAATTTGGTAACAAACCAACCGGAACGCCGAATGCCAGTGTTACTTTCAATACATCTGCCCAACCCATCTTTCATAAGAATTTCGATTTGGTAGCTTCTTCTTTCAAAGATTATTTGGAAAAAGGTTATTCGCTATATATCTGTAGTGACAGTATGAAGCAGACAGATCGTATCAAGGCTATTTTTGAAGATCGGGGCGATCAGATTAATTTTACTCCCGTAGAGCGTACCATACATGAAGGATTTGTAGATAACACACTACGGCTCTGTATCTTCACCGACCATCAGTTGTTTGACCGTTTCCATAAATATAACCTGAAAAGTGATAAAGCCCGTTCAGGGAAAGTGGCACTATCTTTAAAAGAACTGAACCAGTTTACTCCGGGGGATTATGTGGTGCATACCGATCATGGTATCGGACGTTTTTCCGGTTTGGTGCGTATACCGAATGGTGATACTACGCAGGAAGTTTTGAAACTGGTGTTTCAGAATGAAGATGTAGTGTTCGTTTCCATTCATTCCCTGCATAAAGTTTCCAAATACAAAGGTAAGGAGGGAGAGGCTCCCCGACTTAACAAATTAGGTACAGGGGCATGGGAGAAACTGAAAGAACGTACGAAGAGCAAAATCAAGGATATTGCCCGCGATTTGATAAAATTGTATTCGCAGCGTCGTCAGGAAAAAGGGTTCTCTTATAGTCCCGATAGTTTCTTGCAGCGTGAGTTGGAAGCATCCTTTATTTATGAAGATACCCCGGATCAGAGTAAGGCGACGATTGATGTCAAAGCGGATATGGAAAGTGACCGCCCGATGGACCGTCTGGTCTGTGGAGATGTAGGATTTGGAAAAACAGAAGTTGCAATTCGTGCCGCTTTCAAAGCTGTTGCCGATAATAAACAAGTGGCCGTTCTGGTTCCGACAACGGTGCTTGCTTACCAGCATTTTCAAACATTCCGCGAACGTCTGAAAGGACTGCCATGCCGGGTGGAATATTTAAGCCGCGCACGTACTGCCGCACAAACCAAAGCTGTATTGAAAGGACTGAAGGATGGAGATGTCGGTATTCTGATAGGTACCCACCGTATCTTAGGCAAGGATGTTCAGTTTAAAGACTTGGGACTGCTGATTGTTGACGAAGAGCAGAAATTCGGAGTTTCCGTAAAAGAAAAGCTGCGTCAATTGAAAGTGAATGTAGATACACTGACAATGACTGCTACTCCGATTCCCCGTACCCTTCAATTCTCGTTGATGGGCGCGCGTGATTTGAGCGTGATTTCCACTCCGCCGCCTAACCGCTATCCGATTCAGACCGAAGTGCATACTTTTAATGAAGAAGTGATAACGGATGCCATCAATTTTGAGATGAGCCGCAACGGGCAGGTCTTTTTCGTCAATAACCGGATTGCGAACTTGCCGGAACTGAAAGCAATGATAGAGCGGCATATTCCGGATTGCCGTGTAGCAATCGGACACGGGCAGATGGAACCGACTGAACTGGAAAAGATTATTCTGGATTTTGTCAACTATGACTATGACGTGCTCTTGGCAACCACAATCATCGAAAGTGGTATCGATATTCCGAATGCAAATACCATCATTATTAATCAGGCGCAAAACTTCGGCTTGAGTGACCTCCATCAGATGCGTGGACGGGTAGGGCGTAGTAACAAGAAAGCATTCTGTTATCTGCTGGCTCCTCCGTTGAGTAGTCTGACTACCGAAGGGAGACGACGTCTTCAAGCAATTGAGAACTTTAGTGATTTGGGAAGTGGTATTCATATTGCCATGCAGGATTTGGACATTCGTGGAGCCGGAAATTTGCTCGGAGCCGAGCAAAGTGGCTTTGTTGCTGATTTGGGATATGAAACATATCAGAAGATACTGACTGAGGCTGTCCATGAGTTGAAAACAGATGAATTTGCGGAACTGTATGCTGATGAAATAAAAGGTGAAGGACAAATTAGTGGAGAAGAATTTGTAGAGGAGTGTCAGGTGGAAAGTGACCTCGAACTTTTATTGCCGGCCAACTACGTAACCGGCAGCAGCGAACGTATGTTGCTCTATCGTGAACTGGATGGACTGACATTGGATAAGGATGTGGAGGCTTTCCGCTCCCGCTTGGAAGACCGCTTCGGTCCGGTTCCCCGGGAAACGGAAGAATTACTCCGCATTGTTCCTTTACGCCGTTTGTCAGCTCGTTTGGGAGCAGAGAAGATTTTCCTGAAAGGCGGACGAATGACCTTGTTCTTTGTTTCCAATCCGGATAGTCCGTTCTATCAAAGTAAGGCTTTCGGTAAAGTGATAGACTATATGATGAAGTATACTCGGCGCTGTGATCTGCGTGAGCAAAATGGCAGACGGAGTATGTTGATTAAAAATGTTACTAATGTGGAGACGGCAGTCAGTGTGTTGCAGGAGATTGTGGCGTTGCCAGTGAAAGAAGAATAAATAAGCTTTTCGGGGAAGATAAGCGAGGAATTGTTTGTTTTATACCAAGGGGATCTTTATCTTTGTAGATATCTTAATAACTGATATGGCTAAGAAATCATATAAACCTCAAAATAATGAATTGCCACAGGTCAATGAACCAGTGGCTGCTTATCATGTAACTACTCCTAATGCAAATCTTTATGTTCCTACAGAATATGAACAGGAAATTATAATGCATTCTGAAAAAGTTTATGAGGAGGGTAGATTGCATACTCAAGAAGATGTGGATAAGCTGGTGGAACAATGGCTAAGTTAAAAATAGTCTGGACAGAAACAGCGACTATTGTTTTTCAGCAAATTCTGACTTTCTATAATGTGAGAAATGGAAATACCCAATATAGCCGTTCCATTTATACAATGGTGAGAGACGTATTGCAATTAGTCGCTAAATATCCTTATATGTATAAAGCTACTTCTGTTCCTAATATACGTGTTTTTCATTGTGATTATTTCAAAGTCTATTATCGGGTACTTGAAAAGCAGATTCTTGTGGAAGCTGTTTTTGATACTCGCCAAGATCCTGATAAGGCTCCTTTTTAGAGGTGGTTTTGTAAGTGATGGAATGGAGCGAATTATCTTTTTCCGTATAATTTGTCTATCAAATCAGAACGTCCGATACGTCTCAACTCATTGATGATATTTCTCCTTTCTTCCGGCTTATACCAGAAGAAGAACTGTCGTTGTGCTAGTTTCTCCCGTTGGGTTTTAGCACTGAATATCGGTTCTAACGTGTATGGATGGAATCCGGTATACCAAGCTTCGGTAGCAACCGTCATCGGAGTAGGAGTGAAGTCCTGCACTTGTTCCAGGTGGAAGTCCAGACGTTTAGTGATAACGGCAAGTTCCGCCATATCTTCTTCTTTGCATCCGGGATGCGAGGAAATGAAATACGGAATCAGTTGTTGACGTAGATTCTCTTCCCGGTTGATACGGTCGAATATCCTTTTGAATGTTTCAAATTGCTCGAAAGAAGGTTTGCGCATCACAGATAATACCCGGTCACTGGTATGCTCCGGAGCTACTTTCAGCCGACCACTTACGTGATTGACAATCAATTCACGGGTATACTCGGCAGTGCTGCGGTTGATCGCTTCATCTTTACTTTGATGAAG